>Ga0115003_10004367_pt1 | contig 10911 bp, 9 predicted proteins | sample ArcticOcean_MG_C_7_FD_88736 | JGI IMG/M metagenome (GOLD analysis project Ga0115003, IMG submission 88736) | Marine microbial communities from western Arctic Ocean - ArcticOcean_MG_CB11_88 | ecosystem: Environmental > Aquatic > Marine > Oceanic | place: Arctic Ocean: Canada Basin | collected... | reverse complement strand
TTTAGATGCAGCATAATTAGTTTGCCCTGCATTACCTTTCACACCAACTACAGAACTCATATTAATAATTGATCCACTTCGTTGCTTTAACATTGGTTTTAAGACAGCTTTTGTAAGGTTAAAAACTGAATTCATATTTATATTCATAACATCATTAAAATCTTCTTCACTCATTCTCATAAGTAAATTATCTTTTGTTATTCCAGCATTATTAACTAAAATATCAATACCACCAAAATCTTCTATTACATTATTAACTAAATCATGAGAGGCATTAAAATCAGAAGCATCTGATGAATAAGCTTTTGCTTTAATTCCATAATTAGAAAGCGTATCTTCTAATTGAGATGTATTATCATTAGTGTTTCGGCACGTAAAAGCAATATTAGCACCGTTTTGAGCAAATACTTCAGCAATACATTTACCAATACCACGAGACGCTCCAGTAATAATTACATTCTTTCCAGTTAATAGTTTCATATTCAATTTTTAATTATAAAATAAAGTTATGAAAAATAATAATATAATAATTTCTTTAAGAAATTAACTCAGCCATCAAGCTTCCAATATTTGCAGGTGATTCAGCAACAGAAATCCCACACTCTCTTAATATATCCATTTTAGCATCAGCTGTATCATCTTTACCACCTACAATAGCACCAGCATGACCCATTGTTCTTCCAGTAGGGGCAGTTTTTCCAGCAATAAAACCAACAACAGGTTTTGTTCCATTATCCTTAATCCATCTAGCAGCATCAGCTTCTAATTGTCCGCCAATCTCGCCAATCATTATTATACCATCAGTTTCATCATCATTCATAAATAATTCAACTGCATCTTTAGTTGTTGTTCCAATAATAGGATCTCCTCCAATACCAATGGCTGTAGAAATACCTAATCCAGCTTTAACAACTTGATCAGCAGCTTCATAAGTTAAGGTTCCAGATTTTGAAACAATACCTATTCTTCCTTTTTTAAATACAAATCCAGGCATAATTCCGCATTTTGCTTCACCAGGCGTAATAACTCCAGGACAATTAGGACCTATAAGTGTACAAGATTTATTAATAAGATAATTCTTAACTGTTATCATATCTTTTGTAGGAATTCCTTCGGTAATGCAAATAATAACATTTATACCGGCATCAGCAGCCTCCATAATAGCATCAGCAGCAAATGGAGGTGGTACAAAAATTAAAGAAGTATTTGCCTCAACTTTATGGATAGCTTCTTCTACTGTATTAAAAACAGGTTTATCTAAATGTGTTGAACCTCCTTTTCCAGGAGTAACACCTCCAACTACATTAGTTCCGTATTCAATCATTTGCTCAGAATGAAACGTTCCTTCATTACCAGTAAATCCTTGAATAATTACTTTAGAAAATTTATTAACCAATACACTCATTTATATAAAATTTTAATTTGGATGCAAAATTAGAACAATATGGCTAGTAACAAAGGATTTTAAATACTTTTGCAGAATGAATCTAACTAATAATAATGATACTATATGCGCTCTTGCAACTGGTGGAGGAATGAGCGCTATAGCATTAATAAGATTATCAGGTTTAGAATCAATAAAAATAGCTAATAAAATATTCAGTAAAAATCTTCAAAATAAAAAAAGTCATACAGTTCATTTTGGAACAATTTTAGAGGACACTAAAATTATTGATGAAGTAGTACTAACAATATTTCATAAAGACAATTCTTTTACTGGAGAAGAAACTGTTGAAATATCATGTCATGGCTCCACATATATTCAAAATAAAATATTAGAGCTTTTAATCATAAAAGGTGTAAGAGTAGCAATTCCTGGAGAATTCACAATGAGAGCATTTAAAAACGGTAAACTAGACCTTTCTCAAGCTGAATCTGTAGCTGATTTAATAGAGTCAGAAAGTACTGCTGCACATGAAACAGCAATTAAACATTTAAGAGGAGGTTTTTCAAAAAAACTAAAAAAACTTAGAGCCAAGCTAATTGATTTCGCATCACTCATTGAACTTGAACTGGATTTCTCAGAGGAAGATGTTGAATTTGCAAATAGAAATCAACTTAAAGATTTAGTAAGTGAGATGCATAAAGAAGTAAGTACACTTATAGAATCATTTAAACTGGGGAATGTAATTAAAAATGGAATTCCAGTAGCAATCTTAGGAGCTCCTAATGTTGGGAAATCTACACTACTAAACTCATTGCTAAATGAAGACAAAGCAATTGTATCTGATATTGCTGGAACAACACGAGATTCTATTGAAGATGAACTTATTATTAAAGGTTATAATTTTAGATTTATTGATACAGCAGGAATAAGAAAAACTGAAGATATTATAGAAACTCTTGGAATCGAAAAAACTTTACTTCAAGCAAATAAATCAACCATAATCATTTATCTTATAGACGCGACATTAGACATTAATCAACAGTTAATAGATATTAAAAAATTAGAAAAAGAAGATCAAAGAAAAGTTATAAAAGTAATTAACAAAATAGATCTTAACAGCAGTATAAAAAATCAACTTCAAGATATTGTATACATATCTGCAAAAGAGAAAAAAGGATTAGAAAAATTAAAAGATGAAATCTTAGATTTTACTAATCTAAATAGTTTATCTAATAATAATACAATTATCACTAATCAGAGACATTTTGATCAGTTAAATAAAACATTAAATGAATTAGATATCATTGTTGACGGATTAAGTAATGACTTAAGTAGTGAACTGCTTTCAATAAACATTAAGCAATCTCTATTTCATCTAGGCTTAATAACTGGAGAAGTATCAACAGATGATCTTCTTGCCAATATCTTTGGAAAATTCTGTATCGGAAAATAGTGATGAATAAAATAATAGCAAGATTAATTTTCTTTTTAATACTACTACTTCTTAATCCGCAAAGAATTATGTCCCAAATTATTTTATATAATTTTAATAAAAATTCAGATTTAAAAGAATGGAGGATTGTTAATGATGATGTTATGGGAGGAATATCATCAAGTAATTTAGAAATTAACAATGAAGGAAATGGAGTTTTTAAAGGTATTATATCTACTGCAAATAATGGCGGTTTTTCATCTATAAGATATAATTGCAACAAGACATTCATTAAGAATAAAAGTTATATTAAATTAAAAATTAAGGGAGATAAAAAAGAATATCAATTAAGAATAAAAGCAGATAATGAAGAGTATTTTTCTTATATATATATATTTAAAACTTCAGGCAATTGGGAAACTATAACTATTCCTTTAAATAAGATGTATGCCTCATTTAGAGGAAGAATACTAAATATGCCAAATTTTAATAATGACTATTTTGAACAAATTACATTTTTAGTTGGAAATAAAAAAAATGAAAAATTTAAACTACTACTAGATCAAATAATTTTAGAGTAGATGCAAAAAAATACTAATCAATTTAAAATAAAATAAAAAATGTTTGGACTATTTAGAAAAAAAACAGATAGGGAAAAGCTAATGATCTTATATAAAAAGAAAAAAGAACAAGCATATCAATTATCTAAAATTAATCGAAAGGAAAGTGATAAATTAGAAAAAGAGGCAAATGATCTTATTGAAAAGATAGATAATCTTGAAAATAAAAAATAATAATATTTTTTATTTTTTTACTAAAGCTAAAATTTTCCTATAATTATCAATTGCTACAAAATAATCAGGATCTTCAAGAACATTTACATCACATATTTTCTCTGCTCTTTTTATTAATTTCACGCAATCTGGTGATAGATGTCTTAAATGAATCATCTTACCATTATTTTGATAACGCTCAGCTAATTTATTTAAACTTTCAATTGCTGATTGATCAACAACTCTAGATTCTGCAAAGTCAACTATTACCTCTTTGGGATCATTCTTAACATCAAACTTAGAATTAAAAAGCTCAATTGAACCAAAAAATAGTGGACCATAAATCTCGTAATGTTTAATTCCATGCTCATCAGTATGTTTTCTAGCTCTAATCATTAAGGAATTCTCCCAAGCAAAAACTAATGCAGATACAATAACTCCAGCAAAGACTGCAATAGCTAGATCAAAAACAACTGTAAGAACAGTAACTAGAATAATTACTAATACATCTGAAAGAGGAACTTTATTTAAAATCTTAAATGTATTCCAAGCAAATGTTCCAATAACAACCATAAACATAACTCCTACTAAAGCAGCAATTGGAATCATCTCAATGTAGCTAGATGCAAATAAAATAAATACTAATAAAGATAGGGCTGCAGTAATTCCAGATAAACGTCCTCTACCGCCTGATTTTATATTAATAATTGATTGTCCAATCATTGCACAACCTCCCATACCACCAAAAAATCCATTTAAAATATTAGCTGAACCTTGAGCAATACACTCTTTATTTCCATTACCATGAGTTTCCGTTAATTCATCAATTAAATTAAGAGTCATCAACGATTCAATTAATCCAATAGCCGCTAAAATTAAAGCATAAGGAGTAATGAAAATTAGATTTTCTAAGCTTAAAGAAATAAGTGGAATATTAAAAGATGGCAAACCTGCCTTAATACCATCTCCGCCTAATGAAACAATAAATGACTTTACAGTCTGAGTTTCAATATCTCCAAATATTACAATAATTGATACAATAATAATAGCTGCAAGAGCTTCAGGTATTTTCTTAGTTATTTTGGGTAAGAAGAACATAATAGCCATTGTTAATGACACTAATGCAAGCATACTATACATTAATGATCCCTCAAGCCATTCACCATCCATTTGAAACATTCCGAGTTGAGAAGTAAAAATCACAATAGCTAACCCATTAACGAATCCCATCATAACAGATTTTGGTATCATTCTAACAAACTTCCCCATTTTAAATAGTCCAGCTAATGTTTGAAAAACTCCAGTTAAAATAAGAGTAGCAAAAAGAAATTGAATCCCCATCATCGCTCCATCTGGTCCCATTGCATTACCTTCCTTAATTAAAGTAACCATGACAACAGCTAAAGCTCCAGTTGCACCAGAAATCATTCCAGGCCTACCACCAAAGATTGAAGTAATTAAACCCATCATAAAAGCTCCATATAAACCAATAATAGGTGATATTCCAGCAACAAATGCAAATGCAACTGCTTCAGGAACTAATGCTAGTGCAACAGTTAAACCAGAAAGCAAATCGTCCTTAACAGTTCCGTGTTCAGATGTTATAAAATTAAATTGAGATTTCATTAACTATATATTTTAAGGGCGCAAACATAACTAATGCTATTATGGATGCATCAAACGAAGAATTATAGTTGTTAACATTAATAAAAGACTAAAGAAAATTACTTTTCTAGCCAATATGTAGTCGGAGAGTTATCAAAAATTTCTTTAATATTTCTATTAACAGGTCCAAACATATTTACTTTATATATGTCAATGACTGAAAAAAAATCTTTAGAAAACTGATTAAATCCATGCATATGTTTTAATGCTGACGCATTACTAGAATAGCATTCATAAATATATAATTTATTCTTATCTGAATTAAAATAGAATGAATATCCTAATGTCTCAGGCTCATTATTTTTAACATACTCTTTCATCTTAATTATAAGTAAACATAGATTTTTATATGCACCAACCTTCACGTTAGCTTCAATGTTCCAATAAATATTGTCTTTCGTATTATTAGTCATTATCAATTAAGTTATATGAAAATTTAATTTCTTCTCAAATTAGCACCTTTATCACCTCGAGTTTTAGGTTTTTTATATTTCACGGCTCGTTCTTTTCGCCATTTATCTCTATCATTTACTTGTTGATTCTTAGCAGATTTTTCATGAAAACCTGAGTTTATACGTTCTTCCTTTTTAAGATTTCTATTAATATTTTTATTATTAGCTCTATGCTCTTCTGTAGTTAATTCTTGAGTAATCTCTACATCATTAGGAATGTCTAATTCTGAAATTTTCAATTTCATTAAATCTTCAATTTTATTTTTATATATATCTTCTCTCTCTGTATAAAAAAGAATTGAATTACCCTCCTCTTCTGCCCTTCCTGTTCTTCCAATCCTATGCATATAATTCTCAGGGAATGTTGGTGTGTCAAAATTAATTACATGAGAAATCTTGTCCAAATCAAGACCTCTTGCAATAATATCTGTAGCAATCAATATTCTCACTTTTCCTTCGCTGTATTGATTGATTGATCTGAATCTATAGTTTTGAGATTTATTGGAATGGATTACTGCAAGCTCTGATATAAAGAACTCTGAAATTGACTCATATAATCGATCAGCAATTTTTTTGCTAGAAACAAAGACCAAAACTTTTTTCATTTTTTCCTTATCTCTAAGAATATTAACTAATAAATTTTCTTTTGTAAAATAATTAGGAACTGAATATTTTGTTTGTATAATATTTTCTAAAGGAGTACCACTTAATGCAATTTGAACTTTTTCTGCTAGACTAAAAAAACTCGAAATTATCTCTTCAATATCTTCAGTCATAGTTGCAGAAAACATTAAATTTTGCTTCTTAGTAGGTAGAAGCTCAAATATATTAGTGAGTTGAAATCTAAATCCTAAATCAAGCATAATATCTACTTCATCTATCACAACTTTTTTAACACCTTTTAATTGTAAAGCACGACAAAGGGCTAAATCATATAATCTTCCTGGAGTAGCTACTACAACATCTGCACCATCTTGCAACCATTTCTTTTGTGTATTCATGTTAGTCCCACCATAAACACCAATAATTCTACAAGTAATATATTTGGTTAAATCATTAAGAGTCTCAACAACTTGAGCAACTAACTCCCTTGTTGGTACAAGTATTAATATCCTTGGATTAGTTTGTGTAGAATAACTAAGCTCTTGTAATAATGGTAAACAATAAGCTATAGTCTTTCCAGTACCAGTTTGAGCAATACCAACTATATCTTTTCCAGATAATATCATTGAATAGGTATCACTTTGAATAGGGGTTTGTTGTTCAAATCCTAAATCCTCAATAGCATTAAATAACTGCTTATTTAAGTTAAGTTCATTAAAATTACTCATAATTATTATTGTTTTTCATCAAGTTCTAGCCATCTTAATTCCTTTTGATCAATCATACTTATTAAATCTCCCAACCTACTACTATCCTCAATCACTTTTTCAATAGAAATGCCAGTATTCTGAATATTCTCCTCAAGTTGCTTCCTTTCAATTTCTAAAGTAACTAATTCTTTTTCTAAATTATCATATTCATACTTTTCATTAAAAGATAATTTCTTTTTTTGAGATTTTATTTTAGAATTTTCCTTTTCTAAATGTTGAATCTTTTTAAATTCTTTTTCCTTTTCAATTTGCTGCAATCTATAGTCAGAATAAGAACAGTAATGATCCTCCACAACTCCATTACCTTTAAAAACAAAAAGATGTTCGGTAAGTTTATCCATGAAAAACCTATCATGCGATACTAAAATTAAACAACCTTTATATTGCAATAAAAACTCCTCAAGTTTTGTAAGGGTAAGTAAATCTAAATCATTAGTTGGCTCATCTAAAATTAAAAAATTAGGATTTTTAATAAGTACAGTAAGTAAATGCAATCTTCTTCTCTCACCACCACTTAGTCTTTTTACTTGAGTAAACTGCATATCTCTAGAGAACATAAAGTGTTCTAGTAATTGTGATGCACTAACTTTTCTACCATCTGACATAACAATAAACTCAGCAATATCTTTAAGAACTTGAATTACGCGTCTTTCTTCGTCAGTTTCTAATCCTGATTGAGTGAAATAACCATAATTAATTGTTTCTCCAATATTTATTTTACCACTATCAGGCTTTAATAAGCCAGTAATAATATTTAAAAAAGTACTTTTTCCAACACCATTTTTACCTAAAATACCTATACGCTCACCTTTTTTAAAGGTATAATCAAATCCATCAAGAATATTGAGATTATTAAAAGATTTTTTAATATTTCTTAGTTCAAGGATTTTACCACCCACCCTGTCCATTTTAACATCAATATTAAGCTCTTTTACTAATCTCTTAGAAGTAGCTTTTTTCTTTATTTTATCAAAATTATCAATACGAGCTTTAGATTTAGTAGTTCTAGCTTTTGGTGAACGCCTAATCCAATCTAACTCTTTTTTCATGAGTTTTTGAGCCTTTGCAATTTCAACATCAAAATTACTTTCTCTTTCTGCTCTTTTCTCTAAAAAATAAGCATAATTACCCTTATGATGATAGAGACTACCTCCTTCAAGTTCAATAATATGATTACAAACTCGCTCTAAAAAATATCTATCATGAGTTACCATTAATAGTGTAATATTTTGCTGTTGTAAGTACTTCTCTAACCACTCAATCATAGTAATATCTAAATGATTAGTAGGTTCATCTAACAATAGAATGTCAGCATTTTCTAAAAGCAAAAGAGCTAGTGAGAGTCTCTTTTTTTGGCCTCCTGATAAAACTCCAACTTTTTGAGAAAAATTATTAATATTAAATTTAGACAGTATTTGCTTACTCCTACGTTCATAATCCCAAGCATTTTCTTGGTCCATTTTAATAGTAAGTTTCTCTACTAATCTCTGAGTATTAGATGAAGAAGCTTCAGAATGATCCTTAACAGCATTTTCATATTCCTTAACAAGTAAACTAATTTTATTATGCGCACTATTTATTAGTTCATCAATAGAAATATTATCATCAAAAATAGCATCTTGGGAAAGATATGATACTTTACATTCATTTCTGAAAATGACATCTCCAGAATCAGAAAAATCTTGACCAGCTAATATTTTTAACATGGAAGATTTTCCAGTTCCATTATTAGCAATAAGAGCCATTTTATCACCCTTGTTAAGCCCAAAACTCAATCCTTCAAAAAGAATTCTTTCTCCAAAGTTTTTAGCTAACTTTTCAACTGACAACAAATTCATATTATGATATTTCTTTTATTAAGAAAAAAGTTTTTAAGTAGTGACAAGATTAGTTTATTTATTTTAAGAAATTATCTTTCAAATCAGTTAATATTACCTTAACATTACTCATTTGGCTAAGATTTTTGATTTTTTTCTTATCTTTTTTACTAATCATATTATTAGTCCAACAATGAATTGGGTAATTTGGGAATTTTTTTGAATAAAAACGTATACTAGAATATGGCATTGAAATAGCTTCTGGTTTAAATTTTAATAAATTATCTTTTATTTCCAAAATATTAAAAACGCTAAAAAATAAATGAAAATCAGGAAGCCAATAGCTAATATTAAAAGCATTTTTTTTAAATTTATTTAGCAAGTAAATATCTTTAGATTCAATAATTATATTGTCATTTATATCATAGTAATCAACAAGCTTTTTTAAAGCTAATATTGAGGAATCAACATTTTTAGAGTTAAGGTTTTTAAAATCAATCCACAATTTTAATGATGATAAATCATGAGTATTAGCAAAATATTCATTCAAATTAACACCATTGTCACTTGAATTATGTTTCACTGTAAAGGAATTATATTTTAAATTATAAAAAACATCTATTTCTATACCATTAAAAGTATTAGAAAATATATTAGCATCATTAGTATTTAAAACTCTATGGGCCCAAAGCTTATCAGAAGAATTATAAAAAACCCTATCTGAAGAATTAGAAAATGATATATTTAAAAAAACCACATATAAAACAATTAATAAGAGAACAATAAAATATTTTAGTCTTATATTATTTAACATTTAATCTGTTTTTTCTCATTGATTCAGAATATACTTGCTTCAATGCTTTAAGTTTACTTATGTCTAAAGAATCACTTGATATTTTACTTGTCAATCTCCAATTTGAAAAATTAGTATAATTTTCATCTATATTATTTAAAAAACCATTTTTTGTTATAAAACAATATTTATTTTTATTAAAATTAATAGCCCATCCTTCTTTTTGAAATACAGATTCGCCAAATGCAAAATAAGGTTTGCTATATCCAATATAATCTAAAACTGAAGGCATTATATCAATATGTTGAGTTATAGTGATATTAACTCCTCTAAGATCGCCGTTAGGCGTAAAAAACAACAAAGGTATAGAGTATCTTCCAATTCTATTTTTATATAATTTATTTGCTGATTTTGGAGATGTGTGATCTGCTGTAATAATAAATATAGTATTGTTATACCAGTCAGAATTTTTAACTTCTTCAAAAAAAGTTTTTAATGAATAATCAGAGTAAGAAATTAATTTATGGATCTCAAGCTCACCATCATCAAAAACATCATTATACTTTTTAGGTAAATTATATGGTGGATGAGCTGATAAAGAGAAAAAAGTTGTAAAAAAAGGTTGAGACTCTGTTTCTAGTTTTTTAGCAAAGAAATTAAAAAAAGATTCATCATATATTCCCCATGAACCATCGTAATCATCTAAATTATTATACTCTTCTAAACCAAAATAATTATCAAAACCTGCTCTTTTAGCGAAACTATAAAAACCCATTGTTCCTCTAGTACCACCGTGAAAAAAGGATGTTGAATAATTTTGAGAAGATAGTATTGATGGTAGACTATTAAATTTGTTTTGAGCATAAACAGAAGTTATAAATGGAGTATTTGATAAAGTCGGTATTGAAGCTGTTATAGCAGGCAATGCCTCAATTGATCTCAAACCATTAGAATACATATTGTTAAATACTAAAGATTGCAACATTAAACTATCTAAAAATGGTGTTAAACTTAGATTATTAATATTTTTAAATCCAACAAATTCTTTAGATAGACTTTCCATAATAACAATAACAACATTCATTTTATTATTGATCAAATTACTAGAATAACTAATTGGATTATATATACTATCAAGTTTTTTTTGATTAAAATAATTATATGATTCTAATTGCGTATTATTAAAAGAATGTAAAAAACAAAATGGTGAATTAAGAAT
>Ga0115003_10004361_pt1 | contig 10914 bp, 11 predicted proteins | sample ArcticOcean_MG_C_7_FD_88736 | JGI IMG/M metagenome (GOLD analysis project Ga0115003, IMG submission 88736) | Marine microbial communities from western Arctic Ocean - ArcticOcean_MG_CB11_88 | ecosystem: Environmental > Aquatic > Marine > Oceanic | place: Arctic Ocean: Canada Basin | collected... | reverse complement strand
TGGACTTACTTACTAATTCCAAATCAAGCAAATCACCTTTATCAGAAATATATCCTATTTTTTTTCCAGGATTTCCTACCCAAACTTCGTTTTTACCAACTTTCTTTGTTATTACGGTACCGGCTCCTATTAGCGCAAACTCGCCAATTTCGTTTCCTGCAATTATTGTTGCATTTGCACCAACAGAGGCTCCTTTTTTAATAAGTGTTTTTTTAAATATTCCAGGATATTGTTTAGATTTTGGAACTAAATCATTTGTAAATGTAACGTTAGGACCTATAAAAACATTATCTGCTATTGTGATACCATCCCAAATTTGTACACCACTTTTAATAGTGGTGTTACTACCAATTCTTACATCATTTTCGATAAAAACAGAAGCATTTATATTACAATTATTTCCAATTATAGCTTTTTTTAAGATTACTACAAATTGCCAAATTGTTGTGCCTTCTCCAATATTTTTTGTCTGAACATCGGATAATTCATGAATAAAATATGTCATTTCTTATATTTTAAAAACGCATTATATTCTCTAACATAATCTTTCTCGTCATATTTATGAGAAGCTAATACCAAACAAATTGAACCTGAAGAAAAATTAATCTCAGAAGCCCAAATTCCAGGTGGAATATGTAGTCCTCTATACGGCTGATTTAACATTACTGTTTTTTTTTCATTTCCATCATCTAATTGAACTTCAAAGCTCCCTGATGCTGCTACTAAAAATTGATGACATTCCTTATGAGCATGTGCCCCTCTGTCTTCACCTCCTGGAATATCATATAGATAAAAAACTCTACTTACAACAAAAGGAATATTAATATTATTTTCAATAGCCGTTATATTACCCGCTCTATTTTTAATTTTTGGTAACTCAATCAAAGAACAATCATCTATTGTATTATTTCTTAATATGCTCATTTAATTTTTTGTATTCGTTAAAGTTTCTAATGTAATCGTTCTGATCATAGGGAATAGAAGACACTATAAGTGCTAGTGCGTTAGTTGAAAAATTTTCAACTCTACGCCATAGCATATTAGGCACATATAAACCGTAATATGATCTATTTAATGAATGCTTAACCTCTTTTTTGCCATCATTTAAAACCACATCAAAACTTCCAGAAAGGGCAATAATAAATTCATGTGATTTTTTAAACGCATGGCTTCCTCTAATTTCACCTCCAGGCACATCATAAATCCAATAGATTCTTTTAATTTCAAATGGAACATGAATATTAGATTCTAAAAAACTTAAATTTCCTCTTGAATCTAAAATTTTAGGTAAATCTATAATTTTAACTTTTTCAATCATTCTTGTGCACATTTTTTAACATAAATACCATACTCACTTTTTCCATATTTTTCAGCAACCTCTAATGCTTGTTCGCTTGATATAAAACCATGTAAAAAAGCTATCTCTTCAATGCAAGCTATCTTTTTATTAGTCCGTTTTTCAATCACACGTACAAATTCAGTTGCAGCATCTAAAGAGGATATAGTCCCAGTGTCTAACCAAGTCATCCCCCTTGTCATAATACCTACTTCCAGTTTAGCTTGCTCTAAATACATTTGGTTTAGTGTAGTAATCTCTTTTTCTCCTCTTTCTGAAGGTTCTACTTTTTTTGCAAATTCAACTACACTATTGTCATAAAAATAAAGTCCTGGAATCGCATAATTTGATTTTGCTTTTACCGGTTTCTCTTCTAAACTTATTACCTTATTATTATTATCAAACTGGACAACACCATAACGTTCTGGATCACTAACAGGGTATGCAAAAACAACTGCACCAGAAATATTTGTCATACTTCTGAGTAAACTTCCAAAACCACTTCCATAAAAAATATTATCTCCTAATATCAAAGCTACTTTGTCTTTACCTATAAAATTTTCTCCGATGATAAAGGCTTCTGCTAATCCATTAGGTTCAGGTTGTATTGCGTATTCAAATCTACAACCAACTTGAGAGCCGTCACCTAATAATTTTTTATATGAATTTAAATCATGTGGAGTACTAATAATTAGTATTTCTCTAATACCAGCTAGCATCAATACTGAAAGTGGATAATAAATCATTGGCTTATTGTATACTGGCAATAATTGTTTACTAACAGCTATAGTTACTGGATACAGTCTTGTGCCTGACCCTCCTGCAAGAATAATTCCTTTCATAGTAATTTAATTATAATGATTTTTTCGTTTAAATAGTATTAACACTTATTAAATTATTAACTTTTAAAAGGTGTAAATTTATTCACGTAAATATTAATCTCTTCTTTTTTAAGCCCAGTCAAAAATGGGATTTTTTTTAATAAATACACTATTATTAATAAATAGATAATACCCGAGATAAATAAATTGTAAAGTTGATTCGATACTATATATTGTATACTATACTTACAAAACAGCGCTATAATGAGAAAAAGAATCACAACACCAACTTGATGATATATAAAAGGCATAAAAGAAAGTTTGATTTTTCTTGTAATAATTAACAAACTAATATTTGTAAAAATTATATTTACAAATAGGGTCTTAATTGCTAAGCCAAAACCACCCAAGTTTAGGCCAAAATAGTTTGAAGGTGCAATCAATAGCCAAGTAGCTAAAAAGCTAAATAAACTTGAAAATATAATGATATTTCTAAAAGTCCCTGTTGCACTAGTTCCCATAAAAAAAGAGCTTGTATACTGGCCATAAATTTGATGAAGCGGATATAATGACAAAACTTGTAAGGATATAATAGCTCCTGTAAATTTATTTCCAATCATTATTTCTATTATTTCTTCTGAAAAAACACAAGTAAATAAAGAGAATGATGCCACAATAGCATACATGAACATTAAAGATTTTTTCATTAAAATAGCAATTCTTTCTATATCATTTTTCTTTATTAAAATTGCAATTTCACGAATTAGAAGTGTTGACAATGCACCAGCAAACAACATTCCTATTGAACTAATTCGCAAAGCCAAACTAAAATAACCTTGCTCAGTAGATCCTCCAAAAATTTGAAGAATCCATCTTTCAGCTATAAGTGAAATACTTGAAAAAATGGCTACAACAATAAGGGGGTGACAATATTTCCAAAATTCCGATATTAATTGACTTGGATTTGATGTAACGTATTCGTTACTGAATTTTTTTTTCCAATTTTTTTTCAATAATAAAAAACTGGCTATTGTAATTAATATAATTACAATCATTTCTTTATAATACAAGGTATCTATTGTAAGATTATTGCTAAAAAAAAGATATACAATAATCAAGGCGCCTAAACCTTTTAATACAATTATTAAAAATTCATTTTTAATTGTGATAGCATACGCATCAACTGCATCTTTTAATATATTTGAGATATATAGACCACAGCAAAAAACAAATCCAAAAATGATATATCTAGATGAATTTTTGTTCTCCAACATAATATCTAAATCGAAGAATTTAATTGAAAAAAAAATCACGATAAGTAATACAGAAATAATAACTAAAATAACTTTTGAATAAAATTTTATTAAACCAATATCATTCTGTTTTTGAGACAGTTTGGTATAAAAAGCTCCACTAGTACCTCCATTTACAATATTAATAAGGTTGTTTACGTTAGTATTGATCAATTCAAATAGACCAAACCCTATTGGTCCTAATGCTCTTGGTATTAGAAATGAAAAGATTAAATTATAAAATAATGTAAATATATTACTTAGTATTTTTGCAGATACTCTAAAGGATAAACCCTCAAAATTTTTTAACTTGATTAGGTTAATCATTTTTAATTCTTTTTAAAAAATTTAAAAATGGAACGTTCTTGCGCAGAGGTAAGGCTCCCGAGCTTTTTATCCAATTATTTACATATTGATTATAACTTTTATAATCTATTTTCATCAGATCTTCTATATTCAAATCCCAATCATTTTCACCTACAATAGTTAGTCGCTTCCCAAATATTTTCGCCAAATTCTTTGTCCCAACATATGAAAAGCCTTTATTATAGATTGAAAAGAAAAATATAGGTTTTTTAAATATTAATGCAAAACTTATTGCAGTTGAATATTCTGCTATAACAAATTGACAATGTTTTGCTAGTTCAGCGGTTTTATTAATGTAAAATTGTCTGTCCTTAAACATCTCAGTTAATTCTGGCATAAATAGTTCTGTTTTTGGTGGAAGACTAACTAAAACATCAAAGCCTGTTTTAATTTCCATTTCTGAAATAAATAAATTGATTCTTTTATAATAACTAACTGGATCTTTCTCCAATTCCATTTTTGATAATTTAAAGTCTGGATGGAATGGATCACCTTGCTCAATAAACAATATATATTTTTTATGTTTAAGGGATTCTGTAAATATATTATCCAACTGCATTGATCTTGAAAAATCAGTACTAACGGTATTGAAATAACTAGGCTTTGATCCAAATGTAGCAAAAAACCTATTATATACAATTTGACCTGCTGTAATTATAAATGAAGGATTGAAGTTTGGAGTAGTTCTATGTTTTTTTAACCTTCTTAAAACCGTACTTAACAATTTTGATCTATATTCAAGATTAATAATTATTCTCATCCAAAAAGAAAGATGAAGACTTGGAGTAATCATAGTATTAGAAAATCCGTACTTAATTTTCTTTTTATTTAAATAATTTAAAACATAATTAAAAATAAATCTATGTATGTTATCAACATAATAAAATACAATATCATTATTGGAAATTTTTTCTAATTCAGCATATACATCTTTTTCTGAATAACAAAAAACTTGATTTTTTTCACTAATATTCAAAAACCTTTTTTTTTCATCCTTAGTATATTTTTCTTTAGATAAAAACGTCAAATTAATTACTTTTAGAGAAATATCATGGTTAAGAAGAAAATCTAATCCATCTCTTTTATATTGTCCTTTGCTAAATGGCTGTGATGTGATGAAATAAATATTCATAATGATTTATAGTGCGTTCTTTTTATTGAAAATTCTACAGACATTCTAAAAAAAATCAATAGTTACAAAGCAAGAGTTGTTCAAGGAATGAATTTAATTTAGCTTCGATTTTCTATTTACGTGTAAATTATAAGGATTTAAATTACCGTCCAACCACCATCTACAACAAGATTATGACCCGTTACATAGGATGCTTCATCTGCAAGCAGGTAATGAACTGCCGAAACTATATCTTTTGGATTTCCCATTCGTTTCATTGGTACTTTTTTATTATAATTATTCACAAATGATTCTGGTTGATTATCAAAAATACCACCTGGAGAAACCGTATTTATTCTGACTTGGTACTTCCCAAAGTATGAAGCTAAATATCTAGTTAAATTATTTAATCCTCCCTTAATAGCAGAATATGCACCTGGCATAGTCATATCTGTTCCTTCATAAATAGTGAAATCAGGCCCAACTAATCCATATATGGATGACATGTTTATTAATGATCCGGATCCTTGTGTTTTCATTTGTGCTAAAGCCACTTGACAACATAAAAAATAACCATTCAAGTGCATATCAACATTTTTACGCCAAGATTCTAAATGTATGTTTTCAAACTTAGCACCCCAGTCCTTAGTTCGTGGGTAGGCATTATTAACCCAGCCATCAATTCGATTATATTTCTCTACTATTGCTGCAACTCCGTTTTTAACCGAGTATTCATCTGAAATATCAATAATGATATCATCAGGACCTAGTGTCTCAAAATAAATATCAGCAGCTATAACAAGCGCATCTTGTTCTCGTAATGTTGAAACCATTTGTTTTCCAAGTAGGCCATTCCCCCCTGTTACAACAATTACTTTATCCTTGATTGAAAACATATTAATATTTTACTTTTATATTATTTATTATTGCTCAAATAAAAATATTTTATTATAAACCTATTGTACTATTGACAACTTATAATTTACATTATAACTTTATAAGTTAAGTATTTATTATCTAATTAAGTCTTTTGAATCCACTATGACAAATATCCGAAATCAAATGATCATCAACTGAACTGATCCCTCTTTCAAAATCTCCTATTTTTTTAAAAACATTTTCAAGGGAGTCAAAGTATTCATCAAGTATTTTTTTAGAATGTTTTGTTGAGGAATAAACAACATTTGCAGCTAGAAAACCTTTTTCTAACATGCTTTGAGTAATGTAAGTTTTATATTTTAACCAATTATCAGACTTAATAACAAAAGTTGCTAAAGCATCCATACCTGTTATTTGAATATTAATATTATTGGCAGAAGCTAACCGTTTCCAATTATTCTTAATAATTTTTCCTGTAGCAGTAATTATCTCCCAAGATTTGACTTTCTCCATTTCTTTTAAAGTAGCTAAACCAGCTGTAGGTCCTATTCTTTCAGTCCAAAAGGTACTACTGATAAAAGTGTTTTGTGCACTTTCCATGATCTCTCTTGTCCCTATCACTGCTGTAATGGCATACCCGTTACCCAAGGCTTTACCAAACATACATAAGTCAGGAATAACGTTGTATTTTTTATGAACACCTCCATAAGTTTCTCTAAAACCAGATGTACATTCGTCAAATATTAAAACAATATTATTATTTGTACATAATTCCCTAACTTCTTCTAAAAATCCTTCTTTAGGTTCTACACTTCTAACTACTTCCATTTTAACAGCTGCTAAATCTGGATTTTCTTTAATTATTTTTTTTAATTCATCTATTTCATTATAATTAAATGGGAAAACTGTGCTTTTCAATGCTTTTGGTACACCTAAAGGATTCAAGCCTGGAATTAAGTGATTTTCTAACGTTTCATTTCCAGAAAGATTAGCCGATAAGTACCAATCGTGCCATCCATGATAACCACAAATAGCTATTTTATCTCTGCCTGTGGAAGCTCTAGCTATTCTTATAGATATAGCATTTGCCTCACCTCCTGTTCTAGCAAATCTAACCATATCAGCCCAGTCATGAAGTTCAATTAATTTTTCTGCTAACTTTACCTCCTCAGGACAATTTAGCGTTGACATGTTTCCTTTTTTTACAGTTAAAAGAACTTCCTTATCAATAATACTATTGCTATAACCAAGAGAGTTTGTACCAACACTCATGTATGACATATCTGTATATTTATTGTTATCTAAATCCCAAACATGACATCCTTTGGATTTGCTATAATAAGAAGGCCATAGATTAGGTAGAAATAACTCAGGTCTTTTAGATAAAAGATGAGTCCCCCCAGGGATTATTTTTTTTGCTTTTTTATATAGATTTTGTCCTGTGTTTTTTGTTGACTTCATTTATTTCGCTTGTTGATTATAAATTCTGCAAATTCCCAATCTAATGGTTCGTCTATTTCTATACCGGAAATTTCATCAACTTCAAAACTTAACGTTTTAGATGTATAAAAAGATTTCTTTTCTAGAAAAGTATTCCACTTACTTATATAAAACCCTCCTGATGGGGTAATTTCTTTTTCAAATTCCTGTCTCCCGATGTTTTTTAACTGTTCTAAGTTTAAAGACAATTCTTCCAAAAACATACTTTCTTTTTGAATAAATATTTTATGAGGTCTAGTTTCCTTAACTGCTACTACAGCTAATGCTTCTTTATTTTCTTCTAGTAAAGTTATAGCTCCATCGAGTTGATTTGATGTTATAAAAGGTGATGTAGGTTCTAACAAACCAATATAATCAAATTCTTTATTAGATTTTCTAGCATACTCCATTGCGTGCAATACAACATCAACTGAAGAGGCAATGTCTGTAGATAATTCTTCAGGCCTTATAAACGGTACTTCAGCTCCATATTTTTGAGCTATAGAAGCATATGATTTCGAGTCTGTAGTAATCCACAAATCATGACTACTTCGAGTCTCTTTTACAGATTCAATTCGATAACTAAGCAAAGGATGTCCACCCAATAATTTTATATTTTTATGAATAATGGATTTAGAGCCACTTCTAGCTGTAATCAACCATAAAATTTTTTTTTTCATTTTTAAAATTTAATTTGCTTGATGTCTTTTTGAGCTTGCTCAAAGTCTTCATGTTTTCCGATATCTAACCAATATTGGTGAATTGGATAAGAGATCAATTTATTGCCACTTTCTATTAATGCTTGCATTAAATCAGTACTATTATACAAAACATCTTTAGGAATCCTATTTATTATAGCTCTTTTAATTAAATAAATACCACCGTTAGAATAATATGTATATTTTGGTTTTTCTTTAAATGAAATGACATGGTTATTATTTGTTTCCATAACGGCATAAGGTATACCAACGACATATGGAATTGTAACGACGGACATGTCTGCATCTTTTTCTATAAAATCTAGAAAAAAATTTTCATAATTTAGATTAGTTAAAATATCTGAATTTGTTACTAAAACATAATCATGTTTAAAATCATCAATTTTACTAACTGCTCCAATCGTACCTAAAGGTTCGTCCTCCCAGACATATTTCATATTTATACTTCTACTAGCACCGTCTCCTAAATGAGCTTCTAACTGCTCACCTAAATACCTGACTGACAACCAATAATCATCTACTCCAAAATTTTGTAATCTATCTATATTATGATCTATAATACTCTTATCTCCGACTTTCAATAAAGGTTTAGGTACGGCATCAGTTAAAGGTTTTAATCTACTTCCAAGGCCTCCAGCCATAATTACGGCATCAACTGGTAAATATGATTTTTGAATTCTAAAATTAAGAATATTTGTAATTTTTTTGTACTTATCTATTATAGGAATTATTTTAAAATTATTTTCTCTTAACTCAATAATATCTTGAATATTATAATTATCCTTTCTTATACATTTCGGATGTTCTTGAATAAAAAGTTTTACAACATCGTCAATATTTAGTTTTTTTAAAAGACCTCTACGTACATCACCATCCGTTAAACTACCTATAAGTTGCTGTTCTTTATTAACTACAAAAAGAATAGCATCAGATGCTAATTTATTTAAAATCAATAGAGCTTCTTTTATCTGAGTGTTCTCAGAAATTATATGTTTTTTATAATTATACATGTATTAGTTTCTTAATAATATTTTCAGCAGTATCATTTTTGAAGTACTTGTTACCACCCTTAAATACTAAATTTTCTTCTATCTTTTTTACACAATTTATAATTTCATTCTTAATAAAGTTTACATCAAAAACATTAGCACTTCTCAATCTTCCTTCTTGTCTTTTACCAACATTAATTACAAACTTTCCAAATGAAGCAGCTTCTAAAATCCCACTTGACGTATTACCCAGTAAAAACTTTGAAGACTTCATCGCTGAGAAATAATTTTCTTTTCCAAAACTATCAACTAATGTTATGGAATCTGAATGTTTTTTCTTCAACATATATGCCATATCTCTATAGTATTTACCCATAGTATCAGCATTAGTTAGAGTTATCACTATTTGATTAGCTTGACATAATTCCGCTAAAGTTTCAAAAACTATTGAACTATAAAGTTCATTGCTTGCAATTTGAATTGTCTCTGGATGAAAAGTAACTAAAATAAACGGTTTGTCAGGAATACCAAATTTAACTCTTACATCATTCCAATCTGGCAATATCAAATCATTAAAACCATCTATACTTAGTGCTCCTACATTAAAAACCTTACTTGAATCCCCTACAATGTCGATAACCTTATCCCTGTAAATATCTGTTGCTACAAAATGTATTTTAGATGCTAATGTTATCTGATGGCGATAAATATTATCAATTGCTCCTAAAGTAGTTTCTCCTCCGTGCAAATGTGCAAACAAAACTCCAAATGGGATTCCTGCTTGAACAGCGGCACTCATTTCAAAACGATCTCCTAAAGCCAAAACATAATCAAATTGATTTTCATTCCAATAATTAGAAAATTCAATAATTAATTTTCCATAGCCTTTAGATATATCTACGGGCATATCATTTATAGGCATCCCTTGCACTTTGTGAATGACTCCAAATCCATCACTTTCAATCTCTTTTATCGTCTCCCCATGTTGTTTTTGTAAATGCATCCCAAAAACAATAATGGTTAAGTCAAATCTGTCATCTTTTGATAATTTTGAAAGTAATTGTTTATAAATACCATAGTCTGCCCGAGAACTTGTTAAAACCCCTATTTTCATATAAAATCTGAATAAAATAATTTATCAAATCTCTTTTTTTGTTCTTTAAGCTTTTTACCAATAATGGTATTCCATTCCATTGGAGATATACCGTCGCCAGGCCTTAATGCGATAATATCTTCTTCACATATAATATGTCCTTCAGATAAATTTTTATTTAAATGAATACTCTTTCGTGCAATGTGAATATTTTTTTTCTCACTCAATGATGCTTCTTTTATTCCATTTCCTGAAATAGCCTTTTCGATATTACGAATAGCACAAACCATTTCTTTGAGTTCATTTGGTTCTAACGAAGCCTTGTGATCTGGTCCTTTTAAGTTTCGATCCAAAGTGAAATGTTTTTCGATTACTATAGCTCCTAGAGCAACAGCTGCAATTGGAACTTCAATTCCTAATGTATGATCTGAATAACCAATGCAAACACCAAGTTTATCTTTGATCGTTAACATAGCTTTTAAATTAACATCTATCATTGGAGTTGGATATTCAGTATTGCAATGTAAAACTGTTATCTCACTTTTTTTTGTGCCATAAGAAACTAAAATATTAATAGTTTTTTCAATCTCATCTATATTGGCCATTCCTGTTGATAAAATTACAGGAAGACCCGTTTTGGCAATTGCTCTTAAATATGGAAAATTTGTTAATTCCCCACTTGGAATTTTGAACATATCAAAGTTTAATGAAGACAAATATGACACACCTTCATCATCAAATGCAGTAGAAAAAACTTAATTTTTTTTGACTTACAATATGAAATTAATTCCTTATGATCAGCATCACTAAGTTCTAATTTCTTTAACAT
>Ga0115003_10004360_pt1 | contig 10917 bp, 19 predicted proteins | sample ArcticOcean_MG_C_7_FD_88736 | JGI IMG/M metagenome (GOLD analysis project Ga0115003, IMG submission 88736) | Marine microbial communities from western Arctic Ocean - ArcticOcean_MG_CB11_88 | ecosystem: Environmental > Aquatic > Marine > Oceanic | place: Arctic Ocean: Canada Basin | collected... | reverse complement strand
TCTTCAGTTTTAATTGCTTCATTAATAAAATTATCAGAAGAAAAATATTCTGCATCTTTTAATCTATATGGCTCTGTCATTGTTCGTTCGTATCTTGTCTTACGATCAAGTACCTTAGCAAACTCTTTATGACTTAAGTTAAAGTGATCCGCAGCGATGTCCTGGATCTTTTCTTTAGACAATCCTCGTGATATAACATCAGGGTCTCTTCTTAAAGCTTTCACCATAAGCAGTGCCGCTTTATATTTGTCTTGATGCTCGTGTCGATAAATCATTCGCTTCACTTTCTTAGGAAGCAAATCAATTATACGCATACCCGTATCTTCTTTAACATGTTGTTTAAAACTTTGCATTAATTGTCTACCTTTGCTCCAGCTCTCCACTGGTAACATGACCAATAACCTGCTGTTGTTTTATCTTTTTTATCTGCACAATTATGACGCGCTCTAAAAGCTTTACGCCTAGCAGGGTCATCTCTTTTAATTTCCATATTAGGATCACCAAAGCTTACCTTTACCACATTACCTTTAGCGTTTTTTACATACACATGAAACTTGGATGCAGAGCCCGCTGGTGACCGTGTGGGGTTGTTTAATGTTTTACCTTCATACTTCTCAACAACTAAGTCTTTGTACATGTCTTCGCACATGCAATCGATTGCTTCTACTTCTTTATATGTTTTCATTTTTTTGGTAATTCTCCGAAAGATGGTTTGTTTGGATTGCCGCCCATTGCTTTGATTTTAGATTTAAGTTCTTTTACATTCTTTGCTTTGAAATCAGACTCTCCATCATCTCCGTAAAATCCAGTCCCTTGTTTATAAACTACGATCTCGCCTTCATCGCCGTCAAATCCTGCGATTGAGCCTTTTGGTAAACCTTCTAGAATTTGTTTTAATGTTTTCAATTTGCATCCATCCATTTTTTAGCTGCCTTGTTCTTTGGCATAGTTTTAGACCACTTGACAATAAAGTTTAATACCTTACGTACTAACATTGGAGTTTTCTCTCTTACAGAGTTATCTATCTCAAAAAACAATTTGCCGAATGATTTTCTAAAAGGATCCAGGCCTGATTGTAATTCTTTCCACTTAGTAGTAACTAACTCAGGACCAATAGTTCTATCACCATCAAGTCCTCGTTGTCTGTCTGCTTCGATTGAACCTTCTAAAGATAGATTAACATATACCATAAGGCATTCGTATCCAAGAGATTCTAATGTTTGCTTTTGCTTAAGTAACTTACCAGAGTTAGCGCCAGTACCATCAATAACAAGACCTAACCTTCCAATCAATGCACCACTTTGTTTTGCATTAGTATGTCTTTTTGCTACAGTTCGTATAACACCACGTTCAAATTTTCTGTTAGGGTCAAGAATTACTGTACCTTTCTCGTCAGTTAATCCTGCAGATTTCATGTAGCGGGTAAACTCTATATCTGAATTAATTTCTTTGTATCCTAATTGCCCAGGAAGGGCCATGGAATCGGCAACAAAAGATTTGCCAGCACCGGGAGCGCCAGCCATAAATACTGCGTGGAAGATTGAAGGATCATTTCTTCCTTCGAGTATGTGTTGTCTTAAAGATTTCATTTATTCCCTTATAAACTGAATATATATAAAGGTATTTATAGTATTATAAATTCTTAATAATTTTATTTAAATTCTTTATTGTACTATACTTTTTAAGCTTAACTAGCTTAGGTTCCATGTGACTACCTATGCGTTCTATATTAACATATCCATAATAATCAAGGATACATATCATAGCCATAATGTCACCGAGCTCTTGCTCTAAATGATCTTTGTTCTCTTCGTTATCCACACCAAATCTAATTAACTTAGAATTAGCCTGGATAACTTCCGCACATTCTTCTGATAGAATGGTTAGTGTTTCTTTAAGATTCATTTTTTATCTTTAGGACCAAGTACATAATCCTTTTTCTCCGTCGCATCATCTAAAATACTTTTTAATATATCGCCAAGAGCAATATTAAAGTTAAGATTACCGTGAGGATTTTCCCCAGGATATTCTATAACTTCATAATCAAAGTTAATAGACTGCGTTGTTTCGTTTAGCTTGACATCGGTATAACGATAGATAACTTCACGGTATTCACCGCCTTCTAATCGTACATACCAATGTTCAGTATCTAAATCATTTCTATCTACAAATGACCATTTTTCAAATGGGACTTCCCTCGCACTCATTCCACATGCCTCAGGATTTTTTCACTGTATACATGAAGTACACCACGATCATCTTCAACAACTAAACGTACTGCACCACTAAGCTTTTCAAACACTGATACAATATTACCTTTAAAAGTATAGTCGCCGCCTACTTTTTCTACTAAATCACCTACATTAAACATAATTACTTCCTATTATAAAGTTAAATTTCACTTGCATCGCGGTGATGTTGGATGTCGTTTACATCGGTACGTACCGTGGCTCATATTTTTCTTACTTGCTTTCATTCCTTTAGCCGGTTGTTTTACATACGGCACTGTTGTCTTACCCATCAAATTCCTCCACTTCTATTAAATATGTTACATCTGCTTCTTTAAACATAGCCTTAGCATTTTTAATTGATTCTTCCCATGCTACATTGTGCTTTAAGTAAGGCCTGGTAACTACAACCTTTTTGATACCAACTTGGATAATGCCTTTAGCGCATTCATTACAAGTAGGTAAACCATACACATACATCGTAGAATCTTTTAAAGATACACCGTTGAGCGTTGCGTTATATATCGCATTCATTTCACCGTGTACAACTAATTCATATTTTCTTTCACGATTATTTAGTCTTTCTTCAGAATCATTAATTCCCCGTGGAAAACCATTGAAACCTTGAGATAGTATCTGACCATCACTACCTATAACCACAGCACCTATTTTAGTACTGGGATCTTTACTCCATGTAGATATTTCTTTAGCCAGCATACAATATTTATTATGCCAGTCTGTGCTTTGCATTAAGGTACTCATATTTTAAAATTCTCCATGCGATTCTTAGGCGGTTCATCATTTATATTAAGTGTTTGTGCGGTATCCTCTACATCATATAGTCTCATCTTAGCTCTATCAATACCTAACACAAACTTTTTATTTGATCCTGTTGGGTCGTTATATCTATTCTTTAACTGCTTAATCATAATCTGATTCAAGTTGTCTAGTTCTTCCGTAGATATAAGAGCAAACATTAAGTCAGCAGTTGCTGGTAAACCGAATGATTCACTTGTATCTGCTAAGCCTACATCTGAATTATCAAAGCCACCTCTTGTGGTTTGTGTTGCAGTTAAAACTGGTAGATTAAACTCTACGGCTAAACCACGTAATTCTTCTGCAATAGCCTTAACATATGTATATGAGTTAATTGCACCACCCATAGCTTTCATACGTGCACTCGAACATATATTCAAGTAGTCAATACAAATCAAATCAGGTTTAAAGTCTCTCTTAACCTGGAGCTCTTTTAATAATGACCTGAAGTTATTTGAACTTGCTGCGCCTGTAGGATATTCTTTAACAATAAGCTTACCTACACCTTTATCAGTGAGCTTCTGCATCTTCTGATCGAACATAGGCTTTGATAGATTCTCTAACTGATCAATAGGAACATTCATTAGATTAGCATCTATGCGCTCGGCAATTCGTTCCTCAGCCATTTCCATAGTAATGTACAACACATTTTTCATTTGTGTTAGTGCACCAGCTGCGACATGACACATGAACAACGATTTACCTACGCCAGTTCCGGCTAAAGCAACATTCAAACTCTTATTAACTAAACCACCTTTAGTGATCTTATTAAACATTTCTAAGTCGAATGGCAAGTGCTCTTCATCTCTATGATAAAATTCATAACGAGAATCAGAATCATCTACATAATCGTGACCTACTCTAATATCAAAGTTAACACCAAGAGCTTCGCTTAATACTTCAGGCAAAGAGTTTTTGGTCAAGGTTTCATGCTTACCTTCAATAATATTGATAGAGTCCATGATGGCTAAATAGATTGCTCTATCTTGACACCACTTCTCAGTATGCTCAATAAGCCAAGGTAACGTTTCTTCTTTAGTCTGTACACTGATTTCAGGTATAAGAGCTAAAGAATCTGATGTGACCTTAGGATTATTTCGCAATTCAATACTTAAAGCATCAGCGCTTGGTAACTTATTATATTTATTAACGAAGTCAACGAGCTCAGAAAATACTGCGCGATACGGATCTTCGAAATAAATAAGTTTTAAATGAGGGATTACAGTTCGAGTGTAATCCTCATTCAACATTAAGTTACGTAAAATTAATGTTTCAATCTGCATTAATCATTTTCCATATCAGTAAGTGTTTCATCTTCATGTTGTGGTCTAATCATTTCTGCATGACCAACTTCGTACTTCTTTTTAAGGTATGCTTTGAAGTCTGTATTTTTAAAGATAGGTTGCCAAAAAGATTCAAGCAATGTTTCTTTTGCACGAACTTTTTTATCTTCGATCTCACCAGTCTTCTTATCAACCTTAGAGTACCAACCGATATTAGGCTTGACTACATAGCCACCTTCTATTGCAACATCCAATAAACCTGAGTATGTTTCAATGCCACCTTCCCATGTAACAGAGATAGGAATCTTAGACTTTTCTTTAACAAACCTAGACTTCTCTACATTGATCACAAAGTTATAACCCATGATCTCTGTACCTTTCTTCTCTTGCTGACGACCAATAATCCAGATGTTATCACTTGAGTAATAGATACCTGTACCGCCTGATACGATAGCTTTAGGGAACAAACCAATCTCTTGGTAAGTATGATTAACAGCAATCAACGGAATGTCTCTCATAGTTAAATATGGAGTGGTCATTCTGAATAAACCCTTAAGGGCTTTTGCTCTTGACATATCTGCCACAGACTTTTCATTCATAGCATCAGTTAATTCTTTAATAGATGCAAGGTTGCCAATAGAGTCAATAACAATAATGACTTTATCTTTGCGCTCAATATTTTCTAATTGATTAATTAGATCGAACTTCAGTTCTTCTACATTAGTTATTGGACTATGCAGAACTCGAGAAGTATCAATACCGAACGACTTAAAGTATTGTTGCGGGCTGCCAAACTCTGAGTCATAGAATAACAAAACAGCGTCTTCATACTTATCTAAGTATGCTGCTGCCATTAGCAATGCAAACGAAGTCTTAAAATGCTTCGATGGTCCTGCTAATACTGTTAGTCCTGAACCCAAACCTCCGTCTGGATCACCTGATAACGCAACGTTAATCATTGGAACCGGGGTGGTTACCATATCTTTGCCAGAAAACAATTTAGACTTATCAAGAACAGCTGTCTCTTTAATCCTAGAATTCTTCTGAAGTTTATCCATTATACCCATTGGTACTCCTTCATTATTAATTTAATTATCGCCAAAGAATTTTTCAAGTGCAAAAGTTAAAATAACAATTGCTACTATCCAAAAAATATATTGTGAGTATTCATAACCCATATACATTCACTCCTCTTCGTTTCTTGTATCTATTATAACACAGTTTTTCCAAAAGTAAATACTAATCCTTTAATAAAAACTTGATTGGCGATTTGGGTTCGTAGTTAGGCATGGTAATATACTTACCATCATACGACCAGTTTTGGTAGTATCTAGCTGATGAACGTTCAATCATAGTAGTCACATCTATAATGTGTTCTTCATATATGTGAGTATCGCCAAAGTTCATTGTGATTCTGCCGGGTTTTAATCCGGTTGCATCTGCAATATGTTTAACATATAGCGCCGCTAATATAAAATCACTCGGCAGTCCGACTGCAACATCAACTGATCGTTGAGTCCAAATCATATCTAGCTTGCCGTTTCGTACATAGAACTGATAATTGAAATGACAACAAGGTAAAGATAAATCATCTAAGTGAGTATGATCCCACAAGTTAATGATATGACGTCTACTCATTGGATCATTTTTAATTGATTCAATTACAGCATCGAGTTGTTCTCTTGGCGGATAGTCTAGATTTAATGAACCATCTTCTTTAGCCCATAGCTTCCAGTAAGGACAACCTAATTCTTCAAACTCTTGAACAGTTTTTGCATCTGCCAAGAAACCACGGAATTCGCCTACAATACCTTTAGTGAATATTCGGCGTAAACTTAATACGGGTAATCCGATTTTTTCCATATCAAATGTTAAAGACGTACCGAATAATGAAAGAGTGTGGCCATTCCTGGTTTCACGTAATTCGCCATTCTTTAATACATCTTTTAGTAAGTCTTTGTAGAGGTCATCAATGTTCATTTAGTTTTATTCCAGTCAGTGGGATTATGCCCTAGTTCAATTAAGAAGGCGAGGTTTGTTACTGCATGATGCAAGTGAGGTTTACCGCTTTCTGGATCATCGATTTCACCAGCTCGCCAAGCTTCTAGATGTCGATACATAGCTGAGATGTATCTTGATGGATCATCTACACTTTTCCAGTTATGAGCACTGTATTTATTTGCGCCGAATGTTAATACATCGGCAACAGCTGCGATAAGTGAGGGAGGTACTAAATCATATTGAAGTTTATTACTGTCGAACTTTTGGAATTCTGTCATTTAAATCTCCTGTTAATATACATCTATTATAACATGAATTGAGGCAATTGTACATACCTTTCTGATTTATTTTCTCGCAATTGATTAAGCACATCTATAGTAGGTGTTTTGCCCACTATGATGTACGGGATTAGTTCACCCTCTTCAAGGTTAGGGTCATCAGACCAGAATCTTTGATTCCATAAGTGATTGTAAAAATCATCTTGAGAAAACTTCCATGTAACTATGTGAGTTACATTTCCATTTAACATTTGTTTTAATGTATACTTTGATTGATTGATTATTGAAGCACCATTCCCAGCATAGTATTTGAATTCATTGTGGTCTTCATCTTCAGTAGTATCCCATTCCATTCCAGGGTGTAATACTTGATTAGTTGTTTCGGCTTGATGCCATTCAACAAATTCATAACAAGGGCTAACCTTATATTTTGGTGCTAACCTTTTGCAATGCTCTGCAAATTTAGACGTTACCATATACGAATTCGATTGCACGATTGGCCTCCTTATCGAAGGGTCTTGATTTATACCAGTTGCCATTTTCATAGTCTATTTCCTTACATAATATAGTGATTTCCTGAGCAGTGATGTTGTACTTTTGTCTTACAGCACTTCCTGCAATTGAAACCATAATGGCATACATCTTGGTATACCAGCCTGTGTCGGTTATTAAGTTATACTCTTTAACCATTTTCTGATTAACAAATGGGCAATCTTTATAGTTGCTCCATGTTATACTAGTGTTTGTCATTTCGTTCTTGCGATGTGCAAGTAACTGCCGACGAATTTCTGGGGGAAGGTGATCTAATAAACCACCAGCTCTTTCAACGTAATCATGCTTAGCCATAATATCATATGGATTCATTGTTACGGTTTTTGTGTTACTGAATATAAAGTTGTATGCACCTTCATACTGGCCAGGAATATAATACATACGACTTAGATCTTTTGTCTGAGGATCGCCAATGTCACCTAACTCTTTATTAAGTGCAAACCAGAAGTGTTTAATTTTATCTTTAGGAACATCATCGCTAAGTGGGAATACTATTCTGAACTTAGGATGTTCTTTAGTAGATGATGCAGTAGAATATATAATGTGATTCCATTGACCGTAGTTGTTGTACAGCTCTTCTTCAAGGTTACCATTAAATATGTGTTCATCTACATCTACTGCACACCAACCCGCCCAACATAGCACGCTAGCATTAGAACGAGTTGTATCCTCTTCATAAATTGCTGGTGATATTAAAGACGCTGACTTCTTACCTTTACGAGGCAAAGCTGCAAGATCAACAAATAGTTTTTCGAATGAACGCTCATCCACAAAATCTACACGCTTGTGAGTTTTGTTATCAAATACTGATTTAAATAATGTAAGGGATTTTTTCATTTTTTTATAAATACTAATTCGTTTTCCATTGTACCATAAGTTACTGAAATAGTATATGTACCTTTATTAGTTACAAGTTCTTTGCCATTAAAGGTTTTTACTTTTTCTTTAGTTTTGGTTTCTAGATATTTTTTGAGGTCAGTTAAACTACCCCAAGAACGAGTTAAGTGTTTGTTCTCCGTTGATTTAACCTTCGTAGGTTTCTTCATGCTTTCTCTATGTTACCGTTTTTCCATGCAGCAAATTGAACACACCATCTAGTATGTTCTTTTAAAGTGATTGTGTGTATATCAACACCCTTGTACATTTGTAACCATAGATCGTAGGTTATTTTACTTTTGACCATTGCCATTCATGTCTCCCATCATTTTAATATACTCTGAATCTTTTGTGAAGTCAACTGAGTCAATACTGGCGTGACTAACAGCATCAGCAGTCCAGCTAGAAGTGGATGCAATGTTCCATCCAGTAACAACATTAGAAGATGTCTCTTCAATTTTTAATGTTGAAAAGCTTTTAGAAATATTACCATGATTGTCCGCATGGGACGGGGCTTTCCACCCTTTGGGCTTAATTAGATCTGGAAGACCTAATGGATTTGGACGTTCAGGTTTAACACCAACTTGTTTAAGCATGTTTGCATAAAAGACTTGGTTCCAAGCTTTGTTTGCGTCAACACCCATGGCTTCTAATGTACCAATAGCTACAACACAAATATCAATAAGACCATCTACAAGTTCTTCAGCATCTTCTTCAAAGTGTGCTTTCTGAGTTTCTTCGAATTCTTCTTCGATAAAATCTAAGCGAAAATCTATAAACTTTTTTAAATCATATGGACTTGCGGTAGCTACCCATTTACCTACGCCATACTTTTTGTGCATAAATGCAATATCTTCTACCCAATTCTTACTCATTACCTTACTCCGATTGCGCTGTCTACAATTACAAGTGTAACATATACTGCGGTTGCAATGCACAGTATATAACCTGCACCGTATAAAAACTCTACTAATTTCATCATTTAATTTCTGCCTTAGGATTTAACTGGTCCATACTATTCCAGGTTTTATTTATTAAAACATTAAGTGTGGTGGACAATTCTTTTAACTCTACCATGTTACACCTACCAACCAAAGTATCATTAGGTGGATTAGCAACACCGCTAGAGGGGTACTCATTCATTACAGCTGGCTGATTAACAGCGGCGGCTGGTGGTACTTCATAATTGTTAAGAAAAGCTATAAGTCCTGGTTTATCAGTAGGCACTTCGCAGGGCTCAACAATACCAAAATCTTTCTTAGCATCTATTTGATTGCCAACAAACTTAGTCTTATCTTTATTAACATATAGTTTCATAATATATGGTTCCTTTATTAATTTGTATTACTATTATAACACACTTTTTGCAGAAGTACATACTTAACAGAAAAATGATTCAAGGGTCATATGTCTTTCGCTCTTCCATCCAACTGCATCTAGCACAGGTTCAATGGCACCTAAGAATGTTTTTTCGAACTGTAGATTATAATCTACGTATTTGTCGAGATTAAATTCTTTGGGCATGTAATCAATAAAAGCAATAACATTTTCTTTGATAGGATTTGGCTTGACTAAGTATGTGAACTTAACCTTATCGCCAGATGTTATCTTCTCAATCTTTCTGCTAAGCTTCTTATCTTTTATTAAGTTGTTATGAAGAATTGCACCACGGATATGAATTGGTGTACCCTTCTTATATACAGTATCTCTATCAGACCACTTGCCAAGATTGTTCACTCCACGTGGAAAACTAACTTCTTCCGGTGCGGCTTGCTGGAATGCAATCTTAAAGTTTGCTATGTCTGACTGAACAGTTTCCTCATCAGTTTCAATGATCCGCTTGAATATATCTTTTAATGCTTGACGACATATAGCTGGAGTGGATGATTTGATTGCCTCGATACCCATAATCTTTAACTTAGGTTTGGCATAACGAACACCTTCATTGTCATGCACGTTTAGTATGTATCGCTTCTTAGCTGTCCATATGCCACGATCAGCAATAACTTCACGACCCATCACCATGTGATTTTGAATACCACCGAGTGAATCATACAATTCAGCATAGCATTTTGTAAGAGTATCTTCGAGCGCTGTTGAACATATCTTATCAAGAAAGTCTACAGGGTTCTTAGGATTAAACTGTTTAACTAATGCGTCAAGAGTAACATAGACAGAGTCTGTGTCGATAGCGACAACATAATCTTTATCTGTCTTTAATGTTTTATTGAGGTATGTGTTTAAAGTATTCTCTGCCCAACGAATAGTTGCTTGACCAGTAAGAGTGATACCCTCGGCAATTCTCATGTCGAAATATCTAAACCATTTGTTACCCATTGCGCCATACAAAGAGTTAAGTAGAATCTTAAGAGCCATCTGTTGGTTCTTAGCGATGGCTATACGTTTTTCAAGTGCATAGACTTCAGACTTTACTGTACATAATTCTAATTCTTGTTCAGCTTTAATTTGTTTTTGTTTATGACCGACACGTTCTGTGTAGATCTCTTGAATGATTGATGGCAATACGCCAAGCTTCTTGGTGCTGAACCGTGTGCCATTGACCGCTAAAGCTGTATCGGGAACAGTGTTTTGTACTTGTCCCGCCAATACAGATTCAACATTGACACCCGGTTCATCATCCAACAATATAGTCTCAGGCGACATATTATATTGCATAATGAGAGATGGGTAAAGAGAGTTTAAGTCAAAGGAACATACCCAATCGTGCATTCCGACTTGTGGTTCTTTTACGTAACCGCCTGGATATGCACCCTTAAACGATTCTGAATTCATTGGTACCGCAATGTTTTTGCTAGCTAAGTCTCTATAAATAAGAGCATCCCAAATAGCAACAGTGCCAAGTACCTGTTCATAGTTCACACC
>Ga0115003_10004358_pt1 | contig 10919 bp, 12 predicted proteins | sample ArcticOcean_MG_C_7_FD_88736 | JGI IMG/M metagenome (GOLD analysis project Ga0115003, IMG submission 88736) | Marine microbial communities from western Arctic Ocean - ArcticOcean_MG_CB11_88 | ecosystem: Environmental > Aquatic > Marine > Oceanic | place: Arctic Ocean: Canada Basin | collected... | reverse complement strand
GTAAATTTTCAAGGTTACCCGCATTAGTCAGGGCAACCACCTTGATGAACACTTCATCAAGGTGGTTGCAAAGCCAGTGCAAAACCAAATTTGCTCCGATAAAGCCTGCACCACCTATGATCAGCAAGTTCATGTATTTGTCAGAAAGAAGCAGTCAATAAATCGAGGTGCCACTGAGGGGAAGCCGTATTATCATCCAGTTCAGGACGTGGTAATATTTTTGCCGGGCGCAGGACTATGTCGTTTGAATTAAGGTCGAAGTGGAATAAACCTTTTGGCTTATCGTCACCCATGAAGACATCACCTCCTGCTTGAGAATCATATATCCCGAAACCCATTCCCACAAACAATCCAAATGCCATACCTTTAATAACGTATTTAGAAAATAATTCATCTTCTTTATCTTCCTCCTGCAGAGCCCATAAAGCTAGACCAGAAACACCGCCTATGGCGGAACCCCAGATACTGCTCTTAAAGACTACTTCTAGAGTTACCGCTTGTGCGTTGGTAATACTGCCAAATAATAAGCTAACTGAAAGCACACAAATGCCCAGAGTTCTTTTCAGCCAATTCATTTAAACCTCCATGTTATGGCGTTTTAGTAAGTGTTAATTCCAGATTTAAAATCTGCAACTTTAAGCCTTCAATTTATAACAAATTGTTTTTAAATGCAACCGTTCATAAAGACACCCTTGAAAATTAAGTTAACATTTGAGTACAGATCGTGTGTAAATTAAAAGCGATTTTTTAAGAGCTTTCAAGTAGTAAAATCAGCAGAATTTTTGTTTTTTTAAGCATCAGAGTTCTGAAACTAAAGTTTATAATGAAATCCCGAAAATCTTTAAAATTACAAAAACCAGCATAATTACTCCACCTGCAATAACGAGGTGCATCATAAAATCATTTTTCATACTTTTTTTAAAAATGAGAAAGTTTTTTTAGGCTGAGCAAGACAATTCAGGATTTTCTGAAATAAGCATTTCAAACTGAGTTAACAAATCACTGCGCGCTTCAATTTTGCTGAACAATGAATAATAATTATTTCTGACCAAAGCCGCAAATTGCGTTTCCTGTTCTTTGGAACAGCCCATTAATTGAGTAAATGCGGTCAAATGTTCACCTTTGCCGCGGGCTGCATCTTCATTCAAAAAGGCCCACTCAGTTTCCAGGAAATGATTGCGTTGATGTTGAGAGTAATCCCAATCTTTACAACCAGCTGTACCGAATGTACTGGCACCGCTATAAGTCGGCGACATTGTGATGTCTAAAGAAAATGCTCCAGGGTTATTAGTCGCGAAACCCATCGGACCACCTTTGTGGCAGGCCCAAGCACTTCCTCCTCCAAATATTACCGCAGTTGTCAGCAGTAGAAAGTTTTTCCAGCTCATGATAAATTTACCTTTAAGACATTCCACAAGTATTACGCAATTCAGGATCAGCCTTGATCCATTTGCTTAGTTCTGTCATGAATTCCGGTGTCTGTTTTGCAGTTTCAAAAATCTGAACCGTTTGCTGACGATGCTCCCATAACATACCGGCAAAAACCTTAGATGATGATTGTGGACATTCCATCAGCCTTGACAACGCAACCAGATGAGGTCCTTGACCACGTACTGTTTCTACTAATAATTGTTGGTGTGAGTTCTTAATAAATTGTCTCTGTTCACGTTCAAGATACTGTGTTAAATCCCAATTTTTGCAGCCTGAAGTTCCTGACGTACTAGCGCTTGAATAAACCGGAGAATATGTCAAATCCACCCAGGACATGATTGGATCTTCGGAGGAAACTCCCATGAAGCCTTCTCCACGACAGGCAGCCTGCAGTTGGTAATTATGGCCGAATAAAAAAACAATTAATACAGCAAAAAAACCGTTCAACAGACATATACGCGGGATTGAAACCGGTCCAAACATGAAACTCCAGTATTGTGGAAAAGGGGATGCTCCTGTGGAACCCCCCGAAGAGTAGGGTAGCTATCAGCCTCTAACTTTATCAGCCTTACGTATCACTTGTGTTTTCATGGAATCAATACCTTTGGAAAGTGCTTTGTAAAGATTTTCATGATCAGCTTTGCTTGCAAGGAGTTTATTACGGTAACTGCAGATGATCCCCACATGGTAAGATTCTTCATGTACTTTATTCAGAGAGACATGAAAGGGAAATTTATCATCAGTAATTTTGATCAGTTCTTCAAATGCATGATGCACGTGATCACTGACTGCATCAGAGTTTCGGATGTTGTTGAAAGTGAGGTGAATTGGCATAAGTTCTCCGACTGGCTAAAGATTGAATTAAAAAAATGCAGTTAAAAAAACGGCATTTTGGGTAAAGCACAGAAAAACAGAGTAAATATAAGTAACTATTCACTTTAGTGGCGGCGCCTCTCCTGGATTGGTCAGGGGCAGTTTTTCAGTCGTTTTAGCTGTTGAACTACTCGCAGGAAGTTCTGCCAGAGATTCAGTAACCGCAGACTCTTTCTCATCTACTGAAACAAACAAATAATAACCCGGCAACAATACAAGCAGATAAGATAAAATGCCCACAACGGCGATTATCGCAATTCGCATAATTTTTATTTAAAGAAAATTCATACAGCACCATTTCCCCTCATAATTGGGGGCTAATTCAGTTTAACAATCTCAAAGGCTTTGGTCAATTCAGTAATTATACTAAGTTTAATTTTTTCTATATAAAAGTCACAAATTAAGGAGAACCAGAACATTTTTTTATTGCCAAAACTAGTAGCTCAGTACAAATTCAAGTCACAAATACTGATACAAACTGATACACCCTGTTACTGCTAAGAAAAGCATTTACACATTTCTTTTGGTAATATTATTTTCACTAAAATTACCCAGTATTGATCCCACTCTATAATAGGAGTATTATGAAAAAGGAAAGTAATAAATCAAATTTTGCTTTAAAAAAACTTATGATAGATGCAATTGTCGCATTTTCTGTGTCGCTGATCATTGCAGGTTGCCACACTACAGAGTTGAATCCTCCTGATCGGGCGACGGAATTTATGACCTCGCACTTGAATCTAAGTGACGAGCAAACCAGAAAAATCGAGCCAATAGCTGAAAATTTATTTGCCGAAAAAGAAGAGTTGCTTGATATACGCAAAACTATCAACAACGAAATTATTGCTCAAATGATGAGTGAAAAAGCTGATGCTGCTAGACTTGAGGCACTGCTCAATAAAAATATTGAGCAGTTGCGCTTGAAGCTCGCCAAATTTTCAAATAGTTTTGCGAAATTTCATGCGCTCCTGACTCATGAACAACGTTTAGAACTAGTGGAAAAAATGGAAAGACGCCGCGAACATGCAGATAAAAGAGACCATAGAGGGCACTGGGGACGGCGCTGGTTTTAATTGTCTTCGCAGCAAGCGTGGATGGTTAAAAACCTATACATTAAACTAGAAAATGAAATGAATAAGATTATTAATGTTTTACTAACAGTAATTTTGCTGACTATTGGGAGTCAAACATCATTTGCGGAATAAATTGTTTTTGCCCCCGATGAGCATTGCCTTGCTTATAAAACTGAAAAATCCATGTTTTTCTTTGAAGATGTCGAAGTTATTGGTATAAGTTGTTAAGTGAAAGCCGAAATACGTTGGCAGGTTTCTATAGTACAGGCGCAGGTGGAAGTTAGCATACAGGTAACAAGCTTTGACTCCGGAAACTGTTTACGTGACGGAGACATTCCTGAAATTTTCAAAGCTGAACTTACTCCGAACATCCGTTTTATCTCAACTTGGCTGAGCAGGACGGATATACAAAATATACTGGAAGAGCAAAACGTAGAAGTTTCCGGAATATTGTAAGTCGTGGGAAACACTTTTCCTGTCAAGTTTACTTTGAATTTCACGGATCAAGGCGGATTATTTTTGATTGAGGGTAAACTCATCACTTCATTTTCCGACCTTAACATTGAGGTGCCATCCGTAGGTCCGGGCGGATTGCTTGCAGATACCAGAGATTACCTGGAATTGTTGGTGCATTTACAATCTAACAAAATAAGCGGTGCTGAAAATATTGTGCTGCGTAATTGAAAATAGCATTTAATTATAAAACCTTTCAATCTTAATAAATTGTGAATTCACGTCTGCTGATCATCGATGATGATGAAAAACTGAATAAGTTGCTGACTGACTATCTCGGCAATATGGGTTTTGAGGTATTGAGCGCGACTCTACCCAGTCAGGGTTTGGAAAAACTGGAGAGAGAAGCACCAGACCTGGTGATCCTGGACGTGATGCTTCCGGAGATGGATGGTTTTGAAGTTTGCCGTACAATTAGGCAATCTAGTACAATTCCAGTGATTATGCTTACCGCCCGCGGTGAAGTGATGGATCGTGTGGTTGGCCTTGAAATAGGTGCCGATGATTATCTGCCTAAGCCTTTTGAACCACGTGAACTGGTGGCAAGAATCCAGTCTGTATTACGGCGTGTACAGACAAAAAGTAAATCTGGTGTGAAAAATATTGGCAGTCTCAGTATTGACTTTCACAAACTTGAAGTGACTGTTGACGATAAACCCGCAGGTTTGACTTCGTCTGAATTTGAATGTCTTGCCTTACTGGTGAAAAATTCAGGAAAAGTTTTGAACCGAGATCAAATTATTGAACAGTTGCGAGGTATTGAATGGGATGCGTTCAACCGTTCGGTTGACATCACCATGAGCCGTTTACGACATAAATTAGGTGACGATCCTAAAAATCCACGTTTCATCAAAACTATCTGGGGTACAGGATATTTATTCATAGGAGGTAAAGATGTCATTTGATCGAGAAAACAACTGGAATTGGCTGAAACGACCTTTTCACTCAGTTTTTACAAAACTATTTGCAGTTATCTTGATTTCCGGAAGTTTGTTTGTGCTTGGAATAACCGTAATCGGTTGGCATGGTTTCAAGGAAAACCGGAGAAGTTTTTTCAGCAATAACCTTGTGCAATACGGGATTTATCTTGTAAGGGATTTAGAGGAAAATCTCAATCTGGAACACGCAATTGAATTATCAAAACGCTTATTTTTGATAATTCGCTTTGAAGGTGAAGATGCTTCATGGCAAACCGCACCCGGGATTCCGCCTTTAGAAAAAGTGCGCTTCCGGAAATGGGCTAATAAATCTGCTTATCCTTTGAGTCTTATTAATAAATCTAATCAGGACAGAGTTGCAAATGTGCGGTTTGGACGCTATCAAAAACAGGGTGTGGTGACTGTGGAAACTAAGCATGGTCGTTTCATTTTTGCAGAAATTCATGATGACTGGCGAGAGATTAGTTTCTTTATTCCTTGGATTATTGCTGTTTTGGGATTGATAGGAATTGTTTTAACCGGAACCTGGTTGGCATTGCGATGGATTATGAAGCCGGTCAATTGGCTTTCTGATGGAGTTTATGCATTGGGAAAGGGCGACTTAGAATTTCGTATACCTGAAAAACGTGGTGACGAACTTGGAAATCTAGCGCGGGCTTTCAACCGTATGTCAGAAAGTCTCAGGGAGATGCTAAATGCACGCGAACGGCTCTTACTTGATGTGAGCCACGAACTACGTTCACCTTTGACCCGGATGAAAGTAGCTCTTGAATTCATTACGGCAAACTCTTACCATGAGAGTTTACAGAGCGATGTTCAGGAAATGGAGCAGATGGTGACAGAGATTTTAGAAACAGCTCGCCTGAAAAGTGAATACGGTAAAATTGACCTGCAGCCCACAGATTTAGTACTGTTAATTGAGGAAGCATGTTTGATGTTTGAAGGAAAAGCGCCTGGGATTCGCTTTGAAAATTCTGCAGAGAAATGTGCCGCGCTAGTTGATGTTGAGCAAATCCAAACGGTTTTAAAAAATATACTAGCGAACGCAATTAAATATTCTGCACCTGAAAGCGATCCGATTAAGGTGCGCTTAAGCAGTGACGACTCCGGAATTCAGCTTGAAATTCAAGATTATGGACAAGGAATTCCAGATGAGGACATGGATTTGATTTTTGAACCTTTCTATCGAGTTGATAAGTCACGCAATAAAAATACGGGCGGTTACGGACTTGGTCTGAGTTTATGTAAAACCATTATCGAAGCACACGGTGGTACAATTTCTGTAAAAAGCGGCCTTAGACAAGGTGCTATATTTTTGCTTCTTTTGCCAAATTCTTCTTCAACTATTTAACTTAAAAAATTATGTGGAAAAAAATATTTAATCTAAAATTTTGGCTTCCTATTCTGGTACTCAGTTTAGGAGCTGGAATCACTATGACACTCTTAAAAAACAAACCAAGCGCACGAAAAAAATCCAACTTCCAAAGAGGGATGTTAGTGGAGGTTTTAGAGGCAGAATTGTCTAATCCACAAATAGAAGTTCGTACGCACGGCCGTGTTCAGGCAGCTCAAAAGGTTGTCTTAAGCGCGCGTATCGGCGGAGAAGTGATTTGGATTAGTAATAATTTAAGTGAGGGTAGTTTCTTTAAAAAAAACGAATTACTTCTAAGCATCGGAATCAGGCAGTCCCAGTCAAGCTTGAAAGCACCGTTTGATGGTGTGGTACAATTAAAAAATGTAGATTTGGGACAATACGTTAATCCTGGAACACAGTTAGCAACCCTAATTGGGAGCGATCATGCTGAAGTTGTGATCGACTTGCCAATGTCACGTCTTGAATGGCTCCCTAAACAATTACCGAAAGATCTTACGGCTAATTCCACGGAAAAGGGTTCTAAACAGTCAACTATTACAAATCAATATCAAATACCTGCTGAAATATCGTTGGCAGGAATTAGCTCCGCATCTGCTTGGCCTGCAGTGGTCAAACGTCAATTACTTGAACTTACTCCACGTGGAATGATGGTACAGTTGATCGCAGAAGTAAGAGATCCTTTTCAGCTTAAAATTTCTCTAGAGCAAAACGACAAAGAACAATCAGGAAATGGAGCCGTCAAAATAAAAAAGATTGATACATTTAAAAAGGAAATTTCTGAAAAAGAAGACTTTTTTAAAATCCCTCTGTTTATTGGTTCATTTGTAGAAGTTAAAATTCCAGGGAGACAACTAGCAGATGTAATTCAAATTCCTGCTAAAGCTCTTCGTGATCGTGATACAGTTTGGGTTGTTGTGAATAAACAATTACAAATTCGTAATGTTAAAATTGCCCATATAGATTTAGATAATGTATATATCTCTGGAGGAGTAAAAATTGGAGAAAAGATTGTTATTTCTCCCATAAAAGGTGCTTCTAAAGGTCTTAAAGTTAGGATTGCTGGTGATAAAGAGATAGGTACTGGAACAAATAAAGGGGGAATTAAAATGCGAGATCGTTCAAAGGATAAAGATAAAAAGCGTGGAAATTAATTATAAAAAAACTAGTAATCTATTAGGAGGTTAAAATGATTCGATGGATGGCAGAACATAAAGTAGCGGCAAACTTATTGATGAGTATCATCTTGTTTTCTGGATTGCTGGGAATTATGAATATTAAGCAAGAAGTGTTTCCAGAAATGGAGCTAGATTTTATCGTTGTGGCTGTTACATATTCAGGCGCAACTCCTGAAGAAATTGAAAAGTCTATACTACTTCCGATTGAAGATGCTGTGGGCGGAATTAATGGTATTAAAAAAATAACTGGAAATGCAAAAGAAGGTCAGGGTAGTTTTAGAATTGAAATTCTAAATAAAGCTGACAAAAACGAAGTCTTTGAAGATGTTAAAACAGCTTTAGAGGGATTAACATCTCTTCCTGAAGAGGCAGAAGAAGTTCAAGTGCAGTTACCAAAAATCCGTAGAGAAGTTTTAAATATAACTATTTACGGTGATGCTCCAGCTAGATCTTTGATTGAGCAAGCACAAATAGTAAGGAACTCTTTACTCTCTCATCCTAATATATCACAAGTAGACATTGAACAAAGGAGGGGCTTTGAAATGACAGTTCAAATTTCAAAGTCATCTCTGCAACAACATTCATTAACATTAGATCAGGTTTCAAATATAATCAAAAAATCTAACTTGGATATGCCAGGAGGGAAAATTAAAACTTCTGGAGGGGATATCCTAATACGAACAAAAGAAAAGAGATATACAGAAGCAGAATATGCCAATATTCCAATTATATATAGTGATCAGGGTATTTTAAGGCTTGGCGACATTGCTCAGATCACTGACGGTTTTGAAGAATCAGATATTCGGACAAGTTTCAATGGCCTACCCGCTGAAAGTATTGAGGTTTTTAGAATAGGAGATCAAACTCCAACAGATGTCTCTAAAGCAGTACGCTCAATGATTGAAGAATTGAGTGCTCAGTTACCATTTTCTATTAAACTGGAAATAGTCAATGATCGCTCAATAGTTTTACAAGATAGAATAGATCTGCTAATGAAAAATCTTTGGCTTGGACTGCTTTTAGTCTTTATAACTCTAGCTATGTTTTTAAGAATAGATTTAGCATTTTGGATAATGCTGGGTATACCTATTAGTTTTGCCGGGGCTTTTATATTGATGCCGACTTTAGATACAAGTATAAACATGATTTCATTATTCGCTTTTATTTTGGTTCTAGGAATTGTGGTTGATGATGCAATTGTAGTTGGTGAAAATATATTTGCACATCAGGAAATGGATAAGAGTAATTCAAAAGCAGCAATAGAAGGTGCCCTTGAGATAAGTTCACCAGTATTCATTACAATACTTACTACTATTGTTGCTTTCATTCCAATGTATTTTATTCCTGGAACAACAGGGAATATTTTTTCAAATATTCCGAATGTCTTAATTGTAGTTTTATTATTTTCCTTAGCAGAGGTCATGCTTATTTTGCCCGGACATCTTTCGCATCTCAACCGAATAGTTAATTTTTTTCTTGCTCCAATAGGTATAATTATAGAACGGCCCAGACTATTCTTAAGTTCAGGGATGGTTTGGTTTTCTCAAAACGTTTACCGTAATACACTTAAGCGTATTATTGAATTTAGGTATTCTTTTCTAGCCCTTGGATTGATTTTTATTATGATTTGTGCAGGTTTGAGCATAGGAGGGCATATGCGGTTTACTTTTTTCCCTTCAATAGAACGGGATAGAGTTATTTTAAATGCTAAAATGCCATTTGGGACACCGGTAAGTGTAAGTAAAGAAGTCGAAAAAAAGATGTTGGTTTCTGCAATGGCTTTGCTCCAAGAATATGAGTCTGAATTAGGAAAACCTATACATGATGGAGTATATAGTAACGTTGGCAGAGGTGGATCAAATAATGCTTCCGTAAGAGTATATCTAAAGCCTTTAAAGGAAAGAGGTTTTCCTGCAAATGAATTTTCACGGAAATGGCAAAAAAGTGTGGGAGTTCTCCCTGGGATTGAATCATTAAAAATTAGATCTGGATGGCGAATGGGATCTACATATGATATTGATTTGCAATTGAGCCATCCAGATCCAAATGTGCTCTTTGGGATAGTTGAAGAGTTTAAAGAAACATTCTCAGAATATCCAGGAGTGAAAAATATTGAAGATAGCTCAGAAGATGGAAAAAGAGAGGTTCAGTTAAAACTAACTCCAGAAGGACTAACTCTGGGATTGAGCACACTAGAACTAACTCGACAAGTTCGAAGTGCATTTCAAGGAGTTGAAGTTTTAAAATTGCTTAGGAATAACGATGAATTGAGTTTAAAGTTAGTCTTGCCTTTAGAGGAACGCAAGTACTTAAGGGACTTGGAAGACTTAGTTATTATTGCTCCGAATGGTGAGAATTTGCCTCTTGGTCAAGTAGCCGAATTGAAATACGGTCAATCTTATAGCGCCATACGCCGTATCGATGGTAGACGAATTATTAGTGTGAGGGCTCTCGTAGATTCTGAAGTTTCAAACACTGCTGAAGTAGTTATGTCACTTAAAAAGTCTCTTTTACCTGAAACAATAATGCAGAACCCGGAACTTCAATACTCATTTGAGGGAGCTAGCCGAGCACAAGCTAATACTATGGATGGAGTAAAAAAAGGTGGAGTTTTCGCTTTAGTTTTGATTTTCTGCTTACTTGCTTTGCAATTCAAAAGCTATTTTCAACCTCTTATTGTGATGACAGCAATTCCTTTTGGTTTCGTAGGAGCAATATTAGGACACTTGCTGCTAGGCTATGATCTTAGCATAATAAGTGTTTTAGGAATTGTTGCTTTGACAGGTATTGTTGTTAATGACTCTCTAATTTTGGTTGACTTTATAAATCGTAGCCGCGAAAAAGGAGTGTCCATTATGGAGGCTGTAGTAGAATCTGGTGTTCGCCGATTTAGACCGATAATACTGACAACACTAACTACATTTTTTGGTTTACTGCCAATGCTTTTTGAGACATCAAGACAAGCTCGGTTTCTTATTCCAATGGCTATTAGCCTTGCATTTGGAGTTTTGTTTTCAACTTTTATAATTTTATACCTGATTCCAGTGCTTTATATCATACTTGAAGATATTATGGCAGTTATGGGGAAAGTACAAGAAAGAATAGGAAGGAAGCGAGGAATAGTTTAAAGCGTTTTTAGATCAAACATACATTACACTCAAAGACGTTTTAGTAATTAATGAATAATTTTTTAAATAAATATTTCAGAATAATAATGAGTTTCAGTCAAAAAAGCGAGTAGACTGAGATCAATGAAAATACAAATGTACCTATCTGCATGATTAAATTATGTTAAGAATTAGACTAATAATTACAGTTACCTATAGATTAATTTAATGAATCTAGTAACTGTCTTTACTAGATGATGATTTGAGAAGAATACAAAAATAGTGGGGGTTGTTAAATGACTTTAGTGAATTTTGGCAGACTCCAATATTCAGGATCAAAGTCTTTTAGTGAAGATATTATTTGAGAAGCATTTTTATAGTGACTATGATCCATATTAGGGTCAGGTACTACAACTACTGACATTCCGGCCGCT
>Ga0115003_10004355_pt1 | contig 10922 bp, 10 predicted proteins | sample ArcticOcean_MG_C_7_FD_88736 | JGI IMG/M metagenome (GOLD analysis project Ga0115003, IMG submission 88736) | Marine microbial communities from western Arctic Ocean - ArcticOcean_MG_CB11_88 | ecosystem: Environmental > Aquatic > Marine > Oceanic | place: Arctic Ocean: Canada Basin | collected... | reverse complement strand
TCGGCAACGGGCATCCAGTTAACCCTGGAGGCGGTGTAGCCGTGATGAAGCAGCAGCGGCTCGCCTTGCCCCATGACCTCATACCACAAGTTGGCCTCGTTGATGTTCGCGATGGGCATGATGACCTCGATTTATCAATAAGCCGTGATCCTGTGACTTTTATCGAGCCAGATCAAGGGTTCGAGCTGTATCAAAACGAATTGAACCTATTCAGTGAGCGTGCGTCAGCTGTTTAGATTGTATCAATCACGTAATGGCCTTGATTTGTCCAAGGTCGAACTTAAGCTAACACCGAGGTTTTACGATGGATGGCAATGGGCTTCACAGAAAGGTGGGGTCAGGTTTGCTTTTCGGAGAACACAAACCTTTCATAAACAATTAGTTAGGGTTCTATTTTAGACTTAAAAGTGTTTGAGTTCTGATAGTTGAGGTGCATAATACCGGTGGAGAGTGATGTTAAGTATCATTTTCTTCTATTACGGGTAAATTTTTCTTACAAAATCTGCCTAATGGCCTGCGGCTGTAAGGTGATCGAAAAGAAAGAGGTCGGTTTGAATTGGCTAAGACGGAAACGTCAAAAAAAATCCGGTACCCTGGGCCTTGCTTTTTCTGAGCAGGGTCTTGCGATGGTTTGGGTCGATCCATTGGCAGAAACGCAGAAGCTAAAGCATTGGGAGCTTTTGGTTGAATCTCCCTCCCAGATTGGCGCGCTGCTTGCGGATCGCGTCGCCCAGCTAGAGCTTGAACACATGCCCTGCTCGGTCGTATTGGCTGCCGATCGCTACGAGTTGCAATTGGTCGAGGCACCAAACGTTCCGGTATCCGAGCGTCTTTCAGCAGTTCGGTTCCTACTGAAAGATAAAGTCAAAATCCCACTCGATGATCTGAATATCGATATCTTTAGTGTGCCGGAAGCCGCCTATCCGCGCCCGATGCTTTATGCGGTTGGCGCATCCCAACAGCATCTGATGGACATTCGAGATTTGGTGTTGGGCGCCGGTCTGCGACTGGATCGAATTGATATTCGAGAGATGGCCATTCGGTCGTTGGCCTTGGCCTTAACGGAGGCAGACGCAGGCCTTGCGGTGTTGGACGTTCGAGACGGGCAGGCGCGCCTGAGCCTCATGCATTCCGGCACGCTATACTTGTGTCGCAGTCTGAACACGAAGATTGATCAGGCCTCGATGGCCGGCAGTGATTGGGCTTTCAATTTTGAGCGGTTTTTGGTTGAACTGCAGCGGTCGCTTGATTTTTTCGAAAATCAAATGGGACAGGGCCAGGTAATGCAGCTGTTGCTTGCGCCCGTGCCTGGGGTTACCAATCAGTTAATCGAGCAGTTGAATCTGAACTTGGTTGCCCAAGCCTCCGCGCTGAACCTCAACGAGCTCTGGAATACGGGGTCCTTGCTGTCTGCCCGCGATCAGCACGAGGTGTTATTTGCGGCGGGCGCGGTTTTGGGCGGGGACGGCTAGATGACGCAGCAGTCTATTAACCTGTATTCCGAGGCGCTGCGCCCGAAGGTGGATTGGCTGTCCCTCAATTTGTTTGCCAGTTACGTGGGTGGGATTTTATTGATCCTCGTCGTTCTATCAGCCGTTGATCTTTGGGATCAAGGTGCTGTGGCCACTGAGGTGGCGTCCGAGACCGGCCAGCGTGAGGTCTTAATGCAAGACATTCAAAGCCTTGAGCAGTTAATCGAGTCACGAGCGAAAGACCCGGTCCTTGAGGCCGACATGCAGGCGCTGGAAGCGGTTCAAAAAGACAAGCTCACCCTTAGGCGGTTTCTGGATCAGGAAGTTCCGGGTAATGCCGACGGGTTCTCGGCGTATTTTGCAGACCTTGCGCGGTTTCATGTGCGCGGCCTGAGGTTAACCGAAGTAGAGTTAGGTCGAGGGGGCGCAGCGGTGCGGCTGCGGGGTGAGGTGCTCAACGGCGAATACATTACCAACTATATTGCTGGGCTCGATCGCAGTGTTGTGTTTCAAGGCAAGGCCTTTCGTAATCTGGACCTGGATCGCGCGGGTACCGTTGCGGAAGGGTTGCCCGAGGGGCAGAGTTTGATCTTTGAAATTCGTACTGGGGAGGCGTTAACACAATGAACGCTTCGCTCTGGACAGAATTACAAGTCTGGTTTGCGCTCAGAGGCCTGCGTGAGCGGGCGATTGTATTGATCACGATTGTGCTGGTGTTGGGGTATGGCTGGCAGTTTTTGGTTAAGGACGGCCTTGAGCAATATGTTCAGGCAGAAATCAGGAGTCTGGCGCAGTTACAATCCCAGAATGCGGCGCTTGAGGCGCAGCGCGCAGACCTTGATGCGGTTGCCGAGGCAGACCCGAATACGTTGCTGCAGCGCACCATTGCCCGGCTGAACGCGCAAAATGCGCGGCTCGATCTGGAAATTGAAGCGATGTCCGGCAAGCTGGTGCAGCCCGCCGATATGGCGGTGGTCCTCAGTCGCGTCATGTCGCAGCAAGGTGGGGTGACCCTGCTTGCCATGCAGAACCGGCCGCCCGAGAGTTTGTTTTTTAGAACCGGCAATAACGATGCCGGGGCGCTGGTGATCTATAAGCACGGGTTGGACCTGACGTTGAAAGGCAGCTACCTGGATGTGCTGAAGTACCTTGCCGAGATCGAAACGCTGGGCGTGCGTTTTTTTTGGGAGCGCGTAGAATACAAGGCGGTGGCGTACCCTGAAGGCGAGATTACCATTCAGGTCTTTACTTTGAGTACCCAGGAGCAATTGCTGGATGTTTAGGCTCGTGCTCATCTTGGTTCTAGGGTGCTGCGTCTCTAAGGTCTGGGGAGCCTCGCAGAATTTTGTCGGGCTGGTCGACCCGACCATGCCGCTGCAGCTGAGTCTTCAAGGCGTTACGAGGGACCAATTGGGCGAGCGGGTCACCGAGGTGGTGATTGAAAGCAAAACCTATCAAGTCTCTTCGATTTTGGTTCGACCTAATGGCAAGTATGCCTTGATAAATCAACAACAAGTTCAAGAAGGTGATGAGATCGAAGGCGCGGTGGTTGCAAAAATTGATCGAGACGGCGTGACCTTGCAACGCGGCATCGAGGCCATTCGGTTATCGCTGTACAAAGACTCAACCAAAAGGCCCAGGCCATAATGTTGGTGGATCAAATAGTCAGGATGCGGCAATGGCCGGCAATCGCGGTGCTTGCTGCAGTAGCGGCGCTTGTAGGCTGTGAGTCTGCTGGGCCGTATGTTGCCTACGATACCAGGGTCTTGGATGAGGTTCAGGACGAGTTGCTAAAAAGTCGGGATGCAGCGGGCAAAAGTAACCGGATTGAACCGCCCGCGGCCGTGCTCGAAGCGCTCCTGCCGCCGATCACTTTGCTCACGGAAGAAGCGAGCGCCCTGGAGGCCCGCTTTGATTTCTCGGTCAAAGAGGCGCTTCCCATTCGGGATTTTGTGAACTTGCTGACCGTCGGCACCGACCTGAGCGTGGTTGTGCACCCGGATACCAAAGGCACCATTTCGGCGCTGGATTTAAAAAACGTGACAGTGACCGACGTGTTGGATCAAGTGAGCGATCTTTACGGTTATTCAATCATTATAGAAAACGAGGTTTATCAAATCCGCCCTGGGGGCTTACAGACCCGAATTTTTCGGCTGAATTATCTGAACGTGAGCCGATCGGGTAATTCCAGTATGCAAGTAACCGCGAGCGGCATCTCCGAAGGCGGTAATCAAAACGGTAACAATCAAAACCAGAACCAAAATAACCAAGGCGGTAACAATAATAATACTGGGCAAGGCAACAACTCAGGCAGTGGTCAAGGGCAGAATAGTCAAAATGCCGGCCGCGCCTCGATCAATACCGAAACCTCGACGGATTACTGGAAAGGGCTTGAAGCAGTCATTCGGAGTATTATTAACGCGCCCACTCAGATGGCTGGACAAGCTGTGGGTAACCAGGCGCGCTCGGTCATTGTATCGCCTCAGACCGGGATGATTCTGGTGCGCGCCTTCCCAAGCGAGTTAGCCCAAGTTGAAGCCTTTATTGATGCCTCGCAAGAAGCGCTGCAACGGCAAGTCATCCTGGAAGCGAAAATTCTCGAGGTCGAACTCAAAGAAGGGTTCCAGTCAGGCATTAACCTGAGCGCGTTGTATCAGTCGGGCAATCGCGAAATTAGCACGAGCTTCGGGCAACTGGGTTCTCAGATCGATGGTATTGGCGAGCCTTTAAGCGTTGACATGCAGTTCTCGGATTTCAGCGGCGTGATTAATTTGCTGGAAACCCAAGGCAATGTTCAGGTGGTGTCCAGCCCCAGAATCGTGACGCTGAACAACCAAAAGGCGATCTTTAAAGTGGGCCAAGAGGCTTACTTTTTAACCAATGCCAGCACAACCAGTTTTGGTGCTGGCATTGAACAAACGACAAATCAAAATAGCAGTTTGGAACCGTTCTTTTCTGGGATTGCCCTGGATGTGACGCCGCAAATCAGTGAGGTTGGCGATATTATTTTGCACATTCATCCCATCTTGAGTGAAGTCAAAGAAGATTTAAAAATTATCAATGGTCAGGAGTTTCCGCTTGCGAACAGCGCAACTCGAGAGTCCGACACCATTGCTCGGGTTCGTAACGGCGAAGTGATTGTCATCTCTGGCCTAATGCAAACTCGGGCAACGGGCGACAGGGCTGGCGCGCCAGGCCTCAGCGAAGTGCCCTTGCTGGGCTCGGCCCTCGAGCAAAAGCAACGAGAAACGGTTAAGACCGAATTGGTGATTCTGTTGCGCGCGCTGGTAGATGAGGGCAATACCATGGAGCAGTTCTTGGACGAGTCGGTTGACCGGGTGGGTAAAATTCGCAGAAGCATTGATCCCTATTACCGAGGCTCGAGGGAATAACCCCAATGCTAAGCCTTCGCCTTAACCAACGATGTGTCAGTCCGGCCTTGCTGCTGTGGCTGGTGTTGAGCGCAGCATCGGCCTGTGCACAGGCTGCTGAGGCGCCAAGTCGCCTGGAGTTTCTCGACAGTTTTGAGGCCCCTGATGCGGTCATGATACCAGAGCAAACGCAGCGCCCGGCGGTCTCTCCTAGCTCAGCACTTAACAGCCGCCAATCAACCGCCATGCCCGCGGGCCCTGAGGACAACGCACTGCGCAGCGCCCGCGCCATTACCCCCGAAGCGCAGGATCTTGCCTTAGTGCAGCAAGCCTTGGAGCAGGTTGATCAAGGGCAAATCACCGAAGCGGTAGCTTTGCTGACCGAATTTGTTGAGGGCCAGCCCCAAGCCCACCAAAGCCGAGAAACCTTAGCGACCATTTTGTTGGCAAGAGGCGAAGTGGGCCTGGCCCAGCGGGTATTAACCTTTGGGCTGGAACTTGCGCCGAATTTTGTCGGGTTTAAAAAGCTCTTTGCGAGGCTTGTGATGGCGGCAGACCCGGCTCGCGCCCTGGCGCTGCTTGCGGAGGTGCCGCCCACGCTGGAACAAGACCCAGAGTATTACCAGCTGTACGCACTATTACTGCAGCAAACGGGCCGCATGGAGGACGCGACCGCCATGTACCAGCGGCTGCTTCAAATTGACCCAACCAACGGCCGTCTTTGGCTTTCCTATGCGGTTGCGCTCGACGCGATGGGCTCGGTAGACGATGCTCGATCTGCCCACCAAACCGCCAATCGTTACGGCTTGGGCGATCCCACGCTGAACCAATACAACTTGCAACGACTGAAAAGCCTGCGGGGTAACCGATGAGCGCGCCGCGTAAAATCAGGATTGGCGATTTATTGGTCGAGCAGGGCATGATCTCGGCGCCCCAGTTAGATTCGGCGCTCGCCGAGCAAAAGGGCTCTGGTAAAAAGCTTGGGCGGGTTTTAATCGAGTCCGGCGCGCTCAGCGAAGATGATTTACTGCGCGTTTTATCGAAACAGTTAGACCTACCGTTTGTTGGGTTGCGGCAGTTCCCGTTTAATTTAGAGCTGATTAACCGCTTAGAAGAAAGTTACGCTCGGCGCCACAAAGCCATTGTTCTGGCGGAAAAAGCCGGGGTGTATCAGGTGGGCATGGCCGACCCGCTGGATATTTTTGCGTATGACGAGCTGTGCCTACTGTTAAAGCAAACCATCGATATTGCCATTGTTCGCGAAAGCGAACTGCTGGACACGCTCGACACGGTGTACCGCCGAACCAGCGAAATCGAATCCTATGCAGAAGCCCTCGACAGCGAGGTCACCGAAGGCTTGTTCGATCTTCAGGGCCTACAAACCGGCCTGCAGGATGATGATGCGCCGGTGGTCAAGATGCTGCAGTCTATTTTTGAAGATGCGGTTCAAGTGCGGGCTTCCGATATTCATATCGAGCCGGACGATGGGGTGCTCAGAATTCGCCAGCGAGTTGACGGTATCTTGCAAGAGCAGGTGATGAAAGAACGCCGGATTAGTGCAGCCCTGGTGTTGCGGTTAAAGCTCATGGCCGGGCTGAATATCTCTGAGCGTCGCCTGCCCCAGGACGGGCGGTTCAGTCTACTGGTGCGCAATCGTAAACTCGATATCCGGTTGTCCACTATGCCGGTAGAGTTTGGCGAGAGCTGTGTGCTGCGGGTATTAGACCAATCTGCGGGGCTCACGTCGCTCGATGAAACCGGTATGGCCCCGGCGATGCTCAAAGATTTCAGACGGATGATCCATTTGCCGTTTGGGCTGATTTTGGTCACAGGGCCAACCGGTAGTGGTAAAACTACAACGCTGTATGGCGCGTTGAACGAACTGAATCAGGCCGGCCAAAAGATCATCACAGCCGAAGACCCGGTTGAATACAAATTGCCCCGGGTAAATCAGGTACAGATCAATCCTAATATAGGGCTCGATTTTGCCAATATTCTGCGGGCGGCCCTGCGGCAAGACCCGGATATTATCTTGGTTGGTGAAATCCGAGATGTTGAAACAGCAGAGATTGCGCTGCGCGCCTCGATGACGGGGCATTTGGTGTTGTCGACCTTGCATACGAACGATGCGGTGTCATCGGCCATGCGCTTGATGGACATGGGGGTCGAACCCTTTCTAGCGGCATCCAGCCTTCGGGCGATTGTGGCCCAGCGCTTGGTACGCAAGCTCTGCAGCGAATGTGCGGCGCCCTATCAGCCCAATAGCATCGAAGCCAGTTGGATGCAGCGTTATTTAACGCCGGATGTGATTGCCAATGGCAGCATTAGAACCTCAGCGGGTTGTTCGCATTGTAATCAGACCGGTTATCGGGGCCGAATTGGCATCTACGAGATGCTGGTCATTAAAGACAATATTGCCGACGCCCTGCGTCGTGGCAATGCCTCAGAATTTGTGCAGTTGGCGAATGCGCAACCAGGCTTTAAACCGCTCATCGTGAGCGCGCTGGAGCATGCGGTGAACGGCGTCACCACCATTAGCGAAGTGCTGCGGGTTGCCCAGCAGTTTGAAGAGGCCGAGGCGCCAAGCCTTGCGCCCCATGAACCGATTACGTACGAGCCAACAAGGCTAGAAACGGATGGGGTGTTGTCGGCGGCAGAATCGGATTTGAGTGCGGAGCGCGAGACCCGTCCGGCAACTAACGAACTCACCCTCGAGCGTCTCACCTAATGGCATCTTTTGCCTACAAGGGTCGTAATATCGACGGCGGCTTGGTCGATGGAATTATCGATGCGGCGAACCTGGATGCGGCAGCAGACACCCTTCTGGGTAGCCGAATCACGCCGATCGAGTTAAAGCTGGCAGAAGACGATGTATTAGGTGGGCGCTCGCTCAAGCAAATTCTGATTCAGGATAAAATCACCTCGATCGAATTAATCACCTTTTCCCGGCAAATGTACAACCTGACCAAAGCCGGTTTGCCGTTAGATCGGGCTATTCGGGGCCTTGAGGCATCGCTGTCTAATCCTGCCATGCGCCGAGTGCTGAAATCGGTCATCCAATCCTTAGAGCGCGGCAATACCTTGTCCGAAGGCATGAGTCAGCACCCTAAAGTGTTTAACGATTTGTTTTTGAGCTTGGTTCGGGTGGGTGAAAATACCGGACGGCTGGATTTAGCGTTCCAAGACCTCGGGCGTTACATGGAGATCGAGCGTAATACGGACAAGCAATTAAAAAGCGCAACCCGATATCCGATGTTTGTGTTAATGGCGATGGCCGGCGCCTTGGCCGTGGTGACGGTGTTTGTGATACCCGCTTTTTCGGGCGTGTTTTCAAAGATGGGCGCCGATTTGCCTTGGCAAACAAAAGCGCTCATTGCGACCTCGGACTTTGCCGTCAATTTTTGGCCGGTGATTTTAAGTTTGATTGTTATCGGCTACGGCAGTTTTCAATATTGGACCAAGAGTGCAAAGGGCGGCCTAATGTGGGACCAACTGCGGCTTAGGATGCCGCTGGTGGGCACAATTTTCGAGCGAATTGCCCTTGCCCGGTTTGCCAAGACCTTTGCGATTTTAGGTCGGTCTGGTGTGCCGATCGTAACCGCGCTCAACGTGGTGGCCGATGTGGTTGGGAATAAGTACATCGGCAAACAAGTCGCCGGCATGGGCGGCGGTGTGTCTCGCGGGGAGTCTTTGTATCTAACAGCCCAGCGCAGCGAGATATTTTTACCGCTGGTGCTGCAAATGATCGCAGTAGGGGAAGAAAGTGGTAGCCTGCCAGAATTGCTCGATGAGGTATCGGATTTTTATGATGGCGAGGTGGAATACGACCTAAGCCGACTGACGGCCAGTATCGAGCCAATCCTGATTATGTTCATTGCTGGATTAGTTTTAATCTTGGCCCTGGGCGTGTTCTTGCCAATCTGGGATCTCGGGGCCGCCGCGCGGTGATGACAATAATGGATGATAGGACGATAACAACGGAGGTGGGGCTGCGGTCTGTCATCCAGAAGGCTAAATTTAGGGATGCAGGTTTCAGGATTTAGATAAATTCGATAACCAGAAGGTGTTTCTTGCGTTAAAAAAAGTGTAGAAACCGTTTAAAAAGCTCACTTCAGATCTTGAATTGAGCTCAATACAGGAACAAACTTAAGTAATAACTCAGGGAGTAGTAAGTATGGCTAAGTTAAACCGAGACAATCAAAAAGGGTTCACCATTGTTGAGCTGGTGGTTGTGATTATTATTCTAGGCATCTTAGCTGCTACAGCGCTGCCCCGATTCATCGACGTACAAGATGATGCTCAATTTGCTGTTGCTGAAGGCGTCAGGGGCGCCTTGGTATCAGCAATAGGATTGGCGAAGGCTAAGTATATTGCTGGTGGAAAAGTGAGTCCTATCGATATGGATGAAGATGGTACCGATGACCTGGTGATCAGTACTGCGGGTTATCCAACAGATGATGGCGCTGGCGGCGGGGGGCTGGACCAATGCGCGGGAATTTTCGCGGGCGCTTTGGGTGCTCAAGCGCCTGCGGTCGTTACAGGAACATCTGCTGCCACTACTGGGACGAATGCATTGGCAGAGGCTGATGCGCGCTTTGCCGCGGGAACTGATTGGTATGCCGTGGACAACAATGCAACCTTAGCTACTTGTGATTTCGTCTATCTCCCTGAGACAGCCACCACAGGCGCCTATGCTGCGCAGTTTACTTATACCGTAGCGTCTGGTGTTATTAGTGCGATAACGGTTGGAACAGCACCATAAGCTAATCCAGAAGGCTTCGGTGTCCTAAACCGCCAGTGAATTACCGGCTAGCAGGGTTTACTATTGTTGAACTGGTTGCAGTGATAGCCCTGGTCGGTGTGTTGATGTCTGTTTCAATCGGCAGGTTAGCAGGCACTGGGGGCTTCGATGAAGTTGTTGTCAGAGATGGAATTCTCTCGATAGCTCGAGGTGCTCAGCAGACGTCATTAGGACAACAAAACGTTCAACTGAGGATGTCTGTGAGTGGCTCGAACGTCATAGTGTCCTCCCTGGTAAGTGGCGCAATCGACTCGACGAAAACATTCCCAAGTAACGACGTTGCAATAACTGCGGGTGCCGTGGGGTCTGGCACTGCCTGCGGTGCGATTAGTTCGCCGATCACGCTGGCTTATGCGAGTGATGGTGAAGTTGAGTCTGTGGATAGCGACGGCTTTCCGATATGTCTAAATGGTCAAAGTAGTCTTTGTATCTCGCCAGCTGGTTTTGTCCATAGAGGGGCCTGCTTATAATAAAGTGTGATTGCGGCTCAGTTCGCGGTGGTGATAAATCACAAACCCGAAACCCGACTCGGACCTTGTTTTATTGCCCCATTTGTAGCGATCATACTTTCCATCTTTGCAAGCTAAAGTGGGTATCTCCTTGATTGGCTTTGCGGTAAAACGGCCTTGGCTTTAAAGTATTAATACTCGTCACCAGTGAATGATGATCAATGCGTAATCGACGGCCTTCACAAACCCTCGCTCAATCCGGCGTTACGCTGGTAGAGATGGTGGTGGTGATTGTGATCTTAGGGATTGCGCTCACGACCATTACGCAGATGATTGGGCAGAACACGATCAGCGGCGCCTATACCTATGACGAAACCAAAGCCATAGAACTGGCGCAATCCTACAGCAGTGAAATCAAAGCCAAGCGCTATGATGAAAACTCGCCCGTTGGCGGCGTGCCGCCTTGTGATGGCGTATCCGGTGGCAACGGCTGTACGGCGAACTCAAACGCGGCGCTGGGGCCGGATACCGGTGAGTCCGCCCGAACGCTGTTTGATGATGTCGATGATTATGACGATCTAGATGAAGGCAGCGGCAGTGGTAATAGCTTGCTTGATGCCGAAGGCAATAGTCGAACGGGTTATCAAAATTTTAGGGTGCAGGTCCAAGTGACCTATTCCGGGGATGCTGCGCCGCGCTCTGGCAGTGTCAGCGACAGCAAAAAGGTGGTGCTCACCATTACCCAGCCCAATGGCGAAGCCTTGGATTTTACGTTTCACCGGGCGAATTATTAATATGGCGCGCAGCTTGATCGCACCACCGCCGTGCC
>Ga0115003_10004354_pt1 | contig 10922 bp, 10 predicted proteins | sample ArcticOcean_MG_C_7_FD_88736 | JGI IMG/M metagenome (GOLD analysis project Ga0115003, IMG submission 88736) | Marine microbial communities from western Arctic Ocean - ArcticOcean_MG_CB11_88 | ecosystem: Environmental > Aquatic > Marine > Oceanic | place: Arctic Ocean: Canada Basin | collected... | reverse complement strand
ACACGGGGGGGGGGGAATACCCCCCGGAGGAGGTATCCGGGGTTGAAGTGACCCTGGAGGTGGGCTCGATCGAGCCGAACCGAGAGTGTGACCGCTGATCCTGCTTGCATGATGGGCCGGACGCACTCATCGCGAACAAACTACCAGAGATGGGTAGATCCGGAGGATTTTCCGTCAAGCCACGACTTCGGAGTGGGTTGCACCTCGAGGTGATCCGATCCTTGGGGTCATACCCCGACCCTGCCAGAAAGCCCCACTTTCGATCCACCCTCATATAAAGGGACACCACTTGTAGATCCTTTCTCGCCATATCTGTCGATAATTACCGTTATCTGATGTTATCTGATAGTTGATAAGAATGGGCGAATGTGGTGGGTTTTCGTCTCAAACGCACCACTTTTGACTCCATAGTGGACATATTGTTGATTTGACCGAGGGCGAAAGCTGTGTGCACCTAACTACACCGAGATCCTGTCTTGATCTACTCAACGTTAGTTGAGTGACTGAGCCCACGGGCGTCATCTGGGGTTCCCTGGCGATTCGTAGAAGCGTTAGGGGTCCGATGTCGCCTACCCTGGGTCAAGTGTGCGAAGGACTACGAGGAGTCATTCACTCGGATCATCGTAGTGAACGTCTGAAGTCTTTGATTTGTCGCTTATGGTATGAGTCGCCATAGTCTGGGTGTCCAGGGACGGTAGCGGCTTTACGACCACCAATCCAGCGGAAGGATAGCTTATGTTTCTTAGCGCCGTCTGGGTATTCATCCATAGGATCCTTTCGAATGAATGGTCCACGTTTCTCTTGGGTAAATCCTGGTCCGACCCAAGTGATGCAACGAGATCTGACCTTTCCTGCAGTAATCGTTCCGCAGGACTTGTAGAAAGGATCGCTCTTGATGAGTTTGTTAGCGTAGGTTGCTATTTGTTCAGGAGATAAGAATCGACGAGGCGTTCGGCGAGCCTGTTGTTTGAGAACTACCTCTACCAACATCCACATTTTTTGGCTTTTGTTGGGTTTGTAGGCCACCATGGTTAGTCGTTATCGGCGCTCATACTTCAAGTAGGTGGCGTCGCAACCTCGGTATATGCCTGAACGTCATGAGGTCGCACAGAGTATTCTTGATCTGGTTGAGTTGGGTGCTCCCATCAAACGATCTACAATTCTAAAGGCTATGAAAATAGGCATTAGCACCAAGGCAGCCAAATTAGTGGACACCATAATTCAAGAATTACAGGGATCTGGACTCTTGCAGGGCGATGCTCGAAATGGTATGACTGTTGCAAAGGGTGCGGTTGCTGGACTTCGCACTATGCTACTAACCGAAGAGGAGTGGGTAGCTGAGGCTAAGGCACTCATCGAGGGATTTGGCCATCACTTGGCTGACCACATAGATTTGGAATTAGAATTGCGAGAACAGACTGGTTGGTTTCGACAGTCACGTTTAGCCTGGCTCTATGATGAACGTTTTTACTTGCGTGGGATCAATCGTAATGGAGAGACACGCGATCGTCAGCCACTCAATGGATGGGTGACTGGTTTGCCACCCTCCGATAGCAAATGCCCTAAGTAGTGTTTATATGGGTCATCGCATGATTTAGTAATATGGCGACAAAGAGCTACACCAAGAAACCTAATCATCAGAAGAAGAATTGGATGCGTGAGCATTACCTTCGCCAGGGATTGACCATGACTGAGGTTGGAAACCTTTCTGGCGTTTCTGCCATGACTATCCGTGCTTGGTTGGTCAAACTAGGCATCCCAACTCGTTCTCGTGGTGTTCGACACCCACTCAATCCAAAGTGGAGACCTGGCACTCCTGCACCATACTTGGAAGAAACTAATCTACGTCCTCGTATGGATGACGTGCCTGAAACACCGGAAATGAACCCATTGAAGGGGAAAGTTTCTACCATCAACAATGAGCCGGATGTTGATCCAGCAGTCTTGCACCTTCGCACCCTTCGAGATAGGTTGAAGGGTGATCTTGCTACTGTGGAAAACGCTCTTTCCCTGATTGAGAGTATTTGAGGTGAACCCTTTTGGGTGCTTCAACCCTTCTGGAAACATACATGTTGTTTATCGGAATACTGGTTCAGATCAGTTTTGTTCCGCAGATCTATCGTATGTGGTGCAGGAAGTCCTCGGATGATTTCAGTCTTTGGACAAGTGCGATTCTAATGATTTGCAATGCCTCATGGCTATACTATGCGTGGGTTATCAGTGATTTTCCACTACTGGTTCAGCAATTTTTGACTGTCCTCAACATTGCTCTATTCGCTGCCCTGATCGTGTATTATCGTTCGCCCAAGTCCACGCTACCCGATTGTTCTGAATAGATAGCATTCGGTCGACGTGAGATGCGAACCACACCGCAATAGTGACATTGCCTATGGCGTGGAGTAGATCGAATGGTAATCCCATTAACCAGATGTTGAATCCATAGACTTGTATTAGCGGGATCGTGGTGATGAATCCAAATGCGAAGGCTGCTATTACGGAGGCTACACATAGCCTACCGACCAGCAGATCACCAGATTGTTTGAGATATTGAGCCGCCAGACCGGTTGTCAAACCCACCATTCCCCAAGCAGAAGCCTGCACTATTGTCCACGATCCTCCGCCGAGATACAGATTGGATAGGTAGGCTACCAGGATCCCCAGGGAGGCGCCTCGAGCAGCGCCGAGACGGATCGCAGTTAGCATCACCAGTATGGTGACGGGTTGGACATTGGGTAGTGGCGCCATCAAGATCCTGCCAAGAGTAGCTATGGCAATCAAAAGAAGAGTTTCTGTCGTGCGTTGTTGCTTATTGGTTAATAGCAGTATCATGGCGAGTCCCAATAAACTGATTTCAAGTATATTTTGCAAATTGCCAGGAATTATGAACCCGTGATCGCTCGCCATAGTGCTACCTGGGGCAATCATCCTCTTAATCCTCTCTCTTCATATAGGTGGTTGAGGTATCTGATTTTATGGAGGAACGTCCCTTTCGATACATTAGCTTGTTCTCGGGTGTTGAGGCCGCGACTGTTGCATGGCATCCCTTAGGTTGGGAAGCAGTAGTATTTGCGGAGTTCGATAAGTTCCCGAGTGCGGTGTTAGCGCATCACTATCCGGATGTTCCCAATGTAGGAGATGTGACGAAATATGACTGGAAACAACACGAAGGAGAAATTGAACTTATTGTCGGAGGAAGCCCCTGTCAAAGCTTCTCTGTTGCCGGCAAGCGACTCGGAATGGATGATCCTCGTGGGAACCTTGCCTTGGAATACCTCAAAGTGGTCAGAGATGTTAAGCCCAGGTGGTTCATCTACGAAAACGTCGCCGGTCTCATGTCAAGCGGAGGCGGACGGGACTTTGGTGCCTTCCTCGGGGAAGTGGAGAAACTCGGGTATGGGTGGGCCTACCGGGTCCTTGACGCGCGTTACTTCGGAGTCCCCCAAAGACGTCGTCGAGTCTTCGTTGTTGGGTGTGCTGGAGGAGATCGGGACCGTGCAGGAGCGGTTTTACTTGAGCCAGAAAGCATGTTCCGGGATATTACGCAGAGCGCAGAAGCGCAACAAGACGCTACCGAAGGATCTGGACTTAGCACTAAGGGCTCGAGCGGGCTACACAGTCAGCCAGAAGATCCCGGAAGCATAACTTGGGCGATATTCGATCAACGATTAGATACTGCCCCTAATGGATCACCAATTGTCCGTTTAGAATCGCCAGCGATTCGTGCCAGCGACTCAAAGGGTCCGCACGTGGTTTATTCAATGACGCCGACCAGTTCAGGAAAGAATTGGAGAACTGTGCCCACTGAAACTTCGCAAACTGTGACTACTGAGCCATCTCCGACCGGCAACCAAGGTGGTGACGTGGTTGCAGAGATGCGACCCCAGGGAGTAGATCTGTTTAATCAGACCATCACGGGCGATGTTCATGTCCCTCTTCGAACAGCAGGAGGCCATGGCGCACCTGCCGTAGCCGAACCAATTGCATTCCACGCCACTCAAGATCCTATCAGTAGCAAGGCAGTATTCCCTGCACTTGGGACTGGCAATAGCAGTGGAACTGGCTCTCTTGGAGTGGCACATACGCCATTGCATGATCCAAATAATACTCTTGACGCTAGTTATGGCAAAGGGCCAGGCATGCGTTCTGGTGTTGAACGTCAGATTATTGCTGAGTCCGATCCTATGGCATACGGAATACCTGGCAACTGGATTGGTCGCAAACCTGAGAATGGTGGAAACTCTACTTCTCCGATGGTAAATGTCTCACCGTGTCTCACTAAGACAGATCGTCATGGGGTGGCTCACGATAACGAAAGTGAGGCTGAAGAAGTTCTTGCCTCAGATGCGGCTACTATGGTGGTTAGGAAATTGACCCCTATGGAATGCGAACGTTTGCAGGGATTTCCAGATAATTACACCAGGATTCCTTGGAGGGGTAAAGACGCCGAGAATTGTCCAGATGGTCATCGATACAAGGCTATGGGTAATTCAATGGCAGTTCCTGTTATGCACTGGATCGGTGCTCGAATAAAGATCATGGATAGTCTGGACTGAGCAACATGACTCGTCAACATAAAACGGAGTTGTCCAACTGTCGCACCTGTGGTGAGGATTTTCAAGCTCGGTTTCGGGGCAATTCATTGAGAATAGATCGTCGTAGCGGGAAACGCCTTGCTCTATCGATCACATGCAGTCGTTTATGTGGACATATTTATGGAGCGAGTTCCAGGAATATCCGCGGAAAAGGGCATAGCGGTGGATTTAGACTCAAGAACTTCTATCTGGTCGGTAAAGCAATGTCCGAAAAACCAGGTGTCCCCATAGATTGCAAGACGCTGGAGAATCGACTTTATGAGTTAGTCGATACCCCTCTTGGCCGAGATACCCCCAATTCGCAATCAATCGCAAGTGCGCTAACAGTGCTATCCAACAATCATTTTGTCAAACTGGATGGACACCCTATACGCTGGGTAGTCAACCAACCAGTTAATTGCCTAATGGATATGCTGGATGCTGACAAGTATGAACGTCTGGTGGCTAATTACTCGGAGGGCTCTGAATGACCTGCATCGTTTGCGGATCGGAATCTGATGGGGAGAATCAGACTTGCGATCGAGCTTGTTCCTATGTCCTACGTTCCAGCGTTCGAGTGCTAAGAGGATCTCCCAATCGCCAAGGCAACAAAACTACTGTCAAAGTTTTTCTGAAGGCTCTGCAGTTCCTGGGCGAAGAAGAGGTTTGGGTTTCTGGAGGAGATCTGGCATCACGGTGTGGAGCTAGCACACATAGTTTGATGAGAGCCCTTAAGTTTGCAAAACCATCCATAGTAAAAACTCGATTTGAAGGTCCGCCTGTTAAAGCCATGACTTATCGTTTGGAAGTTCCCATAACATCCCTGTCAGAGGTGGTGGGATCCGAAAGGATCGATAAGGCGCGATCGGTATTCTTGAAGTAGCTGTGATGCTGCAATAGTAGTTATGGTAGTCTTTGAAGCGCCCGACCAGACTGCGGCGGCGATAGTAAAAAAATACCAAGAGTCTTTCATCGAAAATGATGATGACTTTAGCCAAGAATGGTTTATTGAGGCTGAGAAGAATCCATCCATGCTGGAGGAGTTTTCTTCCTACCAACGAGATGATTTCAAATTACTGGCTAAGTTGAGTAAAGCCGTTGTTGATGGCAAGATACCTGAGGGTGCTGCAGAGTGGCTATTTTACCAAGTCCTGCCAGTAGATCTGTTTGGAACTTATTCTTGCACACAGAGCCCTCCAGCAGATAGACAGAATCTAATTTGGCCAGAGGATCAACCACGTGCATTAGAGACATTCAATTGGTATATGTCTAATCGAAAGGATTCAGTAGTTCAAAATCGCATGAGGGAAAAGTTCCCTGGGCGCAATGTCAAGAATCCACTGGAATATACCATCTGGGAATTGGAGGAGTTGCAATCATCGCTGACCCCAGAGTCAGAGGCAGAGGAGCGCAATGAACGTTGGATGCCATTAGAGATGGGATTCGATGAATCACAGGCGACTGTATCATACAACAAAGGCGAAATAATGATTGTTGAAGTCGCTGACAAGAATGCCGCCAGTAAATACGCCGCAGGAACTCGTTGGTGCACATCATCCCCAGCCACTGCACAGACTTACTTGAATAGAGGACCGCTTTACGTGGTATTTAGGAATGGTAAAAAATATGGTCAGATCCACTCGGAGTCCGACCAGATTATGGATTTGCAGGATCGTCCGATCGGAGGCAATCTGCCGCCAGAAATTGCTACATTCATGGTTAAGACGGATCGTGATAAACTAATTAACTTGTTAGAAAAATGGCCAACGCGAGATGATTTAGCTAAGTCTTTCCAAAAAGATGAGATTGCTCGAAAGAAAAAAGATCTGATGGGTTATACAAGTCAATTGGCTAAAGCACAGGCAGTTTACGAAGGTAATGATGTTGACGAGGAATCATATAGCCGATTTTTCCTATCTCGTTTGTATGGTATGGTAGACACGACCGCAATACAACGGAAGGTCGACAGCGCCACAGGAGAATTGTTAGAAATAGAGGATCCTGATTATATTACTAATATCCCTCAATTTAGAATCGATCAGTTGAACACCGGCAATATCAATACGGTCACTAATCTACTGAAAGGCTTGGAAAATATGATTTCCAAAGTATCACCTTCGGAACTGAATAATACCCAATTACTGACTCCTGGACAATTCACCATCCTTGAGAATAAATTAGAAGAGTCTGGTAGTAACATAAACTTCTTGGACACCGCACCATTGCTTTTGGCGACACTACCTATGTCTGACCAACGCAAAGGCAAGCTGGTGAGTGAGTTCTCTGCGGACGTGGGCTCCACCTGGCGAGTGGGTAACAATGCAGACACCATCATGAGAATAGTAAAGATTCAAACTGGCAAGTATGATTTGGAAGCGTTCAGTCCAGAACTTCACAAGATGTTCCTTGACAATCATGCAGCCATGGATATGTTCCCATCTCTACAGGATAATTTAGAATTGGAAAAGGTGCTTGCGGGCAAAGGGGCGGTGCAACTTATCCGTCCACGAGTTATGTGGTGGCTATCTCAACCAGAGACTTTTCAAAACACCACTATCGATTCCATGAGTGGACTTGATCTGTTGCAAAAAACCAGTGGGACTGTTGACGAGAATATGAGTTTTGCCCTTCACCTACCAGGTAACCTTCCTCGCATGGTGATAACTAAGATTGCAAAAGAAGTTGTCACGGGAGAATTAACTGACGATACGATTGTTGCGAATTATCAAACAAGAGAGTGGCAAAATCAAGCAAATATACGTCAGGCATTGGTGGAGCGTGCCAAGTTGGTGGATGCTAATTTTGGTGATGAGATTGAAACTATTCTAACCAGCACCGTCGTAGACTTCAGTATCATCAACCGATCTAAAATGTTCCTAATGAATAATGGGATCGAACAGCATAATTCTGGTAGGCCCTCACCCGCGCTGGTTACTACCTCGCCCCTCTTCACTCCGAAAACTTACAAAAAGATTGCAAAAGGATTGTTGACAGAAATAGAATGGTCTGCTGAGTTTACAAATGTTGTAATAAGTCGATCTCAAGGCTATAATAGCAATCGTATCTCTGAGTTTGCCACCAACAGCTTCACACTCCCAGATGGTGAGTTAAGAAGTCCGGCATTCCCGATTGTCAACCCTTCAGAGGGTGGCGATGCTTATGGCGATCTACGAGAATCAGTTTTGGAGGGATTAACAGATCCTGCCATAGGATTATCACCCAACTCATCGGGCTCTATCGCGGATTATCTACATCTTTACGTTGAGCCACTCATTGACTCAAACAAAGAGAGGAGGATCAAACAAATCAATAGTAAAGGACTGATTCGCCCACCTGCAGTCGTTGGTTGGGGTTGTCCTTGTTGTTACTTGCCAATTGAATACGATTCCGAAACCAATGTTTGGTCGGCGCCTGAGGATGCTATTAAGAATGATGCTGAGTTTGGCGTTCGATGGGATTGGAATCGGGTATATGTCACATCAGAATCTGAAATGGTGGCTATGCAGACGGTGTGGCCCCACGTTGACACAGCGTCCAAAGGTGATGCAAAAGGCATACTTTTCCGCGTCCTTGATGACGAGTTCATACCGCACTCTTGCCCGGCTATGGATCTGGTCGATAAGAAAATCATAATTTCTAATGATGGGTATAGAAACTTGAAACAAACGCAGATTGAGTTAGATTTGGTGAAACCTGGACTTCGACCACATTTGTTAATCCCCTCGCCAGCATCAGCACTATGGTGCACCAAATGTTTTGGTTGGAGAGCGGTTTCTCAAGAAGTTAGGAACTCATACAATTCACAGACGACTCAGTGGGAACAACTCAGATCTGTGCGACCTTGCAAATGTGGATATACGAAAGCGTCCTTAAAGCTCTATGAAGCAGAGTCATTTGAGGATTATGATCCATCAGAGTCAGAAATCACTGAGGAAATCCTTGGTGGACTTGGCGATGGCGGACCGATAGGACTTGGTGCAGAGTCATTTGAGGCAGAATATACTCGGATCAGTGCCGGCGATATGGATACATTTCTGATTGACTTGGGTTTTGTAGAGGAGCCTCGCGTCCCTCGACGAGAACGTCAATATGTTAAATTGTATGGCCGGGGTCCTGGTGGTGCTGAATTGATGACTCGAGTCTATTCATCCATAATTGATTCATTAGGGGCTGCTCGCGATAGCGGCAAGGATGCAATCCGAGTAGTGCCAATTTATCGTCACCCTACCTATGGTGATTTTGCACTCGGGAAAAACAAACGTGTTCACCGTGTCAATGGATGGAGACGTAATCTGACTAATCGAATTGAGGAATCTGAGCAATCCGCCCCAGGGCCAGTATTGGACAGTCGTGGAAAACCTATGCGTCTTCGTCAGAATCGAAAAACCAAGCAATACTTCTGGGGATCATTGGACTATCCAAAAAACCTTGAGACCAAACCATACCGAGGTTGAGTATCGTGCTATCAGCAAGTATTGAATCGGATTTGGAACAAATACCGACTACCTCTCCATACGGCGCCTGGGCAATTTTCCCATATAGACTAAAAGTAATGATTGCAAAAGAATTGATTCCCAACTTTGAGGAAGGAGGGCAGTTAGAGTCTTGGCTGGAGAATCGTATTCGCGATCTACTGACCTGTCCTTCAATGATCCGATTAAACAATATGATAGGTGATTGGGAAACTACTGTCGTCATCAATAATCCAGAATCAGAGGTGGATGAAGCAGATTTTGTTAAAACGGGTGGATATGAGGAAACTATTTTTGAGTTTAAGGCCACTATGGAATCAGGTGTCCCTTCGACCCATCTTTATGTATCTGGGAAAATCACTTTTGATCGATTCGAGTTGACAAGTCCTATGACTATGTTATTTACCGAAGCACACACGGTAGATCGGTGGGCACCTATGATGAATAGCGTATATGTTAAATTGATCAACTCAGAGTATTTCATAAATCCTGCTAAGATTGAGGAATCTATGAGTCGTAGGTGGATCAGTGGTGTCTGGGTGGATGAATGTCAATTTGAGCTCATGGAAGATTTGCCAAGAGGCCAACCCTATTTGGAACTTCGATACAACAAGCCGACTGGTTTTGGCTTTGATCCTTCATGGGTGACAGTTTTGCACAGCAATAGCTTGTTGGGTCTACTTGGGTGATGGTTAAACGGGTGCCAACACCAGGCATAGATATGGTAGGACGTTGGATGGGTAATCTGGCGGTCCGAATAGAGATGATTAAATTAGGCGCTGGACGCGAGTTAAAATTGACTCGTTGGCGACACGATCCACTCTCGGAGGACAATCCTTGGCGACCATATGGAGTTCGTCATCAAACTGTTGAGCACTCAGACGTGTTGCTTGGTTGGCTTTCCGCTATGGAATCCAAACCTACTGACACCGTTACAGTCCACATGGGAACCAATGTTCTGGATGGCGATCTATCGGAACGCCCGCGGATTGTAGACCAGATTAACCAAAAAAGTGTTCGAGACGACTGGCGCGTCACCTGGACCCGTCTGTTTGATGAGGGACACACCTCATTAGCCAGCAAAAGTTTAGTCTGGGATATTGATGATCCCGAGGATCTGGAGACTGCCTTTGAGACTGCGGATGCGATCGCGGCAGAATTGTCCAAGCACGTTTCTATGCCAGAACAGGCTCCACGAGTTGTCTTCTCAGGTGGAAAAGGTTTTCACGTTTGGGTAGTTGATGAATCAGCGATTAAGCATCTGTGTCAATCATTGGTGGGTGCGGATGTTGAATCAATGACCCCTAAGAATCGAGCAGCGGCTCATCGCGAGGTTGTTAAGGAGATTAGTCGGCGTGCCACTGGAAGGGAAATACCGCATCTGGATCAAGCACCCAATCACCGTCAAGGCATTATCCGTTGCCCCTATGCAGTTCACGAGAGGTCTGGTCAGATCGTCTGGCCATTGGATATTGGCGAATTGGAACGTCTACGAGAGGGTGATGGTATTGATTGGTCATCGCCAGTAGCGTTGGCAAAATCGATTCACCCTTGGGAGATCCCGGTGCAGAGTCCTATGGCTGAGTCCCTGGGTGTGGAATCCACATGGATACATCCAGAAGCGAACGTCAAGGATCGCGGGATGCCCGCATGGGGGTTTTCGGAATGATGCCCCAGAATTATCAGAGGTAGGTTCTTCTGCGATTGATTACGGACCAGATGTATTGTTTTGGCGTTGTTGCTGCGATACCTAATTCGACAAGGGTATTTTCGCCAATCTGATTCCATTCTGCCCCGCAGAATCCACATTCAAGCAACCAATTATCACCTAATCTTTTATTTACTTCATCGACAAAAAATTGTTCTCCCTCTTCATTTT
>Ga0115003_10004352_pt1 | contig 10924 bp, 3 predicted proteins | sample ArcticOcean_MG_C_7_FD_88736 | JGI IMG/M metagenome (GOLD analysis project Ga0115003, IMG submission 88736) | Marine microbial communities from western Arctic Ocean - ArcticOcean_MG_CB11_88 | ecosystem: Environmental > Aquatic > Marine > Oceanic | place: Arctic Ocean: Canada Basin | collected... | reverse complement strand
AATTCTGGACGTTGGAGTTGAAGAAGGGTGGAATGAAAACCGATTCCTCGAAGAGCGATTCATTGAACGGGGCGGAATATACGATTGGTGAGTCAATACATGCGTTTTATCCATATACGTGTGATGGTTAATCAAGGCGGGGGGAGACTATGAAACGGGGCAAAGGGAGTGGCGATTCTAAAAAACCCTCATGGCGGTGGAAAGATAGGTTTCATCGAATTAACCCGCCTTTTGGATTGGGTATTGCCACATATGTCTCTCGGCCCACTTTTGATTTACTGCGTAGTTCGAGTAAAGGAGGGAAATGTGCATACCATGCAATCATGAAATTTCTGAAATATTCGGTCGGCGATCTTAAACAGCCTCTTCGAGGCAAACAATGGTCTGATGATGATGAGAAATTACATTCTTTTTCTTTCAAAATGGGACATAAAGAAAACCAGTCGCATCTTATTCTCTTAGGGCCGTTTAATGTTGAAAACGAAATGGATATATGCAAACAGGGATTTATGCTGCACGCTATTCCAGACACTGGACAAGATATTGTAGAGGAGGTCGATTTAGACAAACCCCTGTTACAAGACATATTCGTGCAAGCAGAGTACTTTGAGCCCCATTTCCCCCTTGACACAGTAATTAACAAAGATATGCGCGAAATCGTTCAGCCCGCATTTAAGAATGTGATCGGCGAAGAACGGTTCAAAAATCTGCCCAAGGATTCTATGGACTTTGCAGCAGCCCGCCTTCTACCGACGGACCTCTATCTTGAATTAGAAAGGAGGGGTGAAAATTCGAGCCATGTTATGGCCAAAACACGCGAGTTCCTCAGTAGGCAGTTCAACGAAGTAAGGTTACTTGACGACATTACCAAAGCCAATCTCGAGCAGATTCAGGCTATCGATATGTATCGGCATTCTAAATCCTCGGCAATAAATATCAGCGGGCGCCCCGGAGTGGGGAAGTCAACAATTCTGCATATTGATGCATGCGAAGCGTTGTTGCAGAGAGGAGAGTTACGCGGTGAGCGAAAACTTCTGTATCTCGCAGCGACCGCTGAACTCATCGAAGAAGCGAAGAGTGAAATTCTTGACCTGTTAAAGCATCTTTATTTTTGGAATTCCAAAAATCCTGAGGAGGATGCTAAAAACATCTTCAAAAATATCGACTTCGCGGTTGAGGAAGACTTTTTCTTGCGTGAGCCGGGATCTCTTGGGCCACTTACAGACTTCGAATTATTCAAACAACAGGTAGAGAAGACTGAAGACGACCCATCATGGAATTTTTGGAAAAAAGAAACCAACTTGCGCTATTTGCAGCGCATCCTTCAAAACTTCGTATACGGTGTATTTGGCTCTCCATCGGATTTTTGTAATTGGATACCAAAAGGGCCAATTGAGAAATTAGAAGAGCGATTTACTCGACCTTTCAATTTTTATAACCCGGAAAGAAGGTTTAATCCAGATGAAAGTGACGAATTGTCATCGGATTTTTTTGCCACCTATTTTTGGGACCCCGGATTTAACGATAAGCAAATTGGTGGCAAAGAAGCGGCAAAAAGAATAAACGGTCTTGCCAACTTTATTTCCAAAGGGGGATTAGGCGATTACCTCGTAGATTATTCCATCAACAAATATACCGGGATGTACGATGTTGGAAGCGTAGTTCACAAGACTGCAAATAAACTCTTTGTAGATAAAAAATCTTTCCTGCACCACGAAGCAGTTCAAGAAAACAGGTTATGGTCACAAATATTAGAGCGCGGGTATGATGTGATTCTGGTCGATGAATCTCAAGACTTTTCAGCCCTCTCAATCTCAACAATGTTGCAATATTTTTCAAATCGCGGAGCCCATAGAGATTCGAACCACGCCCCCTTTTCATTCGTATGCGCCGGAGATGAGTTCCAAACGATTCATGGTACTTTGTTTCAAGGCGCAATGATTCACATCAATAAAATCTACACCGATTGGAAAATGCTTCTTAGAGAGCAATCTGCGGATGACTTTCATCTTCTTTCTGACAATTTACCGAACCCGATTAAATTAGTATTGCGCGCATCTTATCGAACTTCTGATTTACAAACTGAAATTCTCGACAACAATATAAAAATGATGAGGGAGATTGCACTTAAGGCTGGACATCGTCGTTCTGTTTCAATTTCAACATATGGTATTCGGCGAAACGGCGTCATTGCAGGCTTACCGAAAGCAGGCTCTCCAGAAAACGAAAATTTGGCTAACTGGGCCCAGGTAATGCAAGATTTACTGAGCCAAATCAAGCACATTGATGAGCCCGATGCTGCTCCGAAAGTTGCATTTATTTTCCCTATTACCGAATTAAAAAGCTTCGACCAGATTATGAAGCAATTGGAAGATTTCCGGAAAATGGACCTCCACAAGGATATCATTGATATCATTGAAGAAATGGAGATTGAAATTAAAAAACAATATGAAAAAATTAAACATAAATATTCAAGTAGCGAATCTTTAGTTGATTTGAATTTTATTTCGATGATAAAAGAAGCTGGTTTCTGTGATATCCGGAGCATAAAAGGGCTAACGGTTCCAGTTGCTGTTACGCTTATGCCTCCGGTCAAACTTGTAAAAAATGCGCGATGGTTTGAAAACATGAGGAATCTTTCACTCAGTTTAGTTATGATTAGTCGGTCTCAGTTCGGGCTGTTTATTGCAGCGCCTGAGGAAATTGTAGAGTTGACAATTGGCGATCAGTGATGGAGTAAGGTATCTAATGGAGATGTTACCAAGGGCCTAATGCACTCCTCGTTACCGCCAGGCGATAATTTCGCCGATAGATTAGCAAATTCTTCTCCGTCTGAGATTTCTCCAAAACTCCTGTTCAAGATTGCAATAAATGAATGGTACATTGAGCGCGGATGGAATCGACTTCACGGATCAGCACTACTCGACAATTGGCAACGAGAAGTGGTCGATAAATTAAGAAAAATCTACATCGGCGTTCGTGCAAACGGAATATTGGCATACGATGAGGTTGAAGATTTGGGTGACTTCAGAGAAAAAGCAGAAAGTGCCGAGAATATCTTTGGAACCTTCGACTACTTTAGTGAAGAGGCTGTCTATCAACTACAATGGTTCCTTCTGTGGCAAGACCTCTGTAAAAAGAGTTCTGAAGGGGCAAATAAAAGTGTAAAAAAGGGCTTAATAAAACGAATTCAAATGTTTTACAACGAGATGTGGTTCACTGTTGTCGATGGCGATAGTTTCTCACGCGATATGATTTCTTCATTAGTGACTAAAGATGTTGCTACCAGAATTAAACAATTCGATCACCCCTGGAATAAAGAATTAACCAATATTTCAAAACTCCATACACAAGAATTGGATATTGTCCCGCCCCGATTCCATACTGGTCCTTGGAAATTGACTGCGCCACCGAATATTCCTGTTGAAGAAAAAATCTTCTGGCACCAAAACAGCAACTATTGGGCTCCCCCGGCGAACGTTCTGAGAGAAGTTTTGAAAGAAAGCGTTTCAGAGCATGCAGCGCTGATGAATTGGGCGATTGATTGGATTGAACAGGATGTCGAAGTTCTCATGAAAAGTGCTCTTTCAAGCTTTGAACAAGGGGATATTTCCTATCTTGCTTGGGTACTCCGACTCGTATATTCGGATGAAGAAGATTCACCTAATCAGGGACAGTACCTTCATGGAGAAATACTGAATTATCTTACTCAAGAAATCCCAAAAAACAAACTGCTTTGTGAAGGACTTACTGCGTGGCTAGAACAAACAGGTTCTACGGAAAATATAGAAAATGGTTGCACATTCATACAGAGCCTGTATGGTGGCAGAGAGAAATCGGCACGTCGAGAGAGAAATCGAGTTCTTACCGAATATCTAGACGGACTTCGTATTTTCAAATCTTGGCTCCGTTATGCGAAGGGAAAGAAGAAATCGGCCTTTGACATTCCAAATGTCATACTCAAATTAACCAAAGGACGATTGGGGGATGTTTTAACAAAATTACAGAAATTGAATTCTTTTCATGGCCGTAGAGGGAAAAAAGATGAATTTCTCAAATCTGCTTTTTCAATCAAAATCAATACAATACAAGAAATTGAATCCCAAAATAAAATCAAGGGAGGGGCTCTTAAATCATTAGTAGAACGAGTTTACCAAGATGTACTTACTGATGATACTCCGAAGGACCAAGTGACAACCCTGGGGTACGAGCGACAGGGTTGGATGTATAACGACGGGCTGTTGAAAGATGTACACTACGACCAGGACATCGGTTGGATTGATGACGAAGATCGACTCCTAACCAAGGGAGTATTGAAGAAAAGCGTGAACAAAAAGGAGAATTTTTGTGAGGGAGGGAGAGGGGGGCATGCAACCCGTTACTACAAAGAAACGGATACATTTGAATGTTCTAAATGCTCATCTCCCATTCTAATGGATGAGGGGTACCTGTGGTACAAAAGCATGGTGGAAGTAATGAAAAATTCAAACTACTCAGTATATGGTTTCCTTTACAATTTGGTCATTGATCAACTCAAGGATTCATATGATACAAACATGGAGAGAATTACAAAAGAAACCCGCCAAGGCCGTATTCCATATTCCCATCTAACGGAATCCTCGAAAAAGGCTCTATGCCTTGAACTTGCGGCAGCAATTCCAACCACCTCATCCTGGCGGGAGGGCGGCCATTTAGGAAATTGGGTAGATTATCAGGCTGCGAAATCGAAGGACGGAATAGGTGAAATTACAACAAAGCGATTTGACTCAAGTCAATCTCTTTTCATGATTGGCAATAATGGAGATACAGATAATGCATATCATATATTTCATCATCACCTATTTGTTGGCGGCTTCAAGAATGTCTTAATGCAATCTGCAAGTTCTTTTGCCAACGGCGGGGCAGTTGCAGAAGCGCAGGCGCTTTTCATAGCGGGCTTCCCTCATGGTAAAAGCGATGGTGAATTCTTACAGCACTTCTCACAGTCTTTGCATATTGAAGGGTTGACCTATCAAGAGCATGTTTCCGGCCAAAAACGGCACAATCCAATTTTACCTGAAGATGGCGAGTATGAATTCCATAAGTCAATAAAGGAGTTATATGGAGATATGAGAATATTACCTAACAGGATTTATTCTGAATATGGTGGTGCCAATTGGGGAAGGGAGAAACTGTATGAGTTCTTTGGTGAGGAGCCTAAAGCTTCAGAGGAGGCAAATTTTCAGTCTCTCTACGAAGAGTGGATACTCCCGTACATACAGAGAATGGGAACCTATGTTGCGATGTCGAAAGGTGCTAAGTTGTTGGAAGAAATAGGGCGCGAACAGGAGAAAATAGGTTTGCAGAGTTTAAAAACACATTTAGAGTCCGGACTTTCGAAACTTGAAACGCCGTGCTTTTCGAAAGAAGCCTTCAAATCAATGAGAAAACTTAGTCAATTAGGCGGTTCTAACAAATACAAATCCCTTACCGACATAGATGCATTTGATTGGAGCGGTTTGACAGCAAAGATAGAGCGAAACATAAGTGTTGAGTTAGATAAAAAGTGTGATCTTTTCCTGCGTTTGTTAAAGATATACAAACTCTACAGTGCTCAAGCCTCTGAATCTGAAACTACTTTTGATTGGCATGAGGATGATTTAGAGCAAAAACGAATTCGGTTGGATTGGATGTATGCCACTTTCGGGATTTTGCAGATGTACGGTCTTCAGCAAACAATCGATTTCGATGATCCAAACCCACTTGGATCGATAAGTGACCACCAAGTTGCAGTAGATTCTATTGACTACTCCGATTTTGAATGGGGAAAAAGGATTGCTGAACCGGTTGCAACGGAATTGATAGAAGGTTTTATTCAAAATTCAAAGAAACTTTTGGAACACCATCTACGGGAAAAGTATGGACTTACTGACAAAATGATTACAATGTTCCTTGGAGAAGTTGGGCGTGGTAAACCCGAATTAGATCGAATGTTGGATAAGTCAAATGAGCAAGTTTGGGGCGCCTATCAGGCTCTTCTTAACCACTCAAATGAAGAAGAATAAGTCAAACTTTCAGCCGCTCAACTTTAATTTCATGATCGGAAACCTTCTTGATTTTATAGCACTGAATGAAATCATCGCCTTTGTATAATGCTGCTCTTTCAGAGGAGTTGACTTTTTTGAAGTGTTTGATTGATTTGCTGGATTTCAAGTTTCTGTCCAATTTACTGCCATAAAAATTCGAATAAACGAGTTCACAATAAGTCGATGTTGTGGATATGCATTTATCCCCGCGTTCCCAGTAATATTCATGTTGAATACGAGCATACATCTTGCTTTTTAATTCCTTTTTAACCATTGATTGGATAGCCTCATCATCGTCTAGAAAGCGATTAATTCTTGGAACCTTGTCTTCTTCATACCGATTATTGCGGAAAAAGGGAGGAAGATGAAACCCATATCCAATTGTAAGAGGTTGTAGGCGGGGCCCAAATTGTTCAAACGTATTGTCAACCGACTGCTGAACCAGTTCCTCATTAAGCACCTGCACCTTATTTTTTAACCCTGCGTATTCACAAGTCTCATAATTCGGATGAATGGCTACGAGATATTTGACGTCGCTCGCGCTCCAATAGTGAATGTTCTGAAAAAATTGTTGTAGTAAACTATTCCCCGTCATAATTTTGCGAAATTGAAGGATATCATTCTGAGACTTGAAAAGTTCATCTAAAGGGGCGCCATCTGTATCAATAATTGCTGCTTGAAGACATTTAGTTCTTTTTTCAATGTCGAGTGATTGTTTGTTCCCTATTTTTCCAACATCGAAAGTTTTTCTTTCATAATGTTCTCCAACCGGAGTGAATATTTCGGATTGGTAAAAATCACTATTATTTGCCTCATTTTTCTCAATTTGTTCCACGAATCTATTCGATGCCTTCGTCATAATTGCTTTGTGGGCCGCCGGCAAAATGTTGTATTCTTGGGGGGGGAGGGATTTTGAAAGTCTTCTGAGACATTGTAAAACGAACTCAGCTTGAATGTTTTTCACGTCCGAGAGAGGATTTTCGTACTTATTCAACCAAGATAATTCGGAAGTGAGTGTAAGCACAGCGGGTTTACAATTTGGGGTAGTGCCGTACCCATGGCCATCTTTCAAACAAAAGAAAGGGTTAGAAGTGAATGGTGCCGTATCCTCGAAAACTATTGTATCTCCGAAGTGTTCTTCGTTACCAATGAAATCCCATTTTCTTTTTTTTTGCTTTTCTGGCTTTTTACTCTTCGTTGACTTAGGGGTTTTGGTGGGTGCTGTTGAAATCTCCTTTCGGCCTTCGGCGGGCCTCGACCAAGCACTATGCTGAGGAGCGTTTGCATTTACTTTTTTACGAATACCATGCGTAGAAGAAGAATGACGTCGGTTTCTTTCATCTATGGCATCTGGGGCAAATGGATTGAAGGGATCTTCGCTATCGCGTTTTCCTCCTGTCCGACTCATGCTGAATCCTCACTTATTCTTTCGATAACCTTCGTCATACGTCATCTGACAATTCATACATCGGTAACCAAGTTCCATAGTTATCCCATCGTCGAGGACTGCGTCGACACGGATGAGAGCTGCTGAGTCGCACGGGTCATCGAATCGGTCATAGTCAATGTGCTCGTCGAGTTTTGAAATTTCTTGTGCTGCTGTGCGAATATAATGATCAAGCAGAAGAGTGTCATCTTCGCCCACCTCTGGATTGTGTTTTTTCGCATCTTCAATATCGAGAGGGTCGACCAAAACTTTGTTCTGGAGATGCTCCGCGTATGCAAGAATCAATTCACACGCATAACCCGAAATAGAACATTCAGTGTTTCTGATAATGCCTAAGGTCTTGAGGCACCAGGCATATCCTTCGAAATGGAATTCTCCAGAATGAGGATGGGAGTTTATGTTGTCTAAAAACGTCATTGCCGCGCCAATACTGGGATTAAGGCTTGCTGAATAATCCATTTTCGAATTCGTAAAGGGGTTGAACGGAAGGTCTGAGTCTGGGTAAGGGGTTTGCTGAAGTGCTCTGTATTCGGGATATACAGTACCAAATTCTCTAATGAAGGCTTTCATGTCACTGGCGTCAAACAGGGGCCCCCTTGGGGCTTTAGGATGGAATAAAATTCGTTTCCCGGCATTCAATTCTTTTTCCAAATAAATTTTCCAAAATTGCTCAGCAGCAGATTCTAAATCTGCCTTCTTCAAATAACGTTTCACACTTGGGTTAAAATTCACAGCAAAACGGAGGAAAGCATCGCGTTGCGACTCATCAATTGAATGGGCTGCCATTGCCCGAAGTAAGACATCTTCACGCCATTTGTAGTCCTCTACTTTTTCTTGATTCGAGGATTCCTTTTCAGTAACGTCTGAATCCGGCGTAACACTTTCAACTACCGGCATTAAATCTTCGATTTCAAATTGGAGTTCGACTTCTAAATCATCGCGCAGGTATTCAAAGAATTCTTTAATCCTTGTAGATTCTATCTGTGCCAAATTTGAAATGTTGATTGGCAACGATGTTTTATTTTTCGTATAATTAGGAAGTTCGTTCACTTGTCCATAATACACTTCTAAATCTTCAAAACTACCCTTTGATTGAGTCACTCTTTGCTTCAATGCCTGTGTTGGGGAAGATATAATACCGCCCAAAATTTTCAAAAATCCATCAACATCGAGGTTGTTTGGGATTGCATTGTCTGCATTTGTTAATTTAAGGAACTTTAGGAAATTGTTGGAAAGGTTTTTGCTTATTTTGAACTCTTCCTTAAGTCGAAGTTTTTCTATTAGAAGTAAAGACTCGTCTGCAGCTAAACTTTCATGCTTATTTGCAAAATTAATGAGTTCAATAAGGTGTTCAGCACTTCTAGGTAGCCGAAGCCCTCCAGATGTAATACCTCGCAAACTTGAAAACTCTTTTAGGCGCATAGCGGCCTTTCTTTTTGTTGAATATAAAGGTGAATTAGGATCTCTTGAATCGTAAACGGAAACAGCTAATTGGCCCGGATAATCTACGCGTGACAAATAGAGTTCATCGTTGTCCGTTTTAGTGATAAAGTCAACCTTGTCATCGTCCGTCAGCGAGCGATACCTCGATTCGGCATCGGAGGGGACCCACTGGAAACCATTCCAGAAAATCTTCAGATACGATTCATTTGTTAACGAGTTGTTGGAAAGAAAGGCCAACATCTGGTTTGCAGTGTCTTCATCGAGATGAGTCGGTTTGAGATACCAAAGATGATTTGGCCCACCAAATCTAATCCAGCCGCTCTCGGCTGAAGGAGTGACTGTTCCGGGGAAAGATGCGGCCCACGTTTCAGCAACAGGTGATGGAGTAAATGCTCGGATGAGTGTCATTTTTTGGTTAACAATTGAAACGTCTCCAGCCGAATCTTTATACGAATTCCATTCCAATAATTCATCTTCTTCGAACTCTTCTTCATCGGGGAGTGCGGTGTGAAGAATCTTGTATTTTCCTTCTGGGTTAGCCGACTCAAGTACAATGCCTCGGTGGGAAAGAATGAGTACGGGGGATTCCGGTTCGAATCGGTTGATGTCGTCAATAAGATGGGAGACCCATTCTTCTGAGCGCCCAGCTTCAGGCTCATCAATAACCAATACTCTTTGCTTATCCATGTCGGAAATAGGGGAATGTTTCGTTCGCAGAAGAGTGGATTTAAACAACAGTTCATTTCTTTGACCGAATGAAAGGTGTTCCCATAACAAAATAGAATCGGGGTGGATGGCATTTGTGATGTGGAGGCTGGTCGATCTTTTATACGATGGAGTGAGGAGTTTACACTCCAATCGCCATGACTCGGCTTTAGACCCAACTAAATTTTCTATCTCGCTTTGAATGTCGGTTAAATCGGAAACAAGGTTGAGTAAAGCATTTTTGCCTGGACCGAGGTCTCCTTCATCGAATGTGTCATTGATAATGGTTTCAAGGCCTTCGATAAGGAATCGGTTTCCGTCAAGTTTATTTAGAGAAGTCAATAATCCGTGTTTGTCGATTTCCACATCATCATAGTCTTGAGATACTGCTTCAGCAATGCACGCATCAACTGCCGTTGCAATGTTTTCTTGAACCATTTGGAAACCTTTAGGGGAAAAAGCAACTCTCGGCAATTCAAGATAATCAATTTTCATATTGAGAAGGAGACGCAGGCCAATCTCACGCCAATCGGGTTCTCCAGAACTGGATTTTTTCCTCTTCTCCCACGTAACTACTGCTTGGTCACTAATAACCCAATTTGGCAGAACTACGTTCTCTTCGACGACAAAATTTTCAATCGTCTGTGGAACATGAAGATCAAAAGAGGAAGAGAGGTAGTGTCCACTGGCATTGTATTCAATCTCGATACTTATTGAAAACATGTCTGTTGCAAAGTGTCCATTAAAAGCCTGAACTGAAAAGCATATCATTCGAAATGGTATGAGGCGCTTCCCTCTTCTTTGCAGTTGTGCTTCATCGGAAGTAGATGCGTCGGCAGGAACTGGTTGGAGAAGGGCTGTGCATTGCCGTAAAAAGTCTTCAAAAGCATCAGATGGGTCGCTTTCCGAAGGGGCATCGAGTAAGCGGAGAACTTTCTCAAATGCGAATGTTTTTCCATACCCATTCGGAGCCCATGCACCAGATTTGCCTTGGTCAAAACTGATGGAAATAGAACGTTTTGGCACCTTGGGGAAGTCGAAAGCATCGTAGTTCCGGCCATAGAAAATATACCAATCACGAAGGTCTATGCCGTAAGGACGAAGATGGTTTTCTACATCATTTCTATATTGGGCGGTCCAGTCCTCCGGAGGTGAGTCTTTTTCTTTAAGCCGATGCTCGGCGATAAGCTCCTCAATTTCATCTGATTTAGGGTCAGGAGATGAAAGAATGTCAATGAGATCAATTTGAGATATTCTGAAACTT
>Ga0115003_10004349_pt1 | contig 10927 bp, 8 predicted proteins | sample ArcticOcean_MG_C_7_FD_88736 | JGI IMG/M metagenome (GOLD analysis project Ga0115003, IMG submission 88736) | Marine microbial communities from western Arctic Ocean - ArcticOcean_MG_CB11_88 | ecosystem: Environmental > Aquatic > Marine > Oceanic | place: Arctic Ocean: Canada Basin | collected... | reverse complement strand
TAAGCTAATTATATAGTTTTTATGATTTTTCATTGTTTGTGGAAGAAAAAAATTAGGAATCTTGAAGCTTTTTTGTTTATTCATAAATATAAAGTCTTCTTTTATTACAGGAGACATCTTTGGATGTGACATTTTTTTCCATTCTGGAAAAAGTTCATCTAATGCCTTAGTTTCAAAAACTGCCCCCGATAAAATATGAGCTCCTACTTCTGGTCCTTTTTCTAATATACATACAGATATATCTATATTGTGCTCTTTTGATAATTGTTTTAATTTTATAGACGACGATAAACCTGCTGGACCAGCTCCAACTATTACGACATCATATTCCATTTTTTCTCTATCAGTTCTCATTTATTAATCTTTTTTTTTATTTATTATTTATGAGCTCTATAAAATAGTTATAAGTTTCTAGGTTGCCTGCAGCAATTACAGACCTATCTGAAGCAGCCTCTTTTTTATCCCAAGAAGATACTACTCCACCTGCTCCCTCAATTATAGCTGATGCAGCAACAATATCCCATAATTCCAAGTCTTTTTCTATAACTAGGTCTATGGATCCTGCAGCACACATAGCATAACCCCAACAATCTGTCCCATGTCTTATGTAAAGAACATTGTCAGATACTTTATCATAAATTATTTTATCTTCATCTATAAACATTGCAGGGTCTGTTATAGCGCAAATCGTTTTTTCTATTGATTCGTATTTTCTAGTTTTTATTTGTATGTTATTAAGAAAACTACCTTGTGCCCCTCCCCATATTCTATCTTTTGTAATTGGTTGATCTATTAATCCTAAAATAGGTTTTTTATTATGCATTAATCCTATCATACTTCCAAAAACAGGTAGTCCAGCAACAAATGCTTTAGTACCATCTATAGGGTCTAAAACCCAGATAAATTCTGCATCTTCATTCTCTGATCCTAATTCTTCACCTATTATCCCGTGTGTAGGAAACTCTTTATTAATTAATTTTCTCATAATTTTTTCTGAATTTATATCAGATTTAGTAACTATTTGTGGTCGCTTATTATTTTTGGTAGGTTTTACTTCCCAGTTATCTAACCTACGAAAATTATTATTAATTTCTTTTTGTATTGAGTCAGCTAATTGATGTGAAAATTTTAAAAAGTGTTCAGTATTTTTCAATAGTAAGTTCCTAATTTAAATTATAATTTTTGAACATTTACATTTTAATATAATTATAACAATTCTCAAGTTAAGGATAATATATTTTTATTAATGTTTATAAATTTTATATAGTATAAATTAGAAAAATAACAACTATGGATAAGTAAATGTATATAATAAGTGGTTTTCCTAAATTTTTGATACTAATAATATTCCTTTTCAATATTTCATGTTCTACAGATAAAACAAAAGATGAATATATAGAGAGAAGTGTAGATGAAATATATAATTCAGCTATGAATTTATTAGAGAATAAAAAATATAATAAAGCTGCTAGGGAACTTGAAGAAGTAGAAAGACAACACCCTTATTCAATATGGGCTACTAGAGCTCAATTAATGTCTGCTTATGTTTATTATAAATTGAATAGTTACGATTCAGGTATATCTGCAGCTAGTAGGTATATTGAGTTGCACCCTGGAGCAAATGACATTGATTATGCCTACTATTTAATAGCTTTATGTTATTATGAAGAAATTAATGATTTTAGAAGAGATCAATCTAACACTAGCAAAGCTTTGGATGCCTTTAATAACTTAATACGCAGGTTTCCTAATTCAGAATACACTAAAGACTCTAAATTAAAACTTGATTTAGTTAAAGACCATCTTGCTGCTAGGGAAATGAATGTAGGAAGAATTTATCAAAGTTTAGATAATTATACAGCAGCAATAAACAGGTTTAAAACAGTAGTAGATTTATATTCTAAAACTAGCCATTTACCAGAAGCTCTTGCTAGGCTAACAGAATTATATTTTGTATTAGGTCTATATGAAGAAGCTAAAGTATACGCGTCAGTTTTAGGGTATAATTACCCAAATAATAAATGGTATATTTATTCTTATTCCTTATTTTTAGATAAAAAAAGTGATTTATTATCTAGTAATAATGATGAATTAATAAATCTAAAAGATGTTGATAATAAAGATAGTTATTCATTGTTAAATATATTGGATAGTTTTATTAATATTTTTAATATTGAAGAATACTAGAAAAAAGATGTTATGTTATCTTTCTATAAAAAATATAGTTTTAATTGAAAAATTAGAATTAGATTTTAAGGAAGGTTTTACAGTACTTACTGGTGAAACAGGTGCAGGTAAATCAATAATTGTAGATGCTATAAGTTTAATACTAGGAAAACGCGCAGAGAGACGTTTGATTAGAAAAGGTCAAGATGCGGCAAATGTAACCGCCCTATTTAAGCTGTCTCATAACCATATAGCAATAAATTTTGCAAATAATAATGGGTTTATAATAAAAGAGGAGGTTATATTAAGAAGGCAGATATTATCCAATGGTAGAAGCCAATGTTTTTTAAATGATGAACCTATTTCATTAAGCTTTATGAAAGAAATCAGTAATCTTTTGATAGAGGTGCATGGCCAAAATGACCAGGCAGGGTTATTGGATAGCTCCAATCATATTTATATTTTAGATCATTGGTATAATTTATTGAAAAATACAAAAATAGTATCAAATTATTTTTCTATTCTTAAAGAGCACTCTAAAAAATATAACAAATATATTTTAGACTTAAGCCAACTTGAAATTAAAAAAAAATATCTTGAGGAGGACTTAGAGGAGCTTACTAATTTAGATTTAAAGGATAACGAAATTGATAATTTAATAAGAGATAGAAATTATCTTATGTCTGTTGAAAAAATTAGGGAGAGTTTAAATAAAATAAATTATTTTATTCAAGGAGAGGATGATAAATATAGTATATATGAAAATCTAAGCTTAGCTAAAAAACAGGTTTCAACAATATTATCATTAAACATAGAAAAATTTAAAGATTTAGACCAATCAATAGATAGAGCAATGATTGAGCTTAAAGAAGTTGAAGTTTCTTTAGGAGATTGTCTTAATTCTGTTGATGAAAGCAATCTAAGTTTAGAGTATATAGAAAAACGAATGTCTTTTATTAGACAAGTATCTAGAAAACATAATGTGGAAATTAATGACTTAAAAGAATTAAAAAATAAATTAGAGACTCAGCTCACTAATTTATCAAATAATAAGACAGGTTTAAAAAAGTTAGAGAATGAAAATAAAGTTTTAAGAGAAAAGTATATTGCTGAATCAAAAATCTTATCTAATTTAAGAAGTATAGGTTCTATGAATTTATCTCAAGCAGTAAATGAAGAATTTCCTGTTTTAAAGCTAGATAATGCAGTTTTTAAAATAAGTATTAAATTAATGGAAGAAAATAATTGGAAATCTAATGGTATGGATCATGTTGCCTTTCAAATTGAAACTAATAAAGGGTCTGGCTTTGAATCAATTGAAAAAATAGCTTCAGGAGGTGAATTGTCTAGAATAATGTTAGCAATAAAAGTTTCATTAGCTTCTGATGATAATGATTATAGTAATAAGAAAACATTAATATTTGATGAGGTTGATACTGGTGTGGGAGGAGCTGTAGCAGATGCAGTTGGAAAAAGGCTATTATTATTAGGAATAAATAATCAAGTATTTGCTGTAACTCATCATCCTCAAGTCGCAGCTATCTCTAACCATCATTTTAAAGTCAATAAAAGCACAAATAATAGTTTTACTACTACAAGCATAAATAATTTAGAAATTAAAGAACGCTTAGAAGAAGTTGCTAGAATGTTGTCAGGAGAAAAAATTACTGATGCAGCCAGGAATGCAGCTGAAAGTTTGTTCTTAAATAATAAAAACCTTTGAGTTAAATTAAGTAAGGATTATTTGATGATTAAAGAAAAAGTTATTAAAGAATTAAAAAAATTAGCATCTCAAATAGAGTATCATGATAATTTATACTATAATAAGAATTTTCCAGAAATTTCTGATGCGGATTATGATAAGCTTAGAATTAAAAATAAAAGAATAGAAACTCAATTCCCAGATTTAATATTGCCAAATAGTCCTTCTAAAAGGGTTGGTAGTTCATTAATGTCAAATTTTAAAAAGATCACTCACGTTGTTCCAATGTTATCATTAGGAAATACATTTACGAATAAAGAAGTTGGAGAATTTATAAATAAAATACGTAGGTTTTTAAAAATTAATCAGGATGTGAATTTAGAATTTGTGGCAGAGCCTAAAATTGATGGTTTATCTGCCACGTTGATATATAAAAATGGCAAGCTTGTTCAAGGTGCTACAAGAGGTGACGGTAAACAAGGAGAAAATATTACTGAAAATATTAAGACTATTCAAGATATCCCAAAAATTTTGCAAGGAAATTATCCTGCAGAAATAGAAATAAGAGGAGAAATTTATATTTCTAACTCAGAATTCGAAAGAATTAATAATCTTAGAATAAAAAATTCTTTACCTGTATTTGCAAACCCTAGAAATGCAGCAGCTGGATCTGTAAGACAGTTAGATCCTAAAGTTACAGAATCTAGAAAATTAGGTTTTTTTGCTTATAGTTGGGGTCTAATGTCATCACCCATTGGTAAGAGTTTAATGGAAGTTAGAGAAAATATTAAAAATATAGGGTTTAATTTAAATCATCCTGTTAAATTATGTTTAGATCTTAATGAAATGCTCAAATTTTACGAAGACATTTATCAAAATAGATCTAATTTAGATTTTGATATTGATGGTATTGTTTATAAATTAAATAATTTAAGTTACTATGATAGATTAGGTGCAACAGATCATTCGCCTAGATATGCTGTATCTCATAAATTTCCCCCTGAAATAGGTTTAACTATACTGAATGATATTAAGTTTCAAGTAGGTAGAACAGGTGCAATTACTCCTGTAGCTGAACTTAAGCCTCTAACTATTGGAGGTGTACGAATACAAAGAGCAAGTCTTCATAATATAGATGAAATAAATAGGTTAGGAATTGTAATTGGAGATACTGTTTCTGTTAAAAGAGCAGGTGATGTTATTCCTCAAGTAATAAATTATATTCCTAATTTAAGACCTAAGATCAATAAAAAAATCTTATTTCCAATTAATTGCCCATCCTGTAAGAGTCTTTTAAAAAGAGAAAATAATGAACCTATTACTAGGTGTATTAACTCGGCGGCATGTAATGAACAAATAAAAGGTCAATTAGTACATTTTGTTTCAAGAAATGCTTTTAATATTGAGGGTCTTGGTGAAAAACAAATAATTGAATTATTTGATAGAAATATTATTACAGGGCCTGAAGATATTTTTCTAATAAACATGGATATGAAAATAGAAATAAAAGAAAAAATATTAGGTTTGTCAGGGTGGGGTGATCTTTCATTATCTAATTTAATAAAGTCTATTAATAATTCAAAAAACCAACCTATTGAAAAAGTAATTTATTCTCTTGGTATCCGACATATAGGACTAGGAACAGCCAAACTTATTTCTAAAAATTATAGATCTTCTGATGATTTAATTAATAAATTTAAAGATTTAGAGATAAATGAAAAGAAAGAAGAGTTTATTGAAGAGCTAAGATCAATTAATGGGTTAGGAGATAAGGCAATATTTGCATTAATATCTTATTTTCTAATAAATAGTACCCGGTTTTTTAATTTAATAGGCTTTTTAAATATTAGTTCCCCTATTATTGTAAAAAATAAAACGCATTATTTATATGGTAAGAGGTTAGTTTTTACAGGAACATTTGAACATTTATCTCGAACTGAAATTAAAAATAAAGCTGAAATAGTTGGAGCTTTAATTTCAAGCCAATTATCAAATAAAACAGATATATTAGTACTGGGTTTAAAACCAGGCTCTAAATATTCTAAAGCTAAAGAGTTTCTTATTAAGACAATTAATGAAGAAACCTTTCTATCATATTTTAATGAGTAGTAATTATAAAAGGTCTACAAACTTCTTTTAACCATTTTTTTATACTACCTTCTAGGTAAATAGATATATATTTATATACAGAGTTATTATAATCATTTATCCATTTAATTTCTTCATGTGTAAGTAATTTATAGTTAATTAAATTTATATCTATAGGTGCTAATGTTAAGGATTTAAAACATAACATATTTTTATTATTTTTATGGTTTAATTTAGTAATCACCATTAAATTTTCTATTCTGATGCCATATTTATTTTCCAAATAAAACCCTGGTTCATTTGAAGTTACCATTCCTGGTTCTAGAATAGTTAATGAGCCTTTTGATATTCGATGCGGTCCCTCATGAACATTTAAGCAAGATCCAACCCCGTGGCCTGTTCCATGCCCATAATTCATATCGTTTTTCCATAAAGGAGACCTGGTCAATAGGTCTAATTCATTACCAGTTGTACCATAAGGGAATACAGCACTTGCAAGGGCTATATGAGCTTTTAAAACTATAGTAAAGTGTTTTTTCATTAGTACAGAAGGTTTGCCGATAACTATTGTTCTTGTAACGTCAGTTGTTCCCTCTAAATACTGTCCTCCGCTATCACACAGATAAAGACTGTTGCCTTTAATTTTTTTATTGCTTTGGTTAGTAACTCTATAATGAACTATAGCACCATTGCTCGCGTACCCACTTATAGTTTCAAATGAAGTGCAAATAAAGTTTTTTTGCTGAGATCTAAGCTGATCTATTTTATTAGAAAAAAGCATTTCAGAATTGTTAGTATTTTTTGAATTATATATCCAATATAAGAATTTTGATAAAGCAATACCATCTTTTTTATGAGCTATGATGCTACCTCTAATTTCTACTTTATTTTTAATAGCTTTCATTAATTCAATAGGACAGTCTTGCTCTACTATATTATTATTTTTTTCTTTTAAAATTTCATTAGCAAATACATAAGAGGTAGTACTAGGATCAATCAATATTTTATTCTTATTTTTAGCAATATTATTTATTACATTCAGCAATTTATTTTCTGGATAAATTTTTATATTTGTAATTTCTTTTTTAAAATAATTTTTTATTTCTGAATTTATGCGTGATTCATCAATAAATAAGCATATGTTTTTATTTTTAAAAATAATTGCTCTAGTTAAAATTATAGGAGTATGCTTTAAATCTGCACCTCTAATATTTAGTAACCAAGCAATAGCATCAGGTTGCGTAATTATATAGCTATCTACAGATAATGATTTTAACCTCAGACATAAATTTTGAATTTTCTCTGATGTACTTATTCCAGCATACTTTGCTATATGTTTTTTTATTTCTGATTTTGGCGCATCATCTCTATTAGTGACCCAAATTAGGTCTATTGGGTTTTGCTTTAATGAAACAAATTTAAGGTTATATTTGCTTCCAATATATAAAAAATATTTTACCATTGATAATGAATGAAGCCATGGATCAAAGGCTATATTCTTTAAAATATTCGAATTATTTTCTATATAATCAACTAGGGATTTTTCTGAAGACAAAACAACTTTAATATTAGTATTTTTAGTCTCATTGACGGCTTGTATAGTGTAACGACTATCAACAAAAAGAATTGCTGATTTACATAAAATAAGTATTTCACCAGCAGACCCAGAGAATCCACTAATCCATTCTAGCCTTGAATCTGATTGTGGAACATATTCCCCAAGATAACTATCTGACCTAGGTTGTATAAAACCATCAAGCTTTTTTTCTTTTAAAAAGGATTGAATAGATTTAATTCTATTTATTATATCAATATTATTCATAGTAATAATATATAAGGTATCTATGAAGTAATTGTATAAATATTTTATTTTTTTATTTAAATTATCAAAAATATTATATTAGCTATGAAATTTAAGAATACCTGTAATACCATAAATAAACCCAAATTAATATAAAAGTACATATGTTATGCTCTTTAGTGCAGAATTAAGGCAATAGCTATGCGTTTAATGCATGCCAAAAGTCTAATATTAATGTTAGTAAGTATTATTTTTTGTCTCTATATAATGGTTATAGATAATAATAATTTGGTTTTTCCTCCCCTTGATGATTTATCATCTCCATATTGTCAAATTATTATTATTATTTAAAAATGGCAGCTTGGTTTTTCCTCCCCATAAGATTTCCCAAGCTGCTCTTTGATATTATAAGGGAAATAAAATGAAGTATGAAGAGTTTAAAGAATCAAATTTTATTAAAATAAAAAATTCTAATTTAAGCAATTTTATAGAATTTAAATATGGTATCGAGCAATATAATATTGGTAAAAATATACATGCAGCATCTGTTAGAAAATTTATAAAATCAGTTTTTAATAATATTTTTAATTCGCATGTTTCCAATAGTTATTATAAAAATAATGAGAATTTTTCATCTATATATTCTAAAAATTGGTGGAATATTTAAACTATGCTTTTTTAAGTAAAAGCGTGGACCAATTCTTTTTATTGTAATGAAGTTCTAAAACTAATCCCATAGACCTTAATTTATTCAAGATCATAAAAATCTGTGTATGTAATATACCTGATATAATTACTCGACCTTTGGGTTTTAATTTTTTATTAATTAAATAAGAACTTTTTAGTATTGGTATTGCTAAAATATTAATGGTTATAAGGTCATATTTTTTCTTTTGAGTTATATTTAACCCATTACCTTTTTTTATATTAAGCTTTGTATGTAAAAGGTTTGCCTTAGCATTATAAATTGAGGTCTTTACGGCAAGCAAATCTATATCTATAAGCTCTATATTTTTTTTCCATAGTTTAGCCATAACAATCCCTAAAATTCCAGAACCGCACCCAATATCTATTATATCATTTTTTTTTATATTTTTGTAGGAGTTAATTTTGTTTAATATAAATATAATACCCTCAGTTGTTGGGTGGTGACCTGTTCCAAAGCCTGCAGCTGCTGGTATAATTATATTTTTAATAATATTATATTTTAAATTATTTTTTTCTTCGGTAAATATGAACTGTCCTATATTAATTGGGTTTATCCTAATATTATTTTGTAATTTAAATGTCTCATTTTTAATTTTTAATAAAACTAAAGTGCTAGTATTGATTTGAAAGGTTAATAAATATTCTTTAATTAAATGAATATTAGGCTTATCTGTAAAAAAAATATTTGAATTAAATAATTTTGGTTTTAAAGTATTTAAATTATTTTCTGCATCTATGGAAGAAATACTTGCATTTAAAGATAAAAAATATTCTTCAACTTCTTCTCTAAATTTATTTTTTAATTTTAGTTTTAATACCCATGTGTGTTCCATGATTAAATATTACTTACTAAATTTTTTCTATAAAGCTTAATAATAATTTTTTTTGCCCTGCTTTTTCAAAATTTATTGTAACTTTATCTCCATCTATTTCTGCTACTTTTCCATAACCAAATTTTTGATGAAAAACTCTTTCCATCAAGTTAAATTCACTAATTTCATCAGAGTTTTCATAATTTAATACATTTTTTTTATTAGTATTTGCTTTTAGCCATCCTGATGCTATCGAAGAGCTATTGTAATTTTTAGCATAAGAAGAAAATTTATTTATATTTTTTTCTGGAAGCTCATCTAAAAATCTTGAGGGTATACAATCTATCCATTGCCCATGAGTTAGTCTAGCATTAGCATTAAATATCCAGACATCATTTTTTGCTCTAGTTATACCTACATATGCTAGCCTTCTTTCTTCTTCTAAACCACTTTCTCCGCTTTCATCTATTGATCTTTGGTTAGGAAATAATCCTTCTTCCCAGCCAGGTAAGAAAACTAATGGAAATTCTAATCCTTTTGCAGCGTGTAAAGTCATTATTTTTGTTGTTTCGGTATTTTGATTATTTGAGGCATCCATTACTAATTGTATATGTTCTAAGAAATTTGCTAATGAATCAAACTCATTTATGGCATTTACTAATTCTTTTAAATTTTCTAGCCTTCCTGGTGCTTCTATGGACTTGTCTTTCTTAAGCATTTCAACATAGCCTGATTCTTCTAAAATAATTTCAACTAAATCTCCTAATTTATTTTTACTTACATCAATCCTCCATTTATCTAAATTTTTTGCAAACAACCTTATGGAGGATGCTGCCTTAGAAGATAATTCGTCAGTTTCTGCTAATTTTCTTGCGGCCATTTCTAAACTTAATTTACTTGCTCTAGAATATTGCTCTATATTTCTGATTGTCATTTCCCCCAGGCCTCTTTTAGGTTTATTAATTACCCTTTCAAAAGCTAATTGGTCATCAGGTGAATTTACTAATCTCAAATAGGCTACAGCATCTCTAATTTCAGCTCTTTCATAAAACCTTAACCCTCCTACTACTTGATAGGGCAAACCTATTTTCAAAAACCTTTCTTCGAAAGTTCTTGTTTGAAATCCAGCTCGTACTAGGATTGCCACATTATTTATGCTGTTATTTTTTCTTTGATAGGACTCAATTTCATCACTTATTGCTTGAGCTTCTTCTCTTCCATCATAAACAGTCCTAATATTAATTGTATTGCCCATGTCTCCTTCAGTCCAAAGAGTTTTTCCTAATCTATTTTGATTTTTTGCTATTAAATGAGAAGCAGCAGCCAGAATATTGCCAGTAGAACGATAATTTCTTTCTAGCCTAATTATTTTTGCATTTTTAAAATCTTTTTCAAAATTTAATATATTGTTAACGTCAGCGCCTCTCCATGAATAAATAGATTGATCATCATCACCTACTGCACATAAGTTTTTATGATTTTCTGCTAGAGTCTTTAACCAATAATATTGAGAGGCATTTGTGTCTTGAAATTCGTCAACTAGAATATATTTAAATTTATTTTGATAGAGTTTCTTAATATCAGGTTTAGTTTTAAAGATAGTTATTACATGTAATAAAAGGTCACCAAAATCAGAAGCATTAAGGGTTA
>Ga0115003_10004346_pt1 | contig 10934 bp, 9 predicted proteins | sample ArcticOcean_MG_C_7_FD_88736 | JGI IMG/M metagenome (GOLD analysis project Ga0115003, IMG submission 88736) | Marine microbial communities from western Arctic Ocean - ArcticOcean_MG_CB11_88 | ecosystem: Environmental > Aquatic > Marine > Oceanic | place: Arctic Ocean: Canada Basin | collected... | reverse complement strand
TTTTCTTTTAAGGACAGAACTAACAGATGTATTAAACCATTCACATCCTCTATGTGTCTTGATTCCCCATTGGTTTAGTTTCTTACTGATCCTTCTATATCCTAACCCTTCTTCTTTCATCAATAGGATCAAAGAATAAATCATGTATTGTCTTGTACTGTATCCTTTATCGTATATTAAGGAATTGGTTTGAAATTGAATATTGAATTCGACAAATGGAATAGTACTGGTAAAAAAGGGTCCATCCAAATTCAGTCGGTAACGGTCGAGTAGTATTAAAGAAATTCTACCCCCCCCTCCCTCTAGTAAAAAATCCCAATAGTTTGATAATAACCTTTGATGTAAATCTAAGGACACAAGTATTATCAAAAGTTAGAAAATCAAAACGATTTGAAGATATCCATAATCTCATCAATAAACTTTATGAAGAAGGAATGGGTAATAAAGAAATATCAAATTACCTAACTTCAAACAACATCAACAGGAAAGGATTACACAAGACAACTCATTGGAATGTATTTCTATAAATCAAGGAAGATCGAAAGAAGGTTAAAACACTCTGAATTGAAATTATTCAATAAAAGACTGCGGAATTCTATTGATTAATGGTAACCAAAAAGATATAATCCATCATCTTTTGAATTAGCATGGTTTTATATTAATAAATTTTTCCAAATTTTCTTTATTTTTATTGGTACTTTAATATCAGCTAACATAGCTGCTGATACTAAATCAAACCCTGATGTATTGCGAGTTGCTATTCTGCCTGATGAGAATGCATCACAGTTAATCAAGCAAAATAAAAAATTGCAGCTTTACTTGGAAGAACGTCTTGATAAAAAAATTGACTTAGTAGTGACAACTGATTACTCCTCAATGATTGAAGCAATGAGATTTGGCAGGCTTGAGCTTGCTTACTTTGGGGCATTGTCTTATGTTATGGCAAAGGAAAGATCAGAAATTGAAGCTTTTGCTGCTCAAATGAAAAAAGGCTCAATAATGTACCATGGTGTTATTATTGTTAATAAAGATAAAATGATTAATAATATTTTAGATATCAGAGGCAAAACTATGGCTTTTGGTGATCCAGCTTCTACATCTAGCCATCTCATTCCAAGAGCACATTTACTTACGAATGCTAAATTAGATATTGATGACTATGAACCTGTTTATTTAGGCTCCCATGATGCTGTTGCTTTAAGTGTTCAAAATGGAAATGCTGATGCAGGTGGATTAAGTAAGAAAATTTTTGAGCATTTAGTTGAAAGAGAATTAATTAGTTTAGATAAAGTCCAAGTCATTGCTATATCAAATCCATTTCCAAATTACCCTTGGACAATGCAATCAAGTTTAGATCCTGAATTAAAGGATAAAATTAAGCAAGCTTTTTATGATTTAGACGATCCTGAAATTACTAAACCTTTAAAAGCTGATGGATTTATGCCCGTTACAGATGCTGATTACGATGTTGTTCGCTCGACAAGAAGATTGTTGAGTATGGATTAAATATTTAAAAGATAAGTCAGCTATGAGTCAATCGTTAAGTAAATAGTTTTAACTTATCTCCATCAATTCATAATCATAAGTAAAAATTTATATCATTCTGGTTTTTTTTATTTTAAGTATTAAAAAAATGCTTTACAATACAATTTTAAGTATTAATAAAAAATTCTATAACTTCATTTTAAAAGTGGTATTAATGTGAAAGAATCTGACTCTATTGTTCAAAATATATTAGTCACTGAAAGAAAATCACTTATTAAAAGAATTTTTCAAACAATTGTATTTTTTGGAATTGTTCTAACTTGCTTTTACTTGGTTGATTTTTTTGATAAAGAAAGAATGCTTGATGGAATACCATCGATTGGCATTCTATTTAAAGAGATGATTCCTCCAAATTTTGTTGAGATGGACAAATGGATTGGGCCATTGATAGATACTTTTGTGATGAGTATTGCTGGTACTGCATTTGCTCTTATATTGTCTTTTCCATTAGGATTACTAGCAGCTAAAAATACAGCACCTCATAGAATTATATATTTAGCAAGTAGAGTAATTCTAAATTTTTTACGAGCTATCCCTGAGTTAATTATGGGCATAATTTTCGTAGCTGCAGTTGGCTTTGGAGCATTGCCTGGTGTTCTTGCTTTGGGGCTTCATTCTGCAGGGATGATGGGGAAGTTTTTTGCTGAACAAATAGAACATCTTGATCCACACCCTATAGAGGCAGCTCAGGCAACTGGGGCATCAAGTCTCCAGGTTATTAGGTATGCAATCTTGCCACAACTTTATTCACAGGGAGCTGATCTTACTATTTATAGATGGGAATATAATTTTAGGGCTTCAACTGTTATGGGAATGGTCGGTGCAGGAGGAATAGGCGCTGAATTAATTGGGTCCTTGCGACTAATGAGATATGATGAAGTTTCTGCAATTCTTATTATAATCCTGGTGATGGTAACTGCAATTGATTTATCAGGATCTTCATTGCGTAACCGATTAAAGTAATTTAATAATTCCTATTAACATAATTGAAATGAAGGAAGTAATATTAAGCCAAAATCAATTTTATGAGGTAGATAAAATTACCAATGGTTCATATCATCCACTTAGTGGTTATATGACTGAAAAAGAGTTCTATAGCGTAATAGATACCTACACACTTCCCAATGGTAATATCTTTAGCATTCCTATCTTCCTTGATATATCAAAGGAAGATGCTAACAATCTCAAAATAAATTCTAAAGTTAAATTACTATTTAATGATAATATAATTGGTGAGATTCTAGTAGAAAGTATATTTTCTTGTGATAAAAAAAAATGTGCAAAAAAAATATATGGAACAGATGATCCTATACATCCTGGTGTTAATGCCTTTTATAAAACAAATGAAATGTTTATTGGTGGTAGAGTCACAATAAAGAAAAAGCTAATTCATGAACTTTCACAGTATGAGTTATCTCCCAGCCAAACAAAAGCTATATTCAAAGAAAAAAAGTGGTCTACAGTTGCCGCATTTCACACTCGCAATCCTCCTCATTGTGCTCATGAGTGGTTACAAAGAATGGCGTTGGAATCATATGATGGATTATTAATTCATCCGATATTGGGTCAAAAGAAGTCAGGAGATTTCCTACCAATGTCTGTAATCAATGGCTATCAGTTATTAATTTCTAAATATTATCATTCGGATAGAGTACTATTTAGTGCTCTAACAATATCTGGCCGTTATGCTGGACCACGTGAAGCATTATTTCACGCATTAATACGTCGAAATTATGGATGTACCCACATTATTATTGGAAGAGATCACGCCGGAGTGGATAGTTATTACGGCAAGTATGATTCTCAGAATTTATGTGCAAAATATGAAACTGAATTAGGAATAAAAATTATAAAATATAAGGAGCCATATTTTTGCTGGACTTGTAAAACCATAACTAATGAAAATGAATGTTTGCATTTCCTAAGTAAACCAGAGTCCATTGAATATGTTAGTGGCTCAAAAATTCGCTCTTTGCTTTCTAATGGACTTAAACCTCCTCATCATATTATGCGGCCAGAAGTAGTTAATGCAGTATACTCAAAGAATATGTTTGTACCAGAGTGAACATAAAATTGGATTTAAAAAATGAATAAGAATCAAGTATTAATAGAAGCAGAAAAAAGCTTACAGGAAATACAAAAACTTCACGATGCTAATCAAAAGATAGCATTCTATGCAGAAAGAGGGTCTGACTGGAATCATTATTCAAAAATCATTAATGAACTAATAAATACTTATAACACAGAGGTGCATTACATAACATCTGACCATACTGATCCCATATTAAAAAATAAACATAAAAATATTTTTTCTTACTATATAGGTTATGACAAAGTTAGGAATGTATTTTTTCAAACTTTACAGTTCAAGGTTTTTGTTACAACCATGCCTGATTTGGGAAAGTTTACCTTTACTCGCTCACCTTATGATGTTCATTATTCATATGTTTTCAGTAGTCTTATTAGTTCACATATGGGCTATATGCATGATGCTTTTGATAATTATGATTCAATACTCTGTTTAGGATCGCACCAATTTAATGAAATAAAAACCTTAGAGCAATATTATGGATTAAAACAAAAAGCAATAATTGAGTGTGGATATGGCCATTTGGAAAATATTTTAGATGCTTTTGAGCAAGAGTCTAAAAATTTGAAGATAAAAAAAGAGGGAATCCATGTAGTAATTGCTCCAACGTATGGCCAAAATAGTTTGCTAGAAATTGAAAATGGTGAATTGTGTCTCGACCTATTAGATATTCTTGCCAAAGCCAACATTGAAGTTTCGCTTAGACCGCACTGGATGACAATAAATAATAATCCTTCATTAATTTCTAAAATTATTGAAAGACAAAAAAATTGTAGGACTTTTAAAATTGAAAATGATTTATCATCAATTAATTCTTTAATAAGTTCAGATATTTTAATAAGTGATCTTTCTGGTGTTGCACTTGAGTATGCTTTTGGTTTTCTCAAGCCTGTAATTTATATTGATATTCCTATGCGAGCTAGAAATGCTGAGTTTGAAGAGATAAATCTACCTGCTTTTGAAGTGGAAATGCGATCTCAAACTGGCACAATAGTTTCTCCTAAAAAACTAGCAGATATACCTAATATAATCAAAAATCTTGATAATAGTTCTTTCAAAAAAAATATTGCTACGTTAAGAAAAAAATCAGTTTTTAATTTAGGTATAAGTGGCGTAATTGGTGGTAAATATTTATTCGATAAATTACAAGATAATGGAAAGCCATCGAAAAAAATAAATACATCAAAGCCAATAGCACTTATTGAAGCAAGAGGTGCAAGCGTTAAATATCCAAACGGGGTTTTTGGAATGCAAGTAAGTGATTTTAAAATTTATGAAGGAGAGCTTACAGTATTAATTGGTCCGTCAGGAGCAGGTAAATCCTCTATGTTAAGAGCTTTAAATGGACTTGTTCGACTCTCTACTGGTTCAATCTCAACTAAAAGCCAAGGGATTTTGACAAATAAACAGTCATGGCGTGCTCATCAAAAGCGAACTGCAATGATATTTCAACAACATCAATTAATTGGACGTCAATCTGCCCTTCATAATGTTTTACTTGGAAGAATTCCTTATCATGGAAATTTACAGTGTTTTAGACCCTGGTCCAAAGAAGATAAAATTATTGCATTAGAAGCGCTTGATAGAGTTGGACTATTAAATAAATCACTTGAAAAGGTTTCAAACCTTAGTGGTGGAGAAATGCAGCGAGTAGGTATTGCAAGAGCCCTAACTCAAGAGCCAGATATTGTATTAGCAGATGAGCCAGTAGCTAGTCTTGACCCAGCAATTTCAGTAAAAATTCTTTCACTATTGAATGACATATGTGCTGAAAAATCTATAACTGCAGTTATAAGTCTTCATCAAGTTGACTTAGCAAAGAAATTTGCTAACAGGCTACTAGGAATTTCAGCTGGAAAAATTATCTTTGAAGGTAATTCTGATGATCTCTCATTTGAAATATTAAGAGATTTATATGGTGAGAGTTACCGTGATCATCCAGAGACTAAAGTTAATTAATTAAAAACTACATAAGCAATGTTAGCTGGATTATTATTTTAAAAATCTTTTATCATATCTAGTATATATTTCACACCATAGAAGTCAGACTTCCCAATATTAAATACATATTCTTCTGGATTTACTTGGCCATATGATAGGGAGTTAACTAATGAAGTAGTAAGTTGATCAACTCCAGTAACAACACCAATATCCTTTCTAACTGAAACCTCTAGAGGAATAATATCAATTTCTCTATACATTGGATTGTTAATCTTTTTTGGTAGATCGAGAAAAATCACTGGTTTTCTTAGCCCAAATGAGTATTCTAGTGCAGCACTTGACCAATCACTAATCATAAAATCAGACTCATGAAAAGAATCCAATGAAGAGACGCCTTTTTCATATAAAAACATTTTATTTTCTTTGTGCTTACTAACTATTTGATCAATTATCTTTGCAGAAGATTTTAAAGTTTCAGGATGAGGACGAAATGTAACTTTATATCCAAAAGACAAAAGCTTCTCGACAACTTGATCTCCTAAGCCTATTTCAATCACTGCATTATGGCCCCATGATGGGGCAAATAAAGCATGCTTGTAATCTCTTTCAACTTTTGTTAGGCGCTCTTGCTTAATAATAGAGTCTAATCTCGCATAACCATGCTCCAGTATTTTTTTTTGCGGTAAATTATATTTTTCTTCAAGACAACGAATTTCCTTGACATGATGTGGGCCAGAGCAGAACACTGTATCAAACCAATCAAATGCACCATGTCGATATGCCATATGTAGACTCATTAACGCGTGTTGAACGTATATATAATGGACAGGGTGTTTAGATCTTTTTACCTGATAATTGTTAAGATCTGGCATTGTCATAATAAATACATCGGCTTTCATATTTTCGAAAAGCCAATTTCGAACGTAGCTTTCATCAATAAGAAATGATTTGAAGCGTCTATCATGATATTCAAAACCAGGGTCGTCTTTTCCAGAAGTTATATAACAAACATTCAGCTCGGACTGATGAAGAATTCCATCAATTAAACCTTTAAAAATTGGCCAATAGTTTTTTCCTTCAGAGTAGAAAACAATTCTTCTCATTCCATCTGGTAGAAGTAGGAATTTATTCGCTTGTAATATATATTTTATAGTTTTAAACATTAAAACAATTTTATAACAAGCATCATTAATTATGAGCACTTAAAATTTATTAATTCATAAAAAGTAAAGTTTTAAAATAAAAAGCATATAATTCATTTTTAACTTTATTTAAACACCATAAAAGATGTTAAATTTTTTCTTAATAGTAAAAAAAAATTCAATAAAATTTAAATCTCAGCTACTGTTTTTTTGGTTGATTTTATATGCAAATTCAGCATTTGCCTACCTTGATCCTGGAACTGGAAGCGCGCTACTTCAGGGTTTGATTGGTGGGATTGCAGTTGGAATGTCTTTTTTATCAATATATTGGCAAAAAGTAAGAACGTTTTTAACTAATATAAAAAAAAAATTAACATATAAAAATTAATTTTTTTTAATAAATTAAACATTCGTTTAAATCATCTTTATTAACAATAACTATGGTCAGTATAATCCTTACTAGAAGAGCACTAGGAGTCGTAACAGGGACACTAATTTTTTTCGTACCTTTCTTAACCTACTTATCTCCAGAAAACTTAGAACTACTTACTGGAATTGAGGTTTTAGAAATCTTTCTGTTACTCATACCAGTGCTTTTTATAATTTTTATTGGTTCATTTGGCTTCGAAATAATATTGAAGCGTTTTCTAAAGAAAGAAATTCTCTTATTCCCTTTGTTTTGTTTCGCCTTTTATCTTAATTTTTCATATGAGCCATTTACAGCGTATCTTCAAGAATTTTTATATTTAAGGTTTGGCTTTATTCGACCAATATTAACTATATTTTTTGAGTTTTTATGCCTTACTATTATTGTTTTAGGAGCAAAGTTCAATATCTTCTCAATAAGGGCAATTCTCATATTCTCTGTCTTTATGTTGATTAATGCATTAATACCTTTACTTAGTTACCTAGGTGAAAATATTGGAAAATATCAAGAAATTACTTATGAAATTCCAAGCAAATCTTATGACCGTGATGATGTTTTAAAAGAAAGAAATATTTACTTCATTATTTTGGATGAAATGATGTCAATTGAAACTGCAGAAAGACTGAATATCGCTTCTAAAATAAAGGTTATAGATAATTTATCAAATACTGAGCTAACTTATATTGACAAAAGCCGATCATCGTATAGTGGTTCACATATGACAATGACATCTATAATGCTTATGGATTACCATCAAAAACCAGATTCCCCAAAAAATTCTGATATTTCTAGATTTTTCCCATCTATGATGTACGATCAGAATAGAGAAATACCATTAATTGCATTATTAAAAAAAGCTAATAGTTCTTTTTTTTGGGCGTCAGGCCATAATTTTGTTTGTTTGCCTTCAACTAAGTGGACCTGTATAAACTCAGTGCATTATTGGCTGCCTAATCATGTGTTAAATTTTTATTCTACTACTCCACTTGTTAAGGTTATTCGGGATATAGGTAATTCTAGTGACTCAAAGGACACTATTGGTCCATTTTTAGACTTCATTAACAAAAATGGTGTGCCAAAAACTCCTTTTTTTGCATATATTCATCACAATATTCCACATAGTCCATTTCTAGTTACAAATGAATGCCAGCCAACTACTTATTTTTTTAAACCTATAGAAGGTTATAAGGCATCATATCATTGTGCATTAAAATCAGTTCAAAACTTTATGGAAAAAATTAATAATTCTGATCCAGAAGCAATAGTTATTTTCCAGGCTGATCATGGTATCAAAACTGAGTTAAATTTAGGACTAACTTTAAAGGAAAAATATACATATGGAGGTCAGATTTTTAATGCTATTAAGGCGCCTGAAAAGTGCTTTGAAAAATATGGACTACCTAAAACAAATGTAAACACAATAAGGTTTGCTTTTAATTGTGCTTATGGCTTTAAACTTCCATATAGGAAAAATATTTATTATCAAAGTACGGGCTTTGGGGAATTAGTTGAAATAAAAACATATGAATGATGCTTGAGTCTTTCCGCCAAACTCGAATTAATACAAACTATATCTCACACATCAAACTTTTTACTTTTAGAGTTATCAATTCTTTATCCTATGGATAAAAGAGGATAGGTTAGGAAATATGGATCAGTAAAAAACTAAAGCAATAGAGAATCAAAACACATAGAGAATTTGAATTGTTTAATACTTCTGTTAGTTTTGTCTTGGAAAGGAAACTTGAAGGGGGGGATTTAGTAGACAATCTAAGAAATAAAGATTACTCATCTAAACTATCTCATTTCTTCTAGATTTTTAGATCTTTCAATAACCTGCTCTGTTTGGTATTGGCAAAACCCCTAGAATTTTGAGCAAGATGAAGTCTCTTAAGCTTATCATCTTGGAATTCTGTACAAAAAATTATTAATTAAATTAAAAGCTTTATTCAAAGTAGATTTTTTTGTGGACTATAAATCCATTCTACTATTCTATTTAATCAAAAATATAGTAATTCACCTCAAACTTTGAAACCTTACTTGGGAAATGTTGATTTCTCATCTGTTCATTCAATAGATCTCTTTCGTGTTTTCTCTTTAACACTGAGATAACCGATGAGGAGAACCACTTCTTCCCTCTAAGGGTCTTTATTCCACTCTCATTCAACCATTGTGATATCTTTCTGAAACTAAACCCTTCTCTATCATGAAGATGTTGAATAAGAACATAAATGATCTGTTGTCGTTTAGTTTATCCTTCATCGTATATTAAGGAATTGGATTGAAATTGAATAGAAAATTCAAGATGTGGAACGGTACTGGTAAAAAAGGGTCCATCCAAATTCATTCCGTAACTGTTGAGTAGTCTTGCTCGCTCCCCTTTGCAAAAAGTTGTTGAACTAAATTTTGCTCCACTAAGGTCTACTCCAGTAAGGTCTGATCATATGAATGATATCTTAGAATTCAGCGCACATTAAAGAATTAGAATTAGATTGAGAATATTAAATAAATTGATTTTTTTATAGCTAAAAAACCTTCAATAAAAGAAAAAATAATATAACAATACTCACTACAAAGTAGCTAAGCACTCTTCCTAATAAAATTGAATAAATGTTTTTTAACCAGATTTCATCATCTTCATAAGAGTCAATTGATCTACTTAACATTGGGTCCAAATAAAAAGCAAATATTACAACCCCAAAACCATGAAAAATAGTAGTAAATTGACTTACAGTTAATCTATTATCAGGATATAAAACAGCCAACATAAAGGCAAAAAAATATCCTGATACCAAAAATATATACGCTATAAAAGAAACTAAGGTTTTTTTAAATATTGGCAATTCGAAAGTAAAATTCTTACAAGTCTTTCCATTAAAGTCTGATTTTTTAGATATTAAAGACTTTAATAATGCAACAGGAATAGTATTATTATCGTATTTATAAAATACAAGTTGATAAAACTGCTGAATACTATTGAGCTTAGTAAGCATAAAAATGGATAGTAGAAAAGTCAGAGTATAGGCTACACTTATTAAGATTAAATAATCATTAATGGAAATTCCAGACTCTACTAGGTAAGCTAGAAAAGGTAAAAATACGATTAATAAAAATCCCGTTGATTTAATTATCGTTTCAGTCATTGTAGTACCTAACGCTACTCTTTTAGTAATTCTCCCTGCAATACGACCACCAAAAGCATGAATTTGAATAGCATGTATAAGAGAAAAGCTTAATACAACAATTATTATTAATATAAACATTAAAATTTAATTAGGTATTTATTTGATAAAGGTTAAAAAAATTCTATTCTACATTACTTTTTCAATCAAACTCATAGTCATAATATGTTTATTGATATTAGTTTCTTTGAATCAACAGTTATAGAATATGTTGAAAAGAATCATCCACTTGATGTGGATAGGATAGTTAAAGGTTGGGAAATACCTTCTTATAACTTATTAAAGGGATTGAATCTCAATGGTATAGGTGGTGACAGAAGATGTGATTATGTTGTGAAGGTTGATAAAGATGGTTGGGTACAGTCAATCGTAATAATGACTGAACGGAACTGTGGTTTTGTATTGAAGTTATTATTGGAAATGGTTAGACAGTAAACCAAAATTGGATATTGGTTAATTTCAATTCCGAATGTCTTAATCTTCTTTCAATCTTTCTTGATTTATAGAAATACATTCCAATAAGTTGTCTTGTGTAATCCTTACCAGTTGGTGTCTTGATGTTTTGAGAATTCAGATATTCTGATATCTGTTTGTTTCCCATTCCTTCA
>Ga0115003_10004345_pt1 | contig 10935 bp, 12 predicted proteins | sample ArcticOcean_MG_C_7_FD_88736 | JGI IMG/M metagenome (GOLD analysis project Ga0115003, IMG submission 88736) | Marine microbial communities from western Arctic Ocean - ArcticOcean_MG_CB11_88 | ecosystem: Environmental > Aquatic > Marine > Oceanic | place: Arctic Ocean: Canada Basin | collected... | reverse complement strand
TGGATAAATAATTACTTTCTCTATTTTCTCCTGCGCGCACATTTATTTGAATATATTGAACATCAATTTTTTTCTCAGCTAAAAACATTTGTACTCTTCTTGGGTTTGGAGCTCTTTTAAATTCATATATTTTCATAGTATTTATCCATTTATGTTTGCTTTACTTAAAACGTTATATTTTTTTACATATAATATATTATAATTACAATTTTTTTCTAATCTTTAATAAGATTTTTTTAACCCTAAAGCATTCTCTGCTATGTAACTAAGGATTAATTGTTGACTAACAGGAGCTAGATAAGGGATCATCATTTCTCTAAATAATCTTTCAACATGATATTCTTTAGCGTAACCCATTCCTCCATGTGTTGCGACAGCTTGCTTACATATGTCCATTCCAAATTCTGCAGCTAGAAATTTAGCAGCATTTGCTTCGACTCCACAGGGCTGATTAGTATCATATAAATTAGCAGCTTTTAAAATTAAAAGTTTTACAGCTTCTAATTTTGCCCAACCTTCTGCTAGTGGGTGCTGAATGCTTTGATTTTGTCCAATAGGTCTTTCAAAGACTATTCTTTCTTTTGCGTACCGGGTAGCTCTATCCAAGGCATTTTTAGCTATACCATAGGCTTCAGCTGCAACTAGTATTCTTTCTGGGTTGAGACTATGTAGTAAATAGGAAAAACCTTTTCCTTCTTCTCCAACTAAATCTTCAATAGGAACTTTTAAGTTATCAATAAATAATTCATTACTATCAACAGCTGATCTTCCCATTTTATCAATCACTCTTGCTTCAATATACTCTCTATTAAAATCAGTATAAAACAAACTTAAACCTTGTGTTGGAGTTTTATGATTTCTTTCAGATGTACGAGCTATCAGCATAATTTTATTAGTTATTTGTGCAGTTGAAGTCCATATTTTTCTGCCATTTATTATATAATGATCTTTATTTTTTATTGCTTTAGTTTTTAGTCTTGTTGTATCTAATCCTGTATCAGGCTCTGTAATAGCAAAGCACATTTTTGTTTCACCATTAATAATTTTAGGCAGCCAATTTCTTTTCTGTTGCTGAGAAGCGAATTTAACTAATGCATTAGGACCAAATATATTCATATGAATAGAAGATGCTGCTGTCATAGCTCCTTTTTCTGCTATAATCATCATCATTAGTGCTGACTCTGTTACACCTAAATTGCTTCCTCCATACTCTGCAGGCATTGCTATTCCTAGCCATCCTCCATCTGCTAATGTATTTACAAAATCATGAGGAAAAGAAGAATTCTTATCGCATTCTAGCCAATAACTATCATCAAAATTTTTAATAGAATTATTTATGGCGGAAATTAAACTTTTTTGATCTTCTGTGTAATTAAAATCCATGTATTACCTATTTTAAATGTAAACTCATTTCCCAAAAGTTAATTTCTAATTTTGTTGCTGTTATAAATTGATTATTTAATATATTCCATTTTAAATTATTTTCAAAATTATTACCTAGCCTATTAATAACTGCAATATCCAACATATTACCAATTTTAATGCATAGTTCTTGGTATTCATTGGAACCATAAGTGTTTATCCATTTAATATAAGGGTTATTTTTATTGGCCACATTAGATAATTCTAACCCTATCTCACCATATCCAAATACACATGGAATTAACGAAATTAATAAGTTTAAGAAATCTCCAGTATAACCATTTTCTAGTACATATCTAGTATACGCTATATTAGCAATTTCTTCTTCAGCATTATATAACTGACTTTCTGAGATACCATATTCTTTACATGTATTTATGTGTAATTGAAGCTCTTCATTAATCAAAGCGTGTAGAGTAGCAGATGATACGCGCATTTCTTCTGTTGAGTTTGATTTCAACACTAATAAAGCCCAGGCTTTAGAAAAATGTATTAAAAATAAGTAATCTTGTATGAGGTATTTAATATACAACTCTTTTTTAAGTGTTCCATTAGCAATATTTTTTACAAATTTATGTTTAGTATAATTATTCCAATTAGTAAGGTTATTAGATTTTAGTATATTAAATATCTTACTATATTTTTTATTTTCATGCATTTATCAGGCCACTATTTATTTATCATTTAATTTTATTAAATTTAATAGTTATAATTTTTAGATAAGTAATTAATTAATCTATCTTCATATTTTTGTTCTAACTTTGCCATACCATTTTCGCTATACATTAGTAAAATTATTTCTTTCCATCTTTCTGCGTTCAACCTTTGTTGATAAACAATATTTAGAGAATGGCATGATGAACAACTAAATTTTAATATATCTTGATCAGTCATAGTAATATCATCTTTAGCAAAAGTATTACAAGTTAGTTTAAATACAATAATTAAGCTTATTAAAATTATGTGCATTTTATATATTTACATAAATTCTATGCACAGTATTATTTAAATACCCTTTGGGGTTCCAGCTAATATCCAAGGGTTGAGATATGTTTTGCTCATCAGAAGCCTTAGACCATATTTCAAAATAACCTTTACTAGGAAAATTAATTTTTAAACCCCAGTTTTGCCATGCATATGTATTAACAGGGTTACTTAAATTTGCTTCAATCCAAGTGGCTCCATAGTCTATACTTATCTTAACATCTTTAACTCTTTTATCTCCTGCCCATGCATGCCCTCTAACATTTAAACTAAGAGAATTAAGTTGTAATCCAGTTTTAGGAAATGTTATGAGAGATTTTATTGGCATGGATTCAATTATTTTTAAATCATTTATAGCTACTTTACTGCCTGGTTTAACAGGGAGCTTAGGAACTTTATAAGACTTTCCAGTCATTTTAGTTCCATCATGAACATGATCTAATAATTCAATTTTATTTAACCATTTTTGTGATGTAGACCCTGGCCAACCAGGACATATTAATCTTAATGGTGCCCCATGAATTACAGGTATATTTTTACCATTCATAGCAAATGCAATAATATTATTTTCATCTAAAGCTTTATTAATAGGAACACCTCTTGAGAGAGGGGAAATAGTTTCATCTCCTGATAAATGTATATCTGTACCAAAATGTCCTGTATAAATAGTAGACCTCTTAATTCCAGATGCTTTTATTACGTCAGCTAATTTTACACCTGTCCATTCAGAACAAGAAATTGCACCGTAACTCCATTGGTTACCAGATGCTGGTGGCTTAAAAAATGCTCTTCCATTTCCTCCGCATTCTAATTGAAGAGCTTTAGTTACAACTTCAAATTTATTTTTTAAATCATTAATAGAATAATTTTTAGTTTTTTGAACATTACCTTCAATTGAAAGTGACCAATTTTTAATTTCTTCTTTAGATAAATTTGGAATAGTTCCATTATTTCTAACAAAATGTCTTTTTGTAGGAGTAATGAGGTCATCTAATAGATGTGGAGGTGTTTCTGCATTTATGGGTCTATCATTTAATATTGTAAGTTCAGATTTATTATGTTCTTTATCAATGTATATAGTGTCATTTGCATACAAAGGATTTACGTTATTAGGAATAGTAAAATAAGAAGCAATACTAATAGATAAAATACTCTTGGAATAATCATTTATAAAAGATCTTCTTGTTATTTTTTTTTTCATATAAAAAAAACTCTATTTCTTGTTTATTCTACTTTTTTTTTATACACTTTAGCATAGTTTAATATAGGGATGTAAAAAAGATGAATATGAACATAGAAGCAAATTTAAAATTTATAATCCCTCAAAATACAAAACCTTATTTTGAAAGTTCTGCCTCTACTGGAACTATTCCAAAAATACATTTTAAAACAGAATTTAAATCAGTTTTAATCACGGATATTAGAGAATGTAAAAAACCTTTTTTATTAAGTAGTCATGGATTTGAGTTATTAAAACATAAGTCTAATGTGCGAAATTTTTACGATCATGAAGAAGTATTAAATATATATGAAAAAGAACTAAAAGATCTTTTAAAAATTCATACTGGAGCAAATAATGTTGTAATTTTTGATTATACCAGAAGGGGTGATGGAAAAATTGGAGCTAAGAATCCTGATGGTTTGCGTGGTCCAGCAGACAGAGTCCATGCAGATTATACAGATTTGTCAGGGCCACAGAGAGCCAAGGATGTTCTAGGTATAGATAATTATGAAAATATCTTAAAAGAAGGTGGACGAATTGTTCAATTAAATGTTTGGAGGCCAATAAACGGTCCTGTTTTAAGGTCTCCTCTAGCTTTTGCAGATGCTGCGTCTATTCCAAGAAAAGATTTAGTAGAAACTGATCAAATTTTTCCAAATCGTACTGGTGAAATTTATCATGTTTCTCATTCAAAAAAGCATAAATGGTATTGGGTATCTAATATGCATAATGAAGAAGTAGTACTTTTAAAAGGTTGGGACAGTATTGAAAGTGAAAAAATAAAATATACTCCACATGGGGCATTTGAATTACCTAATCAAAATAATAATGACGCTCCAAGAGAAAGCATTGAAGCAAGAATTTTTCTTGTATTTAATTAAGGCATTAAGCAGAAGTATTTCTATAATAAGGAAGCATAATGAATAATTTTTATAAAATATTTTGCATTGTATTAATATTACTTCTTTTTAATAAAATATCAATTAGTGCTGATGGTACTAAAGGTAACCCTTTTAATGTTTTATTAGTTCCAGCAGACGGAGGAACTGAAGAAGGTACAATTTCTGATTTCAAACCTATATTTAATGCAATATCTTTAGCCACAAATTATTCTTTTAATATCATTGTAGGACAGAGTTATAGTGCTGTAGTGGAAGGAATATGTTCAGGGCTTGCAGATTTTGCCTGGTTTGGGCCAGTAACATATTTACAGGCAAAAGATAAAGGGTGTGTAGAATTATTGGCAGTAGAAGTTAGAAAAGGAAGTTCTGTATACTACTCAGGTATATTCACAAATAATAACAATTTAAGTATAAATAATTTAAATGATTTATATGGTAAAAAAGTAGCTTTTGGTGATATAAACTCTACATCTAGTTTTGTTTTCCCTATGGCCATGTTAGTAGAATCTGGCATAAATCCTATTAAAGATTTATCTAAGTCTCAGCTTACTGGAAGCCATGCAAATAGTTTAAAAGCACTACAAGCAGGAATTGTTGATGCCGCTGCAGCTTCGTTTAATTCGTATGAAAAAGCAGTAAGGCAAGGCTCAATTATAGCTAATGAATTTAAAATAATAGCCAAATCTGATCCTATTCCTAATCCCCCTTTAGCTATGTCAGTAAACCTTCCAAAAATTGTTAAAGATACAATTAGATATGAAATCTCTCAATTACATAATAATCCAAATATTAAAGAAGGAATGTTAAGAGGGTATGGAGGTAAAAAAGTGGATTATTATGATACTAGTATAACAGACAAAGATATGCTCCCTGCTTTAAAGAAAATGCTTTTAATAGATAATGATTTTAAAAAGGCAATACTGGAAGCAAACAGTAATTAATGACAAATATATTGCTTTCAATTAAGTCAGCCAAAAAAGCATACGCTGGAGGAATAAATGCACTTGATGATGTTGATATAACTATTTATAAAAATGAAATTGTTGCAATATTAGGCTCTTCAGGCGCAGGTAAATCAACTTTAATAAGGGCAATATTAGGCTTAATTAATTTGGATAAAGGTACAATATCTTTTAAAAGCGATGTCCCTATAGTAAATAATTTTCAGTTGATAAGAAATTCTATAGCAACAATATATCAAAATTTTAATTTAGTATCACGATCTACTGTTTTAACAAATATTATATTAGGAAAAATTTCATCTATATCTTCCTGGAGAATTTTATTTAATTCATGGCCAAAAGATATTAAAATTGAGGCTTTAGCATTATTAAAAGAAGTCGGTTTAAACAATATTAATATTAATAAAAGAGTTGAGTACTTGTCTGGTGGCCAGCAGCAAAGAGTTGGTATAGCAAGAGCATTAATTGGTGACCCAGAATTAATATTAGCTGATGAACCAGTATCAAGTTTAGATCCAGAAACAGCAAAAGAAATATTAAAGCTCTTAAAAACAACAGCTAAAAAGAAAAAAATTAGTATTTTATGTAGTTTGCATCAGGTTGAATTTGCAAAATCTTTTGCAGATAGAGTAATAGGAATGAGCAATGGAAAGATTATTTTTGATAAAGCATCAGATCAACTAAATGAGTTAGATTTAAATAAAATTTACAAATAAAGAAATTTTAATGAATAATATAAAAAAAAATTTAAGCCCACCGTTCAATATAAAAACTTTATTATTAATATTTATAATATTAATAGTTTCAACAATTTCAGCTCAAAGAGTTGGTATACCAGATATTATAGAACGTCTGTATGAGTCAACTTTAGAATTGGTTGGAGTAAAAGATTCTTCTAAAATTGGCAAAGGCTTATCAAGAATTTCTAAAGAGATGTGGCCCCCAGTTATAGAAAGTAAAAAAGATACTAATCTAATATTAAATTTTGATCCTCAAAACATACCTTTTAATTCTTATATTGAGAAAATTTTAGATAAGTCTTATGAAATCAACCCAGATACTTTATTGCTCGAGCTTGTTGAAGAAGATATTTTATTTTTAATAGAGCCTTTTGGATATTTAAGGACAGTTATAATTAAAATTATAGAAAGTATAGAAATAGCATTTTGGGCTAGTTTTATATCTATAATTTTATCAATTCCTTTAGCTTATTATTCCGCAAAAAATTATGCGCCCAATAAGATAATATATTTTTTTTCTAGAAGTTCAGTTTCAGCTCTAAGGGCTATACCAGAGTTAATAAGTGTTTTGTTTATGGTATTAGCTTTTGGTTTTGGTCCTGCTGCAGGCATAATGGCACTAGGTTTACATAGTGCTGGTTTTTTAGGTAAATTTTTTGCTGAAGATATTGAAAATGCAGATAAAGGCCCACAAGATGCCTTAATTGCCTTAGGTGCTTCAAAGTGGAGAGTTCTTAAATTGGCAGTGCTACCTCAAGTTATGCCGCAATATGTTGCTTACATGCTTTATATTCTTGATAGGAATCTTAGAATGGCTACTGTAATAGGTCTAGTTGGTGGTGGTGGCATAGGACAAGAACTTAAAGGACGCTTTGACTTATTTGAATATGGACACGTAACAACAATTATTATTGTTATATTTATAGTTGTTTTTATTTTTGATCAAATTTCAGCTAAACTTAGATCAAAATTGATTGGTAATTGAATATGGTAAACAAATATTTAAATATTGATGCAGAAGATCTTTCTAATTGGAATAGAGTAGGGTTTATATTGCGTTCTGGACATCTGAAAAATTATCTTAAAGATTTAAATATTTCTATAAGCAAGATAGAAGACCTTCACATAGATAAAAGAGAAAGCTTATTTTATTATGAAGAAATAAATAATAAACCTACTCTTTGTAGAATTGAAAAATTTTTAAAAGATAATATATTTTTAAATGATATTATTTTGGGAAGTTACATTTTAGGTTTTGTAAGTAATCTTATTAATAAACCTGCTTATTTATATAAAGAAAAAATTAATATTAAATCTTTTGGAGGCTCTGGTTATGCAGCGCATCAAGATGCTACGGCATATCATAAATTAAAAGGACACATTACATGCTTGATTGCTTTGACAGAAATGACATTAGATAATGGATGTTTATATTTATCAGAATTAGTAAATAGCAATATTCTCCCTTATGATAAGGATGGCTGTATTATAAAAAAAGAAGAAGAAAAACTTAAATGGATACCTATGATTATGAATCCAGGAGATTGTTTATTTTTTAATTCTTTTGTTCCTCATAAGAGTAATATAAATTTTTCTAAAGAATCCAGAAAAGCTATATATCTTACATTCAATAATGCTGAAGAAGGTGATTTAAGAAATAGTTACTATGCAGAAAGATCAAAAAATTTAAAAATAAATAAGGATAGAATAAGTACTATTGGCCATTTTCAAGGTAAAACTTATGGTGCTTAAGTAGGTTATAATGTTTCCAGATATTAATGAAATTAATAATAAAGTCTTCACAGAAAATCTATTAAATTGGCTTGAATATGAGGGGCAATCTAAATATGATGAAAGTGTGACTCAGTATGAACATAGCGTTCAAACAGCAATGATTGCAAAAAAAAATAAATCTTCATCAAGCCTAATTGTAGCTGCATTATTACATGATATAGGGCATCTTATTTTAAGTGAAGATGACTCAAAAAATGATTTTTTGCATCATGATTTAAATCATGAATTAGTTGGAGCTAGATGGTTAGAAAAAAAATTTCCAAAACCTGTTATTGAGCCAATAAAACTACATGTTCCAGCTAAACGTTACTTATGCTCTTCAAATAATAAGTATTATAATAAATTATCAGAAGCATCTAAGAAAAGTTTAGAAGTGCAGGGTGGTATCATGAATAAAAAAGAACAAAGAATATTTAAACTAAATAATTTTTCTAAGGATGCAATTATGTTAAGGAAATGGGATGATGAAGCAAAAGTAAAAAATTTAACAATCATACCTATACGTACTTTTAAAAATGATATAATTGTATTGTTGAATAATAAATAAAGGGCGGGTTAAATGAAAGAAAAAGAATATATTCAAAAAAGAAGAAGTTTCATATTTTGTCCTGGAAATCGTCCAGATATGATACCTAAAGCCTTAAAATCAGGTGCTGATATGGTATGTATAGATTTGGAAGACGCTATTATTCCAGAACATAAAAGTTTAGCAAGAATTGAAACTATAAAAGCTTTTGAGGGTATATCTCCACCTAAAGGAGTAGAAACTTTAATTAGAATTAATGATGTTAATAGTGAAGATGGTAAAAAAGATATTGATTTAATATTAAATTCTAAAAATACAGCTTCAGGATTGATGTTGCCAAAAATACAATCAAGAGAAGAAATAATTACTTTAGAAAATCAAATTAAAGAAAAAGATAAAGACTTAAATTTACATATTATTATTGAAACCAATAAAGGATTAGAAAATTCTTGGGATATTGCGCATTCAAGTCCTTTAATTAAATCTTTATTATTTGGAGGCGTAGATATGAGTGCAGACTTAGGGTGTAATGGAGATTGGTTTTCTCTTTTATATGCTAGATCAAGAGTTGTTCATGCAGCAGCTGGTGCAGGTATTGATAGTATAGATGTTCCTTTTTTAGACTTAGAAGATATGGAAGGTATGAATAACGAAGCCCAAAAGTCTAAAAATTTAGGTTTTTCTGGAAAAGGCTCTATTCATCCAAAGCAAATTCAACAATTAAATATAGTCTTTACTCCCTCTGAAGAAGAAATTGCATATGCCAATAAAGTTATTAAGGCTTTTAATGAGGCAAGTGATGGCTTAGTAGTTGTTGATGGAAAGCTTATTGAAAAACCAGTTTTAAGAACAGCATTAAAAACTATTGCGAATAGTAATAATTAATTTATCTTAATTTATTTAAAAACTTTTTAACTCTTTCCTTTACTTCAGGTATTTCATAGGAAGTTTTAGCTTCATAATTTAGGCCTTCAATTTGCCCTTTATTACGAGCTACTGAATAAAGGTCCTTATATGCTTTTATTGAATTAGGACTATTATTAGCTATGGATTCAGCAATTTTTCTTACTTCTTTATGAAGGTTTTTTAAAGGAAATGCTTCTAATGCAATACCATATTCTTTAGCTTTTAATCCTGATATGGTTTTCGCTGTAAATGATAATTCTTTTGCCCTCATCATACCAATATATCTAGGAAGCCTTTGTGTCAGTCCCCAAGAAGGTCTAAAGCCTAAAACAGCATGAGTATCTCCTACTTTTGCTTCATTTGCTATATATATTAAGTCTGCTGATAGAGCTAATTCTAAGGCTCCAGTGAAGCAATAACCATTAATTTTAGAAATAATAGTTTTTGGCGATTCTTCTATTAGTTTTATAACATTATTTGCATTTTTATCTAATTCTTCACCAACTGTTCCATTAAAAATATCCATTCCATTTTTCTCTAGGTCTCTTAAATCTACACCAGCTGAAAAAGCTTTTCCTGCTCCAGTTATTATAATTACATTTATATTTTTGTTCTTATTTAGGTTTATTAATTGTTCTTTTAATTCTTTTAGTAGGTCAACAGTAATAGCATTCATTCTTTCTGGTCTATTAAGAATAATTTCTGCAATTTTATCATCAATATTAACAATTATATTTTTTGTCATAAAGGTTTCCTGAATTAACTTACTTGTTTTTTGTGACCTTCCCAGAAAGGCTCTCGCAAAGTTGTCTTTAATATCTTACCAGCACCTGATAATGGCATGGGGTCTTCTCTAAATGTAACAGATTTAGGACATTTAAATCCAGCTATAAGTTTTTTACTGTGTAAAATAACATCATTATCAACAATATTGCTACTAGGATCTTTTCTTACTATAGCATGAACAGCCTCTCCCCATTCCGCATTAGGAATACCTATTACAGCACATTCAATTACTCCATCTAATTGATAGATAGCGTTTTCAACTTCTGCAGAATAAATATTTTCACCTCCGGATATAATCATATCTTTTACTCTATCAACTATATAAACGTAACCTTCATCATTCATATAGCCTCCATCACCAGTATGCATCCATCCATTGCGAAGTGCTTTATCACTTAGTTCTTTTTGTCTCCAATACCCTAACATAACATTAGGTCCTCTAGCAGCTACTTCTCCTACTTCACCCCTAGGTAATTCATTATCATCATCATCTATTATTTTAATTTCTACTCCAGCTACAGCAAGCCCAGTAGATTTAAACAAATTTGCTTTTGGACCATTAAATACGTGGCAATCTGGTGGGGCTATTGTAAGGAGTGGAGAAGTTTCTGTCATTCCATAAGCATGAGCAAAATCGCACTTAGGAATAACTTCCATAGCTTTCATGATTACAGACTCTGGCATAGGAGAT
>Ga0115003_10004343_pt1 | contig 10937 bp, 5 predicted proteins | sample ArcticOcean_MG_C_7_FD_88736 | JGI IMG/M metagenome (GOLD analysis project Ga0115003, IMG submission 88736) | Marine microbial communities from western Arctic Ocean - ArcticOcean_MG_CB11_88 | ecosystem: Environmental > Aquatic > Marine > Oceanic | place: Arctic Ocean: Canada Basin | collected... | reverse complement strand
GCCGACTGCAATTGGGTTTTAACAATGCGGGTATAGCTGTGCAATTGCCATAGGCTCTGAACCAAGGGTTTCACTAAGGCCGGCAACCAATTTTTGGCGGTGCCGGCGACAACTGAGGCTAACTGGTTTGGATTGAGCGCATCCAAACACAGCCTGAACTGCGCTTTAGGTTGTTTTGATAAAGCATCGATGGGTTCGCTCGCCGCGTAACCCAAGAGCTGCGCGGCAGGCGATTGTTGGAATTCTTTACTTGCCCCAAGACCCAGGACGGTCAGATACCGGGCGCGGGTCATGGCGACATAAAGCAATCGCATGTCTTCTTCTTGTTGCGCTCTGACTGCAATCTGCTTGAGGTCGTCCTGACCATCAAGATTGACCCAAGCCTCAACGACCCCCGCTTGATTGGGTTGGTGGCAAAGCATCGGTCTATTGGCTGCCTGCGACGGCGGCTTGCCAAAATGCGCAAACGGTAGACACACAATATCGAACTCCAGTCCTTTAGCGCCATGCAGCGTCATGATCTTGACGAGGTCCGCATCGGTTTCCAGGCGTAATTGCTGGGTATCCTCGACGGTGGGGGTGTCCCGGAGGTGGGCCTGAATGAGCCAGGCAATGAGTTGATCCTTGCCTGGTGTTGTTTGGGATTGCAGCTGTAAAAGTTCCGCCAGATGCCGGAGGTTGGTTAAGACCCTCGGGCCGTCCGTCTGGCCGAGCCAGCGCTGGGCCAAGTCCTGATCTTCAATGAGATGCAGGATCAGCGCCGCAATACCGCGGGTTCGCCAAATCTTCTGATACCCGCTAAAGGTCTCGAAGACCCTATTTTGCACGGGCTCGTCTTGCTGTAAGGCTTGTAACATTTGAGCCGATGTTTGTAGCAATCGGGTGGCCAAAGCGGACAGAACGGCGGTTCGGCGCATGGGCGTTAACACGGCGGTTAAAACGAGCGCAAGCTCGACGGTGATGTCCTGCTCAAGCACTTTATCTTGAGAGAGAAAGACACTATCCACACCGCGGTGCTGCAGAGCGGCTTTAAGCAGGTCGGCCTCTCGGCGGTTTCGGGTTAAGACCGAGATCTGTTCGGCGCGGATGGTTTCATGATTGATCCTGAGGGCCGCACCAGGTCTGAGCCAGCTGGCGATTTCATCGGCACATCGGGCGGCCAATTGCGCGCGATCCTGAGGCTGGGTTCGGCTTTTAAATTCCGGGTCGTCGACCAGGAACCAGATTGGGGCAATTGGGGCGCCCGCGAGGGTCAGTGCGCCTGGATCTAGGGCTGCGTGGGCTAAAGACGGGACGAAATCAATGCGATGATCAATCGAAAATAGCTGCCGTTGATCAAATAACTGGTTGGTCGCAGCAACCAGTTCGGCGGAGGAGCGCCAGTTGGTCTCAAGACGGTGCCGATGCTCACTATCGTTCTTGGCTTGTAGATAGGTGTGAATATCGGCGCCTCGGAAACTATAGATGGCCTGTTTCGGGTCCCCAATCAGCATGAGTAAGTGATCTGCCAGGCCGGCCTGATGAATGCTTTTGAAGATCGCATATTGTTGTTGGTCGGTGTCTTGAAATTCATCGACGAGGATTGCGGGATAGGCCTCGCTTAAGGTTCGGGCCAGCAACGGTTGCGCACTCACCGACGCCTTCACCACCGATAAAAGGTCATCCAGGGTCAGCGAGCCCTGGGTTTGCTGCTGGGCAAGATGGGCGTGCATGGCCGCCAAGTTGGTTTGCCAGAGTCGACTGATGACCTGGCCTTGAACAGATAAGGCCTCATTAATGGCCTCGAGGTCATCAAAAAGGGTATGCACTGGTGGCTCAAAACCTTTTTTCATCTGAGTCTTTAAAGCCCGTGTGGTCCACAACCCCCAAAGTACTTGGTCCGGGGCAAGGGTGTCGGTTCGACAGAATCGGTCCATTTCATCGAGACGATGCCAAGCCTTGCTGTTTTTTCGAATCTCGCTGCGTCTCAGCTGCGCTGTGATCTCTGCCTCGATCCAGGCTTTTTTGGCCGCGCGCATTTGGTTGGCAAGATCTTTCGGAAACCCCGTCACCGCTGGGGGCGGGGAAAAGTTTAAGCTGGGAACTCTGATCAATGGGGCCATCGAGTTGGCGAGGACCTCGGGGGTGGACCAGAGGCGTAACGCTAAGGCTTCTTCAAGGGGCGGCAAGCCCGACATTAAATTGCGAAAAACATCTTGCGCGGCTTTGGTCAGGCCATCATTTGGATGGGCATCCAAGCTTTGCTCGAACAATAAGCCGGCCTCAAAACTGGTGTCCTGGATTACCCGCGCACAAAACCCATGAATGGTGAAGATCTTGGCTTCATCGAACCACAGTAGCGCGCGCTGTAAATACGCACGGTCTTGTTCCACGTGCGGGCTGTCGACCATCAACGCCAAAATCTCGAGATCCTCGCAAGCCCCGTGGCTGAACGCGTCATGGGCGAGTTTTATCCTGCTGCGAATTCGGTTTTTGAGTTCTTGGGTTGCGGCAATCGTAAAGGTGACCACTAAGATTTGTTGAACTTGGTAAGCGATGGCCTCTGGCGTACCACGACCCAGAATGAGTCTAAGATACAGCGTGGTGATGAGGTGGGTTTTACCAGTGCCGGCACTGGCCTCGATGAGATGCTGATCGCGCAAGGTAAGGGTGTGATCAAAACTCATGACGCGATCCAGGCGTCGGTAAGCGGCGTAAGTAGGGTTCGAGCTTGGTCTATTTGGCTTTGACGCAAGGCCGACGGCGCATCCATTAATCGGGACCAATAGGGATCTTGGCCATCGGTGATGGCTTGGGGGTCCAGCCAGGTTTGATCAAGCCGCCTGAGCGCATCGGGTATCAAAAGGCCCTTGTCGAGTTGCTCGAGCAGCGCGCGACAGGTCTCAAACGGGAACACCAGTAGTTCAGAGTTGCCCCGGCTGAAGGCCTGCAGGTAGGGGCGCAAGAGGTCATCGGCGCGGGCTTGACGCATGGGCTCAAAGTGACCCGAAACAACCTGTCCGCGACGAATGCCGTAGGTGAGGGTTTTGATCTCTCGGCCGGATGACGCCAGTAATAAATGCGCAAGCCAGCTTTGCAGGAGATGCTTTGGCGTGAGATCCCCTGCTCGATAGGTGAGATAGTGCTGCGGGCTGAGTTGATCGAACCGACCTTGCAGCGTGAGGCCGTCCAGAGTGTGTTGGTGGGTCACGCTGTGCCGGTCGAGTTGGTAAAACCCTTGGAGCTCGGCGAACAACAACGCCGCCGCATCAGCAATACCGTTCAGTGCCTGCTTGCCGAGGCTGAAGTTTGGAACGAGGCCCTGCTGAAGTATTTGTGCGACCCAGAGGTCCTTTCGGGTGCCCGTCGCTTGGGCTTGTATTGCAAGCTCGGTGATCTGAAAGCGGGTTAAAGGATCCAAGTTAAAAGGCTCAAGGTCTTCGATGACCTCGCTGCGCAGGGTGAGATTAATATTCAAACGTTCCTCAAAAAAATAGCGCGCAGAATTTTGGAGAAACCGAAACAAGGTTTGAATGCTGAGCACGCTCGGGATCGGATCGCTCGAGGTCAATTGGGCCAGGCTGTTTTGATCGATTGATTCGCGCGGCGTGTCAACTCGCCAATGGTTTTCGAAGCTTTGGATCAAGGGGTCTTGAAAATATCGGCTAGAGAAGGGCTGCAACGGATGGTCGAAGACAGCTTGCTGCCCGAAAGCATCCTGGCAGTAATCCAGTAGCTCGCTGACCAAAACGCTTGGCGGCCTGACCTCGTTGTCTCGGATACCCCGGCCACAATAAGAGATATGTAAGCGGTCTCTGGCGGATAACAGGGCCTCTAAAAACAAATAGCGGTCATCGTCTCGACGAGATCGGTCGCCGAGGCGTGCCGGCGCATCCATCATTAAATCAAAGGGATGAACGGAATCCCGGCGCGGAAAATCACCCTCATTCATCCCCACCAAACACACCATTTTAAACGGAATGCTGCGCATGGGGGTGAGCGTGCTGAAGGTAATGCCACCATTGATAAAGCGCATTGCGGGATTGGGCCGGTTCAACTGGCCTTCAAACCAAGCGATCACAAAATCCAGGGTCACGGGTCGATCGAAGTTCGCCTCAACCGAGAGCTGTAAAAATTCTTCGTTGAGGTCGAGCAGCTTTTTTAGATCCTGGCGTTCTTGATCCAAGGGCTCAAACAACCGATTGGCGACGGCATCTAACGCCTTCGCCCACTGCTCGGGCGAGCGCGCAGATTCTAGTTGCGCCTGGGTATCAAACACCGTCTGACAAAAGTCGAGGAAGGCATTGAGGATTGCCAGATGATCCAAGGGGGCGGGATAGGGCAGAATGCTGATATCCGCAATCGGTTCATCCGTCAGAACGCCCATGAGCAACCGATCGAGACCAAACCGCCAGGTAAAGTGCGCCTCGTCCGGTACCGACCACTTTTGTTGCTTACTGGCGCCATCTCGCGCCCAGCGAATGCCGGTTTCTTTGATCCAGTCCCGGATGAAAGACAAGCCCACGGCATCAATGCCAAAGCGTCTCGCAATGGCGGGGACTTCAAGGTACGCAATCAGTTCAGAGGCGGGCAGCCGGCTATTGGGTAAGTTCAGGAGTTGGTTAAAGCTGCGCAGGATGTCGGAATTTTGGTATTGATTTTGATCGGCAATGCCATAGGGAAGCGCCTCGCCAAACACCGCTTGGATGACGGCAATATACTTTTGAATGTCCGGCGCCATGACGAGAATGTCGGTCGCTTCAAGGGCCTGGTCTGACAGCGCTCGGTAGATTCGATCGAGCAGAACCTCCATTTCGCGCAACTGCGAGTGACAGCTGTGAAATTCAAGGCTTGAATCCTGGGTTTGCGGGGGCAAGCCGTCAATCGCTAACGCGTCTGCTGTCCGGGCGCAGTAAATATCATCTTGGACAATGCCCAAACGGTGCGAGCGACTTGGGGGTGCAAACTCGTCGTCGTCGATCAGGTCTTCTTGACTCGTCAGCAGTTCGTGAAATTCTTGGCCTTGGCGACCAAAGGAGGCCAATAAGGGATTGCCGAAAAACTGATAGTCGTCCTCTGGTACCGCCTGGGTTTGAGCCAACAGGTCAAGGCGGGATTTTTGCGCCCGTTTTTCGGTCGTAATGTCACCCCAATAAGTCTCGCTCGGGTTCATAAAGTAAAGATCCACTGGGCATTGGCCAGCGAGATGTTTGAAGGTTTCGAGATGCAAAGGTGCCAGGCTTGACAGACCAAAGAGGCTAATTCGATTGGGTAAGTGGGCGCGATGATCTTCGGTCTTTAAGGCCCTCAACAACTGCTGGTGTAAGTAGGCTCTATGGGTTGTTGCAAGGGTAGGGTCCGCCGCAATCAGAGCACGCCATAACTGCGCTTGCCAGACGCTGTGTGGCGCGGCACTGATGGGATTCTGCCCCTGCTCGAAGGCCATAATCCAATCCGGGCGATACAGAAGGTAACCTTCAAAGGCAGAACTGATGCGGCTTGCCAGTTGAAAGCAGCGCAGATCCGGATGGGGTCCAGCGCTTAAGTAGCGTTCAACGGCAGGCGCCTTAAACGTCGGCAATTGTTGCATCAGTTTAAAGATTAAGGAACTCGCCTCGACCGGCTTTTGCGTCCCAAGGCCTAAGGTCTTTTGATAGAGTCGCCAGATGAACTGGGCGGGTAATTGGCAGTCAATATTGGCAGAGATCCCAAGGTGCTCAGCGGTTTGGAGTTTGAGCCATTGGCCGGTGCCAACCGATTGTATGATGACAACTTCAGGGGCCAAAGGATCTCGCGACTCGGCCGCGGACACCGCGCTGAAGCGTCGGGCGAGCTGCTGTAGATCATTGGATTGGATAAGGCGTAACATCGAGCTAGGTTTCTCAATTTGTGTCATCCTACCCGAGGACGGCTTGCGTGAAAACAAACCGTCGTCTGCTGGCGAGAGAAACAAGAGCCTGGATCAAGGCTCAAGCAGGGTGCTCATGCAGTCGGTATTTCGTAGTTTAGAAATTCTGGATGTTGGGTCCTGGATCGCTGGACCAGTGGCCGCAACCATTATGGCCGATTATGGCGCAGACGTGATCAAAGTTGAGATGCCGGGTGTGGGGATCAGTACCGATTGTTGTCGGCAATCCCGGGCGGTCCCGGATGCCGACGAAATCTTGAGCGAGCTGGGGTATGCGGCCGACTAGCGTGAAGCCTTGCGGTCATTCGGTGTGGTTTAGCCCGAGTCGCACCGCATCTTGGTGCGCCGGCATTCAGTCGGTTGACGGCGTTAAATGAGCAACAGGAGTAAAGACACGATGACCAGCCAGACAGAGTGGGCCGATCCTTTTGATTTGCCGATCGAGTCGTTGAACGTGGCGCAACCTGGGTTATTTCAAGCCGATGCCCAATGGCGATATTTCGAGCGATTGCGCAACGAGGCCCCAGTTCATTATTGCCCAGACAGCGATTTTGGGCCCTATTGGTCGGTGACCCGCTATCAAGATATCTTCCAGGTTGATACCGACCCAAAACGCTTTTCGTCGGCTCAAGGCATCACCGTTGGCGGCGCGGGTGGAACGCCCATGCCTAAAGATCAAAAAGTCCAAGGCCCAGAAAAACAGAAAGTTCAACAGCCCTTCGATGGCTTTGGCATGTTCATCGCGATGGACCCGCCAAAACACGATCTGCAGCGGTCAACGGTCACCGGTGTGGTTGCCCCGCCGAACTTGGCGCTGATGGCATCAACCATTCGTGAGCGCGCGGTCAACATTCTTGAATCGCTGCCGGTTGGTGAAACCTTCGACTGGGTGGATCGGGTGTCGATTGAATTAACCACCCAGATGTTGGCAACCCTCTTTGATTTTCCCTTTGAGGATCGCCGAAAACTCACCCGTTGGAGCGATGTAGCCACCAATCCGCCCGGCACCGGCGTCACGGAATCGGCCGAGCAACGCCGGACGGAGCTGGTTGAGTGTTTAGCCTATTTCACCGAGCTTTGGAATGCGCGCGTTAAGGCCCCGCCCAAGGGCGATTTAATTTCTATGTTGGCCCATGGCGAGGCCACCAAGAACATGGTCCCCTTTGAGTTCTTGGGAAACTTGCTGCTGTTGATCGTAGGCGGCAATGACACCACCCGAAATTCAATCTCTGGCGGGGTGTTGGCTCTGAATGAAAATCCGGCCGAATACGCCAAGCTTCGAGCCGAGCCAGGGTTGATCCCGAATATGGTCTCGGAGATCATTCGGTGGCAGACGCCGCTGGCCCATATGCGTCGAACGACAACGGCGCCAGTGGTGCTGAACGGCGTTAAAATACCGCAAGGTGAAAAGGTCGTCATGTGGTATGTCTCGGGTAATCGAGATGAACGCGCCATCGCTCGAGCATCTGAATTTTTGATTGACCGGGATAAGGCGCGTCAACATCTTTCCTTTGGTTTTGGCATACACCGCTGTATGGGAAACCGGCTGGCGGAAATGCAGCTCAGAATTTTATGGGAGGAAATTCAGAAACGGTTTGCTTTCGTTGAAGTGATGGCGCAACCCAAACGAACCTATTCAACCTTTGTAAAAGGCTTTACTGAAATGCCGGTGCGGTTACATCCGCTGTGATGGTGAGCGGGGTGTAGGGGATCGTAAAGCAATTATTGGAACCAAAAGGGCGCCGTAACTAAGAGGAGACAACCCGATATGAAACAATCCGGTATGAGAGAATCGGTTATGAAAGAAGGCTTCCATCATGTGGCATTTGCTTGCCGAGACCCAGAAGCGACCCGTCATTTCTATGAAGACTTATTAGGGTATGCGTTAACCCATACCGAAATGGAAGGCGATGACAACGCGCGCATGAAGCATCTTTTTTTTGACGTTGGGGATGGTAGTTCGATGGCGTTTTTTTATCTGGAAGGCCCGGGTTTTCCGAGTGACTATCCGACCGATATTTCGACCGGGTTGGGGTTGCCCGTCTGGGTCAACCACGTGGCGTTTAAGGCGGATGCCGAACGAAAGGAACAGGTGAAGGCGCAGCTCAGTGCGGCGGGCATAGAGCCGCTCATGGCGGTGGATCACGACTGGTGTCATAGTCTGTACTACCTCGACCCGAACGGCATTATGGTTGAGTTTTGTGAGGACACCCCGGGCATTGTCCCAGATCGAGCAAAGGCTTTAGACGTGCTTAAGGCTTAACTTAGTTTGGCGAGATGCGGCTTTTTAGGGTGGGCGTTATCAATGCGCATCCAGATTGGTTGGGGTTTTTGATTCGCCAGAGGCGCCGTGTGCGGGCGCTCCCGCACACGGCGCTACCAGAAAAGATGGCGCTGCCCAGGAATGAAGATTGGCCGCTGACGACCTAAATCATGGGGCGTCGAGCGGTTTAGTACGCAAGTACGTTGCAACGAAAATGGTCGGCACCGGTTTTAAAGGGATTCAAGCCTTATTTAACGCAAACGAAATTGCACCTGACCAAGCGTGAAAAGGCTTGAACGGATGCTAGATTCCGACGTCGAAGCTCAAGATAAAACTTTGAAACCCGAAACCCGAAACCCGAAACCCGAAACCCGAAACCCGAAACCCGAAACCCGAAACCCGAAACCTAAAACCCAAACCCAAACCCAAACCCAAACCCAAAGCCAAACCCAAACCTAACCTCAAAAGCCGGAATCCGGAAATTTAGCGCTAAGTTCTAAGTTCTAAGTTCTAAGTTCTAAGGTCCAAATTCAAGGTCCAAGGTCTAAGCTCATAGTTCAAAAACCAAAGTGAATAGCGCATCGCTGAATCCTGATTTTTACGCCTGTCCTAAAGTCTCAAATCGCGCTGATCGCCTTCTGGCCATCTCGCGATCAGATGCGCAATGTATCAATGTAAGCGCCGGACCGTGGCTTTGCGTTCAGCTGCCCTTAATGGCAATCCAAGGCCGCCAAATTGTTTGGAAGGGCGATGGGGAATGCGCTGTTTGTAAACAGGCCCCAAGAACTTCATATTCTCTTCAAATTGTTGATTGACTGGATTGAAGTTGCGTGTTTAAGCTGTGAGAGTAAAAGATTCTTTGAAAAGGGCTCAGAAGGATCCGCAGCATTCGATCAAATTGGTACGGTTATAGGCAGTACGCATTAATGGAAACGATTTCCAAATAAAAACAAAAACTAAAATGGGGTGGGATATGGGGTTACGAGCAAAAACGCAGTGGTTTGCAGTGTCGATTGCGGGCGCGAGCTTAGGGCTTGGCATGGCCGCTCCGGTCTACGCTGAAGACGGTCAACGCCGCATTGAAGAGGTGGTTGTGACGGCCGAGAAGATCGAGTCAACGGTCTCCGATACATCGATCTCGATCACAGCTTTTTCTGAAGAGGCGATTGAGGACTTTGGGATTCAGGGCGCCGATGAACTCGTTAACTATCTCCCGGCAACCACACGGGATGCCTATGATATTCGTATCCGTGGTGTTGGTCGAAACTTTAGGGCACTCGGCGGCGACCCTGGGGTTGCAACCTATTACAACGGCATTTATTCCCCGGACTTTGGGATTGCCGCGTCGGAGAACGGTCTGTACGACCTTGCCCGAGTCGAAGTCCTTCGGGGCCCTCAGGGGACGCTCTATGGCCGAAACTCAATCGGTGGGGCTTTGAACTATGTGACCAACTCTGCCAACTACGAGCCGGCCGGCGAGATTCGGATGCAGCTAGGCGGCTACAACACCAAAGAACTCTACGGAATGGTTAATGGCACTATATTGGATGAGGTGTTGGCGGGTCGAATTACGGCGACCAAACGGGATCGTGATGGTCATCAACAAGGTATCAATGGCTCGCCGGATCTGGATTCCACTCATGATCGCAATGTGGCGGTCGCTTTTTTGATTGATGTGCAGCCAAATCTGTCAATCAAAGTGCGCGGCAATGATCGAATATCTGATCGAGCGATTGGGCAGTACGGTTACATTGATCAGGGACCCGCAGGGTTTCGAGGTGCGGGTACGGATTACGCCGCTTACGGTTTAAGGCAAGTGCCGAATGGCACGCCGGGTTCTGTGAACTACACCAATCCCGGTAACGGGGCCATCATATCCGGGATGCCAGTGCGGCCGGGTATGGATCCTGCGGCAACGCATATGCCAAATGCGTCCTTTGGTCGAACAGATGTCGAGGGGCTTTATGGCTCAGCGGATATGGATAATATGCGCAACCTCGTGAACGATTCCGGTGGTGATTGCCAATGGCCCTATGCCAATACCGAGTGTAATCATTCTAAATTTGATCATATGTCGAGCAGTTTTGAGCTGACTTGGGATATCAATGACGATATGGCGTTGACCTACCTCTTCGGCACCAACGATTTTGAATACACGTTTAATATTGATATCGACGGGTACGATAGCGACTTCTCTAAATATCGACAAACGGTTTTGGAAGACGTCTGGAACTATTCCCACGAACTCCGGCTGCAGGCCAACTTTGGAGATCGAATCTCGGTGACATCGGGCCTTTTCAGTTTTTCTGAGTCTCGGAAGCAGAATTACACGTTAACCAATAACACCCTAAGATACACCGAAGCCGCGGATTATGGTGACTTGGCGTTGCCGACGCCCGCAGCATTTGGTTTGGGTGGTGCCAGCATCCTTCAAGTCTATGGCGGCTTCGGTTTAACCCAAGCCCCGGTCACCATGGACACACCGCAAGATGGAGAGCAGGTTGCCGGGCTACATGGCGGTAGTGAGGATGCTTATCGTCACCGCAATAGATCCTTTAATGAGCAGGTGGCGTTTTATACCCAGGCCACGTTTGAGTTGAATGATCAATTTGCCATTGTGGCGGGTATTCGTTATGCAAAGGATGATAAAGAAGCGTTGGAGCGACGGGTCGCTTATGCCGAGATTGCTTTGGCGAGCGCGTTTTCCCCTATATTGGTCGGTCTGAGTACGATTCCCTCGGCGGCTTATCCGACGAACATGGCAGTCAGTGCGGAAGGGTTTCAGAT
>Ga0115003_10004341_pt1 | contig 10939 bp, 9 predicted proteins | sample ArcticOcean_MG_C_7_FD_88736 | JGI IMG/M metagenome (GOLD analysis project Ga0115003, IMG submission 88736) | Marine microbial communities from western Arctic Ocean - ArcticOcean_MG_CB11_88 | ecosystem: Environmental > Aquatic > Marine > Oceanic | place: Arctic Ocean: Canada Basin | collected... | reverse complement strand
CTCTCTTACTTTTTAACTCCAACGGAATGGCAGAGTTGTATCATCAATTGAGTTTAAGCAAGTGATAGATAGTAACACCATCATCCGCAAATGATAATCATTCGCATAGAATAAGTAAATTCATTTTTACGCAATAAGTGTCCTAAATGATATGTTATATGGGTTATTTTTCGCAGCTGAGGTGAGTTCAACTTGACATCAACTACGATTACTCGATGTCGCTGGGGAATCTGAGGATGAACCCGTTATTATGATATGCAAATTAAATAATGACTACCAAGTTGATGCACCTGACGCCTTTTTAAAGCTGAATACTTAATTTTTGACTAACCGTTTTCCTAATCACTAATGTTAAATACGGTTTATTAAAATAGACGATTTAGAAAAACTATAAAAGCAGCCTTTTAAAGCGCACTAAATGCATTGTTGAGCATGCCTAGTGCCATATCTGCATTATCTTGATTGAATATTAAAGGGGGTCTAATCTTTAATACATTCGCTTCAACACCTACGGTTGAAATTAGCATGCCTTCATCTTTTGCTAATTCGATCAGGCGAGTCGCCTGTTCGGGTGCCTGTTCCTTGGTGCGTTGATCCTTGACTAAGTCAATACCAATGAACAGACCTTTGCCCCTTATATCACCGATAACATTATGTTTTTTTTGAAGGTCAACCAGACCTTGTTTAAAATAGATGCCAGTATCATGGACACTTTGCAGAATATTTTCTTTATGAATATATTGCAGAACCGCACGCCCAGCGGCTGCTGAAACAGGGTTGCCACCAAAGGTGTTGAAGTAATCAGTCACTTTACCAAATTCTTCTATTACGTGACGTTTGACAACTACTGCAGCTAACGGGTGTCCACCTCCCAATGGTTTTCCCATGGTTATAATATCCGGCACCAGCTCAGAGTTTTGAAAGGCCCAATAATTTTCACCTTGACGACAAAGACCCGATTGAACTTCATCAAATACAATTAACCCTCCGGCTGCGCGAGTTTTAGCAATCATATCCTGATAATAGGTTTTCTCCGGGGTGAAAAGGCCGGGGTTTTCAAATGCACCTTCGATCAATTGCATGGCGGGTTTATGACCGTTTATTGCTAACTGTTTTATCGCCGCATTTATCTCTTGAGCATCTACTTTGCCACGGTAGCTATCAGGCGCTGCAATTTCTGTAATGAAATCAGGACATGGGTGATTGCGTCCTTCAGAAGGTGATAACTCGGATACCAGTGTTGAGTTACCGTGATAAACATTTTCAGTAATAATAACACCCTTATTCCCTGTCACTGTGGAGGCGATGCGGTAGGCCAGGTCATTTGCTTCAGTGCCTGTACAAACCAGTAGAACCACATAGTCATCTTCGGGGATAGTTGCTGTTAGCATTTCAGCGTATTCGATTACATTTTCATGTAAGTAACGAGTGTGAGTGTTTAACGTGCTAATTTGTCGAGTAATAGCCTCTACAACGTAGGGATTACAATGACCGACAGAGGGCACATTATTGTAACAATCGAGATATTGTTTACCGCTACTGTCATAAAGCCAAATACCTTCACCCCGAATAATATGCAATGGTTCCTCATAAAAGTGGGTATAAGTTGGTCCGAGCACTCTGCTGCGACGGCTAATAAGATTATGGTTGGCTGTAGTCATTAAAAACTCAAATGGTCGGCAATAAGGTTCAAATTAAATGGCGATTGATAACAATAAATGCCTTGATTACTGAGGCTTAATGGATGAAATATAATCAATAAAAACATCACGATCAAATCCAAGGAATATTTTGGCTTTTTCAATCGTACCTGAAAAATCTTCTTCGAGTAATTTTTGCACATCGTGAGCATGATGTATGGTGCGATAGTATAAAAGTTGCACCGTTAAAATACTTCGTACTGCAAGTGCGTCATAGAGGAGTTTTAACTGATTGTCAGGAATAACGGTATGCTTTTGATAACCTTCCAGCATGGCTGCTGTGGCACCTAATATATCAGAATTATGATCGATCATACTATTGAGGCAGACCGCTAAATCGACCACAACTGGCCCTAAAACTAGGTCACCAAAATCGATAACACCAGTGACATTTTTGGGACTGTCTGGAGAGCACATAATATTGCCTGAATGCCCATCGTTATGAATGACTTGTCGTGGGAGAGCCAATAGCTTCGGCATAGTATAGGCTTTTAACCGCATTAGGTGCCCTTCGGCTAATGGCTTGAAATCATCTGGGGTGTAATTTTGACGTAATTCGTCAGTAAAAATCAGTTCGTTCAAGCTATCCCATGGCATAAAATGGCTAGCAGCCGAATGGTTGAAACTTCTTAAACCAGCACAAACTCTCCCCGTGATGTTGCCAACTTCTTTGATTGCATCAAGCGGTAGATGGTCGAACTCACTAATTGGAATGCCTTCAACATAGCTTAATAACCTCGCTAGATGGGTGTGTCCCTTCTCGCTGATTAACGTGCTATAGGACTGACCAGACTGGTTTCTAATTTGACGTGGTACGGATAATTGAGGGTCATTTTTTTCTAAATATAATAGTGCCTGAATTTGCAAATCAATTGATTCGTTTAACTCATCAAAGCTAGAAATTTTAAAAATATATTGTTGGCCCTGCTGTGTTGTAACACTCACATTTTGATCGCGTTCACCAGCCAGAGTTTTGAAGTGACCAGTAATGCCATAATTTTCGTACAAACAGTGTTGTAATATATTTTCATCAAAATTGGGAGGATTGAATCTAAGATCATCTGGGTTAAATTTTTTCATTGTTTTTATAGTCTTTATTTAAATTGAATCTACCAATCATATTGAATGATAAACCTTCCCTTAGGATAAATTAGTTTGCATGTCAGTGGAATAGGGAATTAATTGGCAAAAATGTAGATGTATTGGAGATTAAATTTAACAGTTTAGTCTCACCGTTCACATTTATCCAAAAATGCCAAGTTGTCGTTGGTATAGACTCAATGAGGATTTTATCGGTTTAAAGGTTCTGTGGAGAGCTAAAAGCATTTTCGTGTATTAGTGACTTTTTGATTTTTTGATTGGATTCTGGCAATTGACATTACTCAATAGGAATTTTATGATTTTCTGAAGTGAGCTCAAGATAACCTCCCAACAAAATGGTTTTTTATATGAATAAGTCGATTTCAATAATGGTTGCAGCCATCAGTCTTTCGCTAACTACTTCAACGCTAGTGGCCAAAGAAGCACGCTATCCAGAGTTTGGTAATGGCCGTATCGAACAAAAACTCGTTAAATCAAAACATTACATGGTTTCGTCTGCAAACCCTTACGCAAGCGAGGCCGGTATGCGAATGTTGGCGAAAGGGGGCAGTGCGATTGATGCTGCCATTGCTGTTCAAATGGTTCTAACTTTGGTTGAGCCTGAGTCGAGCGGGATTGGTGGCGGTGCATTTGCTCTCTATTGGGACAAGGCAAACAAATCGTTGCAAAGTTTTGATGGACGAGAAAAAGCCCCTATGGCGGCCGATGGTAAACTTTTCCAGCAGGACGGAGCTAATATGAACTGGTGGAACGCTCTGGCGGGTGGCCGAGCTGTCGGTGTTCCGGGGGTTGTCGCTATGATGGAAAAAGTCCATCAACAACACGGTAAGCTTCCTTGGGCTGAATTGTTTGAAGATGCAATCAAGCTTTCTGAAGACGGTTTTGAGATCTCTCCAAAACTAGGGGCGTCTATTGCCAGAGGAACAAACCCGGCACTAGGGCGCTATGAAGCTAGCTGGAATTATTTTTTCCCTGATGGCAAACCATTGCAGGCTGGTGTAATCAAGCGAAACCCAGCGCTTGCGATGACATTCAGAAGAATTGCGTTGCTTGGCTCGAGCGGTTTTTATAAAGGTCAAATTGCGTTGGATATTGTTAATGCAGCGCGTAACACTGCAGCAGATAACCCAGGACTGATTACCATTGATGATATGTTAGCTTATGAAGCCATTGAACGACCTCCTGTTTGCGCGCCATACAAAGCTTTCAAAATTTGTGGCATGGGTCCGCCCACATCGGGTGGTATGACGGTTATTCAAATTTTGAAGCTGCTTGAAGGTAAAAATTTAAATCAGTACCAACCTTTGTCTGCAGAAGCGGTTCATCTTTTTACTCAAGCAGGGAAATTGGCCTATGCTGATCGAGACAAATATATGGCTGATGCTGACTTTGTGGCTGTTCCGGTTGAGGGCTTGATCGATGCTGATTATTTAAGCGATCGCGCTAAACTTATAGGCGTCCAAGATATGGGAAAGGCGTCTCCCGGTATTCCACCCAACGCAGATGCCAATTGGTTGGTGTCAAAGTCCCCTGAGCAACCCAGCACAACACATTTTAGTATTGTCGACAAGGAAGGTAATGGCTTCTCAATGACATCCAGTATTGAAATGGCCTTCGGCTCCACCGTGATGGTGCATGGATTTTTGCTCAACAACCAGCTCACTGATTTTTCATTCAGCGAAGCAAAAGATGGCCGGTTAATCGCTAATCGTGTGCAGCCAGGGAAACGGCCTAGAAGTTCCATGTCGCCTTTTATGGTCTTTGATGAAAACGACAATCTATCAATGGTGATCGGTTCACCGGGGGGTAGCCGTATCATTAACTATGTCGCAAAAACAATGTTAGGCGTACTTGAATGGAATATGGATATTCAAAAGGCAATCAGCTTGCCACATTTTATTAATCGCAATGGTGGAACGGATCTGGAAAAAAATACGGATGCAGCAAAGCTAAAAGATGCACTTCAAGCGTTGGGTCATAAAATTAGTGTTCGAGATTTAAACTCGGGGTTGCACGGCATTACAATCAATAGCGAAGGCTTGCAGGGTGGTGCTGATCCACGACGTGTTGGTCGTGCGATGGGTCAATAAAATTGGTCGTTAGTACATGTTATTGATGCGGGCAGTGAACCACTGGAATTTTTTTATGGGGCACCGCCCCCTTTTTTTATCGAACCTGATTTAAATGTGTCACTACTTTGAAAAAAATCAGAACCTACAAACTATTTTATATTTTGTCCGGTTAAAATATTTGGATTTATAGCGTTCAAAAGAGCTTCAATTTGTTAAAAATGGAACGTATAGTGCCTGCTAGGGTTCTTGAAGAATTGGTGCTAAATTACCCATAACTCGGAGTCTGAGACTAATATTGAGGCATTTAATGGTCTGATTTAGAGTATAAAGAGGATAGTCATTGGTATGCTTAATCTCATGAATTTAATTTAAAAGTATAAGTGGTGTTATTTCTTTTTTTAATAATTATGGATAGGCTAAAAATATTCGAATCGTCCAAACCTTACTGACGACTCTTAATTTTTAGTCTAATACTACGATAGGCCATTTTTTATTTTAACCAGATAGAGAACCATTATGACCCTAACCGCTAAACAAGCCTTAGAGGCTTGGGATAAAACACTTGAAACACAAGATTTCAATTATTTGGGCGCAATTTTATCTGATAGTTTTAATTTTGTAGAATCAAATGGTCATTCACAAGAAAAGTCAGAAACGTGAGAATGGGCTACTGCAGGTATTATTCGTATTGGTGATTTTCATATCATTCGAGAAACAGAGAGTTATATGGCCGGAACCCACAGTGCTGCTGAAGAAGGGAAAGGGCCTTCAACGGTCATGTTTTATGCAGAGCATAGCGATGGTCTTATTACCTATTGGAAAATTTGTCGGTTTTTTGCTTAGTTTTTAACGGTGGTTCCAAACAGTTCGTTTATTCAAAATGGAATAGCTAATTCAATACCGCATGCAGGCCTAAGAGGTAAGGTTGTTCATTGTAATGATTCAACGGATCACTAACCCTCTATTTTTAGTCCACTGCGTTCATTGTTACCATTGCTTTAATCTTGTTATTTTATTCAGTCAAAATGGGTTTTAGTCAAAGGACTGTTGTCTGATATATTTTTAAATAATTTAAGCAATTGTGCATTTGAGCTGTTATCGACATTGGGCGCTTTTGCACCCGACTGAATATCCTGGCAATTCACGGTCCTTGTTTCATAGCTAAATCGAGTAAGATTGGTCACGTTTGTGCTAGAGCCATGTAAATGAGCCGCAGAAAAACACAATAACTCACCGGGCTTAATCGTGGGTTTAAAAATAGGGCCCTTTGGTTTTTCTAGTACGGATGGTATGGGTTTAAATTTTGGCTTTAACTCGGCTGATTGGACTTGGCGTGCACTTGCAAATTGCTCATATCGCCATTCGGCAGAGGTATTGGCTATGGGCTGTTCAAAGTGATCGGGATAAAACTCTATGCCATTGCCTGCCGAATAAGAATACACTGGGCCCCACCAGTTTATTTGTTGATAAACTCCTGCACCCCAAGTATCTCGGTGGGTTTCAAGCCAGCTATTTGCACCCTCAGATTTTTCGGTTTGGGGTGGCACCACCCGAAAAACAAATCGATCGCAAAAAGTTTCATCAAGCTTTAAACCAATGTTTTGCAATGCTTCCGAGAATGCTTTTTTGCACTGTGCTTCTTTCTGTGCAGCTAGTTGATACTGATAAATGGCCTTTAACCAATGATCGTAACTTCCAGCCCGATGAGAGTTGACCGGATCTGTGTTTTCCAGCGTCAATTTACAAATTTGGCGGGCAATGGCACAAAATTCATTTATTGCCGGTATTTGGGTGAAATGTAGTATCTCTCCCCTAAACACTCGGGTCCGTAATTCAGCCTGAGAAATAGGCTGCTTTATCTCTTGTAACATGTTTAAGCTCTTTGATGTAACCAATCAGGCAATGGATATTGCCTGCCTACTCAATACGGTGACGGATCACTTAAGTCACTCTGATGTAGGTCAGGATTTTGATTTAATTGTGACCGATCTATGGTTGAGGTTACACTATGAATGAAATCGGCAATCATTTTAATTTTCAGCTTTCACCAGTGAAATCCCAAAGGTTTGATCTTGAATTGTGAAGCCTCTCATTAGGTATAGAATTTAGGTAAACTGCAACCCAATGATCACTTTAGTTTTTACAGTTGGCGCTATGCTTTGTTTCTAACAATAAAGTTTCCATTAATTGAAGCATGGCATTTTGATCAACAGAGCATTATAGAAGGCGACATATGGACAACACTCTAGACGCCACCTCAAAAAATCAGGACAGTTTACCTGTTTCATCTGAAGAGATTATGGTGCGATTGGAGCAGTGGGGTATTCAATATCAGCGCTTCGATCACGTTGCCCTGAGAACGGTAGACGATGCAAAGAAAGTCGAATCACAATTCTTGTCTTCTAGTCAGGGTGGGGGGCATATTAAAAATCTGTATTTGCGCGATAAAAAAAAGCGACATATTCTGCTCGTGGTGAAACAAGACAGACGAATTAACCTCAAAGCTTTGTCTGATCGATTAGGAACTGGACGCTTATCTTTTGGCTCTGCCGATCGACTATTGGACAATTTGGGTATTCGTTCGGGGGCCGTTTCGCCGCTATCGATGATCACGGGTGTTAAGAATGGCGTTGAGCTTTTTATCGACTCAGGCCTGAAAAACTGTCGAAAACTTTATGTTCACCCGTTGGTCAATGATCTTACGCTTGAGATAGACGTGGATGGGCTCGACGTGTTTTTTAACAAGATTGGTGTTAAGCCAACATGGGTGTTTTTGTAACGTTAACGGGCAAAGGCGGCAGCATAGTTATGCCAATCAGTATTCCTTTTAAATCGCAATGTATGATGTCGAATTTAATCATAATCTAAGAGCCATCTCTATTTCTGATGCCAACATCTATACTACCGCTCATATAACCTGTCTGGTGGATCGTATAGACTCAACCATTATCAAAAAATTCTTTGAGGTTGCCGAATCGATTCCATTTGGACGCAGGGTATCAAATTTTCTTCCAGTTTTTTGATTATTTCAGAACGTTTCAACAGTATGACTGACCCCTTAACTTCACAGTTTGCTAGCTGAGTTCTAATTCATTAGGTGATCTTTTTAATCGTTGAAAATTCATATCGGTAAATTCTAATGCTTGCCCCGTATCCCAATCAAACAATGAACGTTTAACCTTTGACAGAGGCCCCGTATAGATGTGGAGCGAGTAACAATCTTCCTGACCTTCTGCGACTACCGCATGAAGACCATCTGTACCAATAGAAGTCATCTGTCCAGCTTCAATGATTTGAGTGGACTTATACTTGAGACCGTTGGCGTCGTTTTTAAAAAAATGGTGTTTCTCTTTACCTTGGAAAACGCCAATAAAAGCATTCATTTTATGCTCATGTGGTGGAACAACATTGTAAGGATCAAATCGGCAGATCCAGACTGAAACAGTATCGTCTTCAAATAGCATTATTTCATCAGCATTTTTTTCGAGAGGGTTTTTGGTGACGAGGGTCTCCTTTATTTCCAGCGCTTTTTGTATTAGCAGGCGTATTGCTTGAGTTGGTTTTTCGGTGACTACAGCCGCTCTGGCCTCGATGACGAACTGGTCGAATGAAAAAGTCATTTCATACCTCAGCAGAAATAGATTGAATAGAGTCGGTAATATATAGGGAATACCGATAATATTCACCTTAGAATACCTGATTAAGAATAGATAATTATTGACATATTAAAATCATTTCAATGTACTCCTGGTCCCCTTTATTTTAGGCGGTGGTTATCTGAGTTCAAGTGTCAGTACCTTGATGTGATGTAAGCCAGAGCCTGTTAATGAGATGATGGAGAAACCTATGTCTCATTTGGCTAGTTGGGATCGTTACCGTTGGAGAGTGCTTCCTAGGACGTTGCTGTGTGAAATGTTGATGAAACGGAGGGAAAAGAATGAATTAAAGTCGGCAGAGAATGTTGATCTTTTTTACAAAAAAGCTAATAAACGATAGTCATAAATAGTGAAATTAATAAAAGCTAACCCAAAGATAAGACAGTGTTGACATCAATAGCATCGATAGGTGTCGATGGTAAAATGAAATAATTTTTCTGTATCTTTACCATTGGCGGCTTAACATTGTTTAATTCTGAGTAATCGAACTTACGAAGCATATTGCATAACTTCTTTTTTAAAAGAGGTAAGGCTAGGGCTCCGCAGAAAGATGCAATCTTTACATTCTGTTTTAGTCAACGATTTGATACGTCCCACTGCGCCATGGCTGATGCAGTCGATCGGGCAGAAAACGGCGTCAGCTTTTTTAACCATCATGTTTAACAGATGCGTTGACTGCTCCATACCACCATCGTGGTAAAGGAATTGACCATTAATCGATTCGATTAATTGTTTAAAACGATCCTTATGACGCGAAAAACCACCGACGTACAGAATACTTTTTCCACACAGATCAGAGCTGAAAGGAATGACGCTCGTGCTGCTATCATCGGTTTCATTCACTAGTTTTGGGCTGTTAGCATGGTTGGCTTTTAGCGCTTTATATTCTTCTTCCTGATGCTCGAGTTTAATTTGTAATTGTACGATTTGAGCATGTTGAGACCAGATGGTCTTTTCATAGTTTTTAAGAAGTTCATTTAATTTTCTGTCTGAAGAATTAATGGGGGTATTATCTTTTTCGGATAGTTTTTGCTTCAAAGTGATGATTTGATTTTCGAGTGATTTGTTAATTTCTTGTTGATTTTCATAGCGCGTTTGATGCCTCAAAAGAGCTCGTGCTTGTTTGGGTTGTTCTACTAACAAGCGTTCATTTTCTATGGCTAGTTTTTTTTGCTCAATACGAAGCACTTGCCCCGTGGCATGCGATAACATGTGTATTTCTCCGTATAACTTATTTTTGATCTCTGTGCTTACATATTGGCTGGTCAGTATTGCCCAGCAAAATCCTGCAATTTGACGCTCATCAGTTAAATCGGTTGAGCGCCAAAATGATTCAATGGCCTGATCTGTTTTGTGTTGTCTTAATGCAATCACAAAAGTTTGGTAAGAACGATTTAGATGTTTATTGAGACGCATTGACAATAGGTTTTTGTCTAAACATGCGTTCACACAAAATGCATGCAGTTCATAGTCGGTGTCCCCTTGAATATCTGCAGTTATTGTTGGAAACCGTTTTCGAAGTTTACGTATATAAGGCACATCGATACACATGCCTATTAATGTGCAAAGCTGGTGGCTGGGTACCTGCCAAATTGATAGTTTCTTTGAAACGCTCAGGTTGCTGATATTATCTGGAATACACATCATTATCTCCAATGAGAACTATTTCAAAATTTGGAAGTATTGAGACTCCCCCGCGGAGTGGAGGCAAGTTGGGCGAATCTCAATACATTTGGAACTCGGTTAGATATTTAATTTAATTCGTTAATAGTGCATTTTTAATCGTATTCATCTTAGATTTGAATATTTTGACGCGACGGGTTTAACCTGGTTTATATGATTACTAAGAATCATTCGCATTAAATACGGAAGCTAATGGGATGTCAATGAGAATCGTTCGCAATAGTGTGAATTTTACGATTAATTGTTTTTTGACAATTCACCGTGATCAGGACAACGCAATAAAGATCAGGCCGAGTTAATTAATAAACCGACAAATGATGAAGGTTGAACAAGGATAGGCAACTGGGCTCAACAAATTAAGGATAATCAGCCCTAAGCTGAAGCACTAAGAGTCCAACGCAGAAATCCAAGCTAGGCGTAATTAATTAATTAAATTTTTAAAGCACACCTTTACATTGCAATCACCTATAATTCAATAATCTTATTTTGAGCAGTCACTTTGAACCATAACCCAACAGAAAAAGACCTCTGGTTTTTGCCTTTAGGTGGAACCGGCGAAATCGGCATGAATGTCAACCTTTATGGGCATAACAACCAGTGGCTGATGATTGATTGTGGGGTAACTTTTAATGTACCGCTTGATCGAGACCAAGACGAAGCCCCTGCCGTAACTAGGCATAACATGGTGACTGCAGATATTTCGTTTATAGCCAACCGACGTGATAGG
>Ga0115003_10004339_pt1 | contig 10941 bp, 11 predicted proteins | sample ArcticOcean_MG_C_7_FD_88736 | JGI IMG/M metagenome (GOLD analysis project Ga0115003, IMG submission 88736) | Marine microbial communities from western Arctic Ocean - ArcticOcean_MG_CB11_88 | ecosystem: Environmental > Aquatic > Marine > Oceanic | place: Arctic Ocean: Canada Basin | collected... | reverse complement strand
TGACCAGATTACAAATCTGGATGGCATAATCCCTGTAGAGCGTTGTTTTATTATGGATGTTACCGATGCATTCGCCTTGGAAAGCGCGGTGTCTAAAGCGGCCACTGCCTGCGGTGGTATTGATGGTGTGATGGCGTCGGCTGGCATCATCAAACTATTGACTAGCGAAGACACCAACCCAGATGATTGGGCGCGGATCCTTGATGTTAATTTGACAGCCAGTTTTAACCTTGCAAAATTTACTATTCCTTATTTACGGAAACGCACCCCAGGGTCAATTGTAATGATCTCCAGCCAGATAGGGCTGGTCGGGCATCGTAATGCGGCGGCGTATGCGGCATCTAAATCAGCTATCAATGGGTTAGCGCGATCGATGGCACTTGAACTTGCAGGCGTAAATATTCGGGTTAATGCGATTGCCCCAGGCCCAATCGCAACCGACATGACTGCTGAGACCCGGGCTAATAAGGACAGGTCCAATGCTTTACTGAAGGGAATTCCTCTAGGACGGTTCGGGAAGGCAAAAGAAATTGCAAACCTTGCTGCATTCTTAATTTCGGATGCGTCTTCATTTATGACCGGGCAAGTAGTCGTCGCTGATGGCGGATTTACAGCCCAATAATCACAAACCCAAATATGATTTTTTTAAATTGCTATTTTCTTTCAACTCATCCGCACGACCTGACAAACTGACAGTGCCTCCTTCAAGGACATAGGCGCGGTCTGCAATGGCAAGTGATTGAATTACATTCTGTTCAACTAGAATAATGGACAAGCCGTCGTCGTTGATCTGCTTGATCAAAGTGAACATTTGCTCCACTAGCAAAGGCGAAAGGCCTAATGAAGGCTCATCAAGCAGAAGGATGCGCGGATCGCTCATCAAGCCACGACCGATGGCAACCATTTGCTGCTCTCCACCTGAAAGTGTTCCCGCAGTTTGGCGAATGCGGTCTTTAAGCTTAGGAAAAATTTCTAATACCCGCTCAAAATTGGTTGCGCGGTTAACCTTTCCACGGCGGTAACTGCCCAGCTCAAGGTTCTCCCTTACTGATAGGTTCGGGAACAGCTTGCGTCCTTCAGGAACATGGATTAGCCCCATTTCGACAATCTCGACTGGGTCACGGCCTGAGATAAGCACATTATCAAAATAAATCTCACCCGATGTTGGTTTGATAAGTCCCGATAATGTGTTGTTGAGCGTCGTTTTGCCGACCCCATTACTGCCTAAAACAGCAACTATTTCTCCATTTCCAATTTCTATCGTCACATCACGTAGGACGTTAACCAAGTCATAGCCAGCATGTAACCCGTTGACCTTGATCATGACTTACCTCCATTCGTCATCATCTTAGCAGCCCCATGCCCAAGATAAGCTTCGATAACTACGGGATCCGAGGCTACAGACTTAGGCGTGCCTTGGGCAATCAATTTACCATCGTTCAAAACATAAGTTCGGTCCGAAAGATTAACCACGGCCTTCATTACATGTTCAATCAAGAAAATGGTAACGCCGTTGTCACGGATGCCTTTGATTACTTCCACAATCTCATCAATTTCAGTTGGGTTTAGGCCAGCCATTACTTCATCAAGCAATAACAGTTTAGGATTGGTTGCTAATGCACGGGCAAGCTCAAGCCGTTTACGCGCCGCTACTGTCAATCCGTCAGCTGTTTGATACAGTAACGATGTCATCCCAAGAATATCAGCAACACGTTCAGCATTCAATTGTGCAATATTTTTGTCGCTGGTGTTAGAATACGCGCCAACCATGATATTCTCAAGCGTGTTCAAGGTTGCAAACGGTTGAGTGATTTGAAACGTCCGGACCATGCCTTGCTGGCAAATTTTATGCGATTTCAAATTTATGATGGATCGTCCATCAAGATTAACCGCGCCTTCATCAGGCTTTAAGAACCCGGAAATGCTGGCAAATAATGTAGTCTTACCGGCGCCGTTTGGCCCAATGAGCGATACGATCTCTCCTTTTTCAACCTCAAGGTCAACCGCCGATACCGCAAGAAGTCCGCCAAATCGTTTGGTGAGACCTTTTACCTCAAGCATCATTGTCATCCTTTTTCTTGCGCGTCCTACGGAATAGGCCAACCAGCCCGTTCGGCAGGAAAGAGATAATCAGTATCAGAATAAAGCCATAGACTATTAAGCTAACCCCAGGTGTGTCGATAAAGTGACGAGCAAATTCATTCACGGTATGCAGAAAGAATGACCCAGCGAGCGGCCCAAAGACTGTACCCATACCACCAACGATAGTTACCAGCAGCATTTCAACAGAAAGCGCAATCGAATAGGAAATAGGCGGATCTATATAAAGATATTTCTGGGCATAAAACGTACCCGCTGCCCCTCCCATGCCACCCATAATCATAATCGCGTAGATCTTGCATTTGAGTGTATCAATTCCAAGGGCCTCTGCCGCGTCTTCATTTTCGCGGATGGCAACAAGCTGCGCCCCAAAACGAGAACGTTCAAGCCACATAGCAATCGCAAGCGAGATCACTAAAAGGACTAGCGAGAAGTAATAAAACCCGGTGGGCGAATTAAATTGAAGGTTATGAAGCCCCGGCGCATAAGTTAAAAACAAACCTACGCCGCCGCCTGTGAATTCGACTGAATTCGCCAAAACCCGCAATAGTTCTGCAAAAGCAAGTGTGATGAGGGCGAAGTAAGATCCCCGCAATCCTGACCTGAAACTTAGATAGCCAACAATCAATCCAAGGAACGCTCCCATAAAAATTGCTGCAAAAATGCCAATTATTGGAGGCACACCAAAACTGGTCAGTAATATTGATGAAGTGTAGGCGCCAGTGCCAAAAAACATCACTCCACCAAAGGAAAACTGTCCTGCATAACCACCCAAAATGTTCCACGATTGTCCAATATAGGCGGTGAAAAAGATCAAGGTCAGGACATCAAGCTGAAACTTGCTTGAGATACCCAAGGGCGCAAGGATTGCGGTTAATAAACCAAGCAATATAAGCAATGCAGTTTTTAGAGAGAATGTCATACCTTGCTCCCAAAGATACCAGTTGGCCTAAAGATGAGAATAAGGATGAAGATCAGGGAAATACCTACTTGACCCAGACTTTCGCCCAAGATCAATCCGCCCACAGACTCCGTGATTCCAATAATAAAACCGCCCAATAAAGCACCAACAATACTGCCCATGCCGCCCAGTACAACAATAGTAAAGGCAACTATTACGAAGATATTGCCTGTGTAAGGATCAACATAGAAAATAGGCAGCAACATACACCCCGCAGCTCCTAAACAGGCGACGCCGATGCCAAAGGTGACAGCAAACACATGTTCAACATCAATACCAACGAGCCGAGCGCCTTCTCGCTGCTTTGCGACGGCGCGAATGGCTTTACCAAGGTCTGTGAGGGTCATCAACATCCATAGTAATAAGCAGATCACCAATGATGCTACAAATGAGATCACCTTGGGGTAGGATAGATATAGAAAGCCAAGATCAAACGCTTCGTAACTGTATGGCAGGCTTATGGTTTGTTGGTCCCCAGTAAAAAAGACTAGAGCAGAGTTTTCAAGAATAATAGACAGTCCAAGGGTAATCAGTAGAATGTTCTGATCACGGCCACCCGACAGTTTACCTATTCCCCAGCGGTAGATCGTATAGCCAAAGACGAAGCCTGCAGGCGTTACTATTAAGATTGCAACATAAGGATCAATATTTAAAATTTTAAAGAGAAAATACGCCATATACATCGCCAGCATTAACATGGCGCCATGTGCAAAATTAATAATGTGTAGTACGCCATAAATAAGCGTTAGCCCGAGGGCAACCAGAGCATAAATAGCGCCAAACATAAGCCCATTTATAATTCCTGCTGGAAGCAATGATAGCACTTCTGAGAACATTTTCTAACTTTTCTAAATGAAGAAATATTAAATAAGGCAGCTCCAAGGAAACCTTGGAGCTGCCACAACTAGAGTTTATAAGGTGTTTTAGCTACGGGGAAATATCGCACTTGCAGATGCGTAAGACGACGGAGCAATAACCTGCACATCGCCTTTTTGAGCTTGGATAGCCACCGCACGTGAGCCCATGTTCTGGCCATTGACCATCTTAGTTGGACCATATGGCATGAAATCAACGTTAAGAGTTGAACTCGCAAGTGCTGCATTAACCGCCTCTTTGTCGGTTGACCCAGCACGTTCAAAGCCATCAACAAGGAACAGAATAGACATATAAGCACAGTAAACTTCGAAGGTGAAATATTTACCCTCAGACTCGGTACGCGCGCGCATGGCCTGACCAGAAGCAGAGCTCGGGTCATACCAGTGGTTCACATCGATCATGTTCTCAGCGATTTGTGGCATTTCTTCAACAAACTTAAAGTTGAAGCCACCGCCAAGAACAGAATAACTGGCCATGAAGTCAACGCGCTGTTGGCGTAATGTTTTCGCCAGTAAAACATATTCACCTGGATAGTTTATTGGCATGATGATGTCAGGCTTAGCTGCTTTCAGCCGCAGGGCAATATTGTCAAAGTTACGCGTGGGGTTTGCGTGCTTGATGGTCTCGATCACTGTCAAGCCGTGCTTGGCAAGTGCTTGCGTGACAAGCTTTGCGGTACCTGTCCCAAATTCCGACTCTTCATGCACAATAGCAACTGTCTTTGCGGGAGAGCCTGCAGCCTTGTTAATTTCAGCAAGATTAATTGAGGCATCAGATGCAATACGCCCATAGCCATCTGCCATACGGAAGACATTTGGAAGGTCACGCTGAACTAATTTATCCGAAACTCCCACATCAACAGAGAATGGAATGTTGTATTTTGCCGCTGTCGCTGAGGCCGCAAGGCCAACTGCAGACTGATAACAGCCTTGAATGGCATTTACGCCGGCTTCATTCATTTTTTCAACTTCAGCAGCACCGATTTCAGGCTTCGTTTGGGAGTCACCAAGCATGGCCTCAACAGGAGCACCACCCATAGATTTAATTCCACCTGCAGCATTGATATCTGCAATCGCCATTTGCGCACCATAGCGAAGTTGTGCCGCTGGATAAGCTGCCCAACCAGTAGCCGGATGGATAAGACCAATTTTTACAGCACTAGCTGCTTTGGCAATATGTGGAATTGATAAGCCTGCAGAGGCTAGAGCAAATGTAGCGGAAGCCCTGCCAATAAATTGGCGACGAGAACCAGCAAACAACTTGTGTGATTTAGTCATTAGACACTCCTGTGGGTTGTTAATTATTTTTATGCATAAAGTTTCATTGTCACAGTTAAGACGCAAAGGCCTTCCTCTGTCCAAGAAAAAATTACATATTTTTTGATGTTAAAATCAAATTTTATATTTAGAATACTTTTATGACCAAACACCTCGATATTTTTTCAACGTTTATCAGTCAAACTAGATTTAGTGATATTCCAGCTGACACTGTGTCTAGGGCAAAGTTGATAATAGCAGATTGCGTTGGTGCTATTGTCGGCGGCAGTGCTGAACCAGAAATATTAGCCTTTACTAGTTCAATTAAAACTTCAGGGACCTCGCGCATTTTGGGTAGTTCAAATTTAACTGACCCGCAAACTGCAAGCCTCATTAATGGGACTGCTGGCACAGTATTAGAAATGGATGAGGGGCACCAATTTGCTCGTGGCCATCCCGGCATGCACGTCTTCCCCGCGCTGCTTGCGGCGACAGAGAGTACAACTGAAGCAGTTTCAGGAAAAGATTTTTTAACCGCCTTTATCGTTGGTTACGACATAGCCGCGCGGATCGGGCTTGCAACCTCTCTTAACGCCAATATGCACCCACATGGGACTTGGGGCGTAGTTGGGGCTGCAGCGGCACTTGGGGCGCTGAATAGGCTTGATGAGGTACAATTAGCTGAACTGCTTAATATTGCGTCAAGCTTAACGTTAGCAACTAGCAGAAAGACCATGCTGGAAGGTGGCACAGTCCGCAACGCTTATACTGGTGTAGCTAACCAAATGTCTCATATGGCACATCAGTTGTTGATGGCAGGCTTTTCTGGTGAAAAAGACGGAATTGGATCTGTGTTTGGTGGCGTCGTGTCATCAGGTTTTGATGTTGAGGCCTCATTAGAAATGATAGGCACACGGTTTGAGGTAGACAGAAATTATTTCAAATTGCACGCCTGTTGTCGATATAACCACGCCGCGCTAGACGCATTATGGATATTGATTGATAAGCATCCTGAGCTTCAGTATCCCAATCAGATAGACCGCATTCATGTTGAGAGTTATTTTCTTGCAGCAGAATTAGATAACCAGAAACCACGAAATATGCTGGCAGCCCGGTTTTCTATTCCCTTTGCAATAGCAACGACATTGATCAACCGATCATCAAAAGTACATAGCTTCACTGGAAATGCCCTGACTGACTCAGCGACATTGGCCCTAGCTGCAAAAACCAGCGTTTCTGAAAATAGCTTTATGTCAGCGCAATTGCCGGATCTTCGGCCAGCAGAGGTTAGCATTACCATGAAGAATGGCCACAATTTTAAAGTTGGGGTTGAGACTAATCGTGGCGATTGGCAGGATCCATATAATGATACACAATTAAAAGAAAAATACATGAGCCTAACAGCTCGGCGGTGGAGCCATAAAACAAGCGACACTGTTTATAGCAATATCATTGCGTTGGACAGGTTTTCAAATGTGACCGTAGCTTTTGATGGAAGATTTTAGATGACTGTACCTGTCATGACAGCAGGATGTTGAACCTCTCCAAAGTACCCTTAATATAAATCTAACAGCATCCACAAACCGCAGCTGTTTGTGGATAGAAGGTGGGACTAACGATTAGGTCGTAGTCGAAGGTTAATGCCTAGGCTTTGTATAGCTGTTGGCTTAACCGAAGCACCACCAGTGGCTACATCTGAGTTACCCGCCACACAATTTGATACGTGTTGTTGCCTTTGGTTTTGCACTTCTGACAGCGGAAGTTCCGGCATACATCATGAGCTGTGGCATCGCCTCACAGGATTACGTTGATGTTGCCAAAAGGAATGATGACTCGAGGGGTTAAAGCCAAAACCCCATTATTCCTCCTTTAGATTAGTAAAACTCTAAACTCATAACCGAAATATCAGCTGTATGATCTTTACCGTATGCAACAATGCCTATGGTCTTAATCGTACTTTGTTTTATCGAAGCCCGCAGAAATGACGAAGACTTCATAAAAGATGTAAACGGAAGTTTGACCTCCTCCCAAGTACTGGTCGTCTCAAAACCTTGTTGGTAATAATGCCAAGGCAGGCGAGTACTAGAATTTCTGATGTGCAGATAGTACTGCTCTCCATTACCTTTAACTTTCAGCTTTATACCGGTTTTGCCCTTTGCAAGTCCCTCAGGGATTGAAGACCTCACTTGAATGAACCCCCCGTTATTCGCAGTAGATACTTCACCTATTAGCCTTATGGTTTTATCTGAACCATTGCTTTTAAATTCAGCACTCCCATCGGAAATACCACCCATCACTGTGTCTGCAAAATAGGACCACTGGCCCGTTTTAATAAGGTTTTCAGCCATTGCACCACCACACGTTGAGGCCACAACAAACGTGCTAGCCACTAGTGCTTTTATTATTGCTTTGTTGACCATTGCCTCAACTCCACGGTTAAAAGAGATATCCAAAATATTATCTCTTATACGCTGCCACTGCTTGTTTGGATTAATCAATGCAATGGTATCTACGTTTAGATGTTATTAGACCTTAATACCCATATGGTGTGACCTTAGTTTCTTTTTTGATAAAGCCACATTGTGTTTCGATCATTCCATTGGCTGTCTCCTATCTGCAGATAATAACGCGTTTCGAAAACCACTGGCTCATCGGCACTCAGTCCATAGCCACGAAACCAAGCCATGTCGCCAACCAGGCGCAACCGGATGTAGCTACTTTCCATCGCTGCACCAAATGCATCAAGACCAGTGCCAGCAGTTATAAAGTTTGGCATTCCAACAGTTAGTTTGTCTGGGGCTTTCTTGAAGCCATTAGTGGATTGGGGTTTACAGTGCGATGGGAGCCTGCACTGAAGCGATGCTGCTTGCTCTTAAACAGTAGCCTGGATTGCAAACCTTTGAGCGGTGAGTAGATGCCCGGAGGCCGATTGATGAGACCCTTGCCCCATTGCGTGACCATGTGCTGCAAGAGTGGCTGGAGAAGGCCCACTAGTATAGCTTTTCAAAATCTTGAGCCATAAGATAATATTTCAATCAACTGATGTGAGTTTAGATGCATGATCAAAAATATATATATCGCAGGTCCCTTATTTAATGCTCATGAGAGAACCTACCTCGAACTAATAGCCGCAGAGTTAGAGGGACATGGCTATGAGTGTTTTCTTCCACATAGAGATCAGTCTGGGATTGATGAAACTGAGTTGGAAGGCACTGATATGAGCCAAGCCACAAAAGACAAAATCTTTAATAATGATTTAACTGCTCTCAAAGGGTCAGACCTGACTGTTGCATTAATAACCGGACAAGATATCGACTCTGGAACTGCAGCTGAGATTGGTTTCACTTACGCCAATGGAAATCCAGTTATTGCAATTACAGCTTTTGAAAGACGATTTAGGAATTTGTTTGTAGACGGAATGATTACGCGAAAAGTGAATTCAGTGGATAATATTATTACTTCTATTCAGAGAATTATAGATAAAAACTAATGTAGTAGTACCTGAAACAGCATAGAATAATAATAGCTTACGAATTTCTAGCAACATTTAAGAAACCCTGCACTTTGGAGCAGTGGCTCAAGTTAGTGGATGATTTAAAGCCCCATATGGATAAACACAGTTTAAAGCTAATTGTCGTAATAGACGACCTTCACGTCTTTCCAGTCTAGCAGCGCTAGATTTAAGTGATAAGTAAAAGTGAAAGTAACACCAAAGGAAACTTAGTATGTCACCAAAGTTAACATTGACGATTGCAGCCATAATTGGATTTCTTTTTTCAGCAATTATGTTTTTAGCGCCAGGGTTTGTGACAGAGCAGCAGTTTCCTCTTGCGGAAGGCCAAGGCTATCAAGATTTAGTGACACTCAGATATGCAATAGCTTCTGTTATATTCGCTCTTGTGGCGATTACTTTCCAACTTCGCAATATAGAAGGGCAAGCATTTCAGAGTAAGGTAATGCTAGGCTATTCAGTCGGGTTTAGTGTTGTGTGCGGGACAAATATAGTATTGCAATTATCGGGTTCCGTTAACACGATACCGCCGATTATTGGAACGGGCATAATTGCAATTTTATCAATCGTGACGTGGGTCAGATTACAGATTAAGTAATCACACCCCCAAAGCACAAGCTATGGCCAGAGAACGTTTGGGCAGCGGCTATGCTAAGCGTGGGTATTAGCTTTAGAATTAGGACCTAACGACCACTCATGGAGTATCCACAGCCAAACCCCTCACCCAACATACCCCCGAACTCAGCGGCAGCTGCGCTTGGAACTAGCGCTGGGTACAAACCAGACCTTATATCTACCTAAATTTAGTTATATTTTTACCAAATAGGCATCGTGGAAAAAAGGGATAGGCATGTGTTGCGAAGTATTTATATGTGCCTTGCGATACTGCGCCATTACACTCGTCAAGGTTCCCAAAACCAGAAACAAACTCGAAATCTTCATTGTAACTTCCATCATACTTGCCGCCTGGCGGACTAGACCGCATCCCGCGCTTCAGCATCCAGCTTGGCTTGGCAGAATTACCAACATAATGAATTTCAAAGCCATCTGCCGCCCAGCCGATACGACTGTCGGAGAGGCTGGCAGCTAAAGTCGGCGCAATGCCGTGATAGTGGTACAGACCTCTATTATCGACATGGGCGCTCTCACGATCTAACCCCAGAGTGTTATTAGGGCCCATTCCATCTAAGTTCCAACCCGAGCTACTGTCGCGGCTGTGACCCCGTGCTGATGAAGCATCATAATAATCAGCGGTGCCTGGGCGAATTATTATACCATTCTTGGCGATCCCAACAGTTCTGACCATTCGTACTTGATCGCCCTTTACTGGGCTGGCTGTGACACAAAACTTGATCTTCTGTGTTTTAATTCTGTGGGGGTTTCCTTTTCTTGGGAACCGTCCCACCTCATGATCTGCTATGCCATTTGATTCCACGCATATTTGATTATTTTTTTTGGATATTTTAATAAATTGTGTCGCAGCAAAAGCACCAATTGCCGTCATACTTAGAAGGCCAGCGACCAAGACAAAAGGCAACTTCTTCATTTTTATCCATCCAAACATATTTAATTAAGCGCGTTTCTTCCAATATTTTATCAGAAAACTATAGTATAGTAATACTTAAAATTTAAACTTATTGGCTATGTTTATAACCTTAGTATATATATAAAAATTATTTATATACATATGTTTATAATAATAAACTAATGTTAAAATATTTATCTATTAATTCAAGACTTCATCTCGTCACGCCCATGGCAGTGACGGCACAAGTGCTGTTTGGATTTTTAGGCTCGTCGCTTGTTTCATATTTCTGAGGTTCAATCAGGCAATGGAACATAATTTATAATACCGAGATCTATCCGTTGGACTGTGACCGCCCGCGTACCGAAAGCCCAAGTCATAGCCTTGATTTCGCTGAAAAATGCAGCACGTAAAATTCTTACGCAACTATCTTTGACCCTTACTTTTAGATGGCACGTTATGTGCATTTATTTTTGCGAGGTAATTATTGGAAAAAGGTTTTTTGTTTAAATCATTTTAAAACAGATGGTTAAGTATTAAATTTTTTGACACCGAGGAACTGTTGTAAGAAATGCATTTGATTTTTAGACTATTTTTCACAATTGCTGCACTCTTATGTGCAGGTTTTGCGCATGCGGCGCCCACAATTACCGGCACCACCATCAATGGGGCAAACTCCGAGCTGACGGTTACATTTAGTGAGGCTGTTTTC
>Ga0115003_10004335_pt1 | contig 10947 bp, 10 predicted proteins | sample ArcticOcean_MG_C_7_FD_88736 | JGI IMG/M metagenome (GOLD analysis project Ga0115003, IMG submission 88736) | Marine microbial communities from western Arctic Ocean - ArcticOcean_MG_CB11_88 | ecosystem: Environmental > Aquatic > Marine > Oceanic | place: Arctic Ocean: Canada Basin | collected... | reverse complement strand
TTACTGGAACTGGATAAGATAATCCAGCTGATACCACCGTGGTTGCAATACATTCTCCACAATTATCTATGAAAGAGTTTCCACCACAGATTCCTGAGCAATCTATATCAATTATACAATTCCCTAAACAATCGTAGCCATCATTTGGATACTCACATAAGCCACCTTCTTCATCTTCTTCCGCATCGTAGTTACAGGCAACCGAATCCATGCAACCATAAAATGGATTTTCTACACAGGAACAGTCATAACCAAGCCCTTCAAGTTCCTCTACGGTGTAGCCATATGTCCAAACGTAATCATAACATAATCCGTCAAGATAGTTTGTTCCATTAGCAGTAAACGGACATGAATAATCACATGCACCAGAAACATTAGCAGACTCGTCATAATTGTCAGCATTTACATCCATACAACCCACTGAGATTAGTGTAGCACAAGAGCCATCATCATCTGCAGCTAATGCTTCATATTCAAGATACAAAGGATCTGTACACCCGTAACATATAGGATAGACATTTAGCTCTGGAAACTGAGTGAGATGATTAGAGACACATTCTAAGGGGTTCCCAAAAAAAGTAATGACTGATAAATTTTGAGGGAGAAGTGGCAGACTGGTTAAATTATTCTGATTACACATGAGAATTCCTAATGCATCAGGTAGTTCAGGTAAACTTGTGAGTTGATTTAAGCCGCAAGAAAGCCAAATTAAGCCATTTGGAAGTTCAGGTAAACTTGTGAGTTCATTAGAAGCGCACCTAAGTACTTTTAATCCATCAGGTAGTTCAGGCAGACTTGTAAGGTCCTGCCCCCAGCAATTAAGATAAGTTAAATCGTTAAAAAACTGTACTGGATCGATGTTGGTAAAGGATGTTGCAGTAAAAGGGAGATCAAGGGTGTCAATTCCAGCAGTAGCATCAATATCCAATGAATCATTTACAATAGTTTGAGGGTAGTTCGCTTGGAGATAAGACAAGAACCAAGGATCCTCTACAGGGTACAAGTTATTTTGAGCGTTCGTTTTAATTGAAAATAAAATTATGGCAACAAGAAAAATTATTTTTTTCATAATAACGGAAAGATTTAGTTTTTTTAAGGAGCTGAAATATACGAAATAAAAAAGTCATTTATTTTGAATAAAAAAATGACATATAAGTCTCCCTTAGTATATTCTATTACGAATCTCAGATGGATTCTAATGTTGCTACACACAAAAAGAACCTATTAAATCCACCAAAAAGTACTAAGCTTTTATTCTTTAGGTCACAAAAAAGTCTTACAGAATCTGTAAGACTTTTTTCGTTTTAAATATGTACTATATAAACTATTGAGAATAGCAACCTTAATAAATTACTCTCTTTTCAACTGAGTTATCTTGGTATATGTAGAATAAGATTTTCCCTTTTGGATGAGATGTGAATTCTCTACCCAGTACATCTACCATTTTAATAAGTGGACTTATATTCGATTTAATCTCTTTTAAATCCATATTGTCATCAAAATCACAAACATCACCTTCTCCATCAGAATCGGTATCTAATTGGTCGAAATTATAAATGGAAATACAATTATCAATTCCATCACATACTCCATCACTATCAGTATCGCTTAAGCAACTTCCGTCACAATCGTAGAATTCGTCGGCAAACTCACAAGTAAAATTAGGAAGGTTAGCCTCAGGGTTATAGTTACAAGCAGTAACATCCATACAACCTAAAATATTTTCCAAATAAATACAAGAATTATCATCTACGGTAGCAAATGGATTGTAATTAAGGGCACTATCGTCAGTACATCCTAAAATATCGTTTGTACTACCACACTCGCCAAAAGTAAAGTTGTAAATAGTATTACAGGCCGCTTCTGATGCATTAGAATAAGTTACCCCATCGCAACCACATACTGGAGCCCAAATAGATATTGAGAAACAACCTTCAATTGGAATAGCATTACAAGAATCTACTGTCGTATTTGTACAGGCAGCAGCTTCACATTCACTTAAAGTATTAAAAGGGACTATTCCAGCACATCCCCCCCAAGTAAACATAGTACATTGTTGTGATTCCTGATTAAAGTAATATTTTGGTACTGCTGCCATACAAGGGCCTGGATCAGGTGATAATGTACAAGGATCTTGAATTATTTGTGCAAACAATAAAGTAGGAATGAAAGCAATTAGATAGAATAGTTTTTTCATAATGAGAATTTTAGAATCTAAATTTACATAATATATCTTCAACATTTAATTAGACAGCTTAATGGGTAAACAACAAATTAAATCTCTTTAATAATCGAATAATTAAAGGTTGTTCATTCTATAAATTGTGTTAATTTTGCGGCTATGCAAGAAAAGATATTAATCCTCGACTTTGGCTCTCAGTACACGCAGTTAATTGCGCGTAGAGTGAGAGAATTGAATATATATTGTGAGATTCATCCTTACAATAAAATTCCAGAATTAACAGGAAACTTAAAAGGTGTAATCCTTTCGGGTTCTCCATTTTCTGTTCGCGATGAAAATGCACCTATTCCAAATTTAAAAGGTATCAAAGGGGAATTACCTTTGTTAGGAGTGTGTTACGGTGCACAGCATTTGGCTCATAAATTTGGTGGCGAAGTATTGCCTTCAAAAATCCGTGAGTACGGAAGAGCTAATCTGTCTTTTGTAAACGATAGTCATACTTTATTAAAAGGAGTTCCTAAGGGATCTCAAGTATGGATGAGTCATGGAGATACCATTTCTACTCTTCCAGAAGGATATAAAGTAATTGCTTCTACGCACGATGTAGAATGTGCAGGTTTCTATATAGAAAATGAACCTACTTATGGAATTCAGTTTCACCCAGAAGTTTATCATTCTAAAGACGGTGCTACTTTATTAAAAAACTTCTTAGTTGATATTTGTGGATGTGTACAAGATTGGACTCCAGATAATTTTGTGGATACTACTGTAGCTTCATTAAAAGCTAAATTAGGAAACGATAAAGTGGTTCTTGGTTTATCTGGTGGAGTAGATTCTACCGTAACAGCTGTTTTATTACATAAAGCAATTGGCGAAAACTTACACTGTGTGTTTGTTGACAATGGATTGTTGCGTAAGAATGAGTTTACAAGCGTTTTAAAGCAATACGAAGGTATGGGCTTAAACGTAACTGGAGTGAACGCTAAAGATCGTTTTTACAAAGATCTAGCTGGCTTATCAGATCCAGAGAAAAAGCGTAAAGCAATTGGCAAAGCCTTCATTGATGTATTCGATGAGGAGTCTCATAAAATACAAGATGTAGTTTGGTTGGCACAGGGAACTATTTATCCTGATGTAATTGAATCTGTTTCTGCTACAGGTGGACCTTCAGCTACAATTAAATCGCACCACAATGTGGGTGGTTTACCAGATTATATGAAATTGAAAATTGTAGAACCTCTTAATACTTTGTTTAAAGATGAAGTACGTAGAGTAGGGAAGTCTATGGGTTTATCGCACGAACTATTAGGTCGTCACCCTTTTCCTGGACCCGGATTGGCAATTCGTATTTTAGGAGATATTACTCCAGATAAAGTAGCGATTTTACAAGAGGTAGATCACGTATTTATTCAAGGTTTAAAAGATGCTGGATTATACGATAGCGTTTGGCAAGCAGGAGCAATGTTACTTCCTGTACAATCGGTTGGTGTAATGGGCGATGAGCGTACCTACGAAAAAGTAGTTGCTCTTAGAGCCGTTGAATCTGTGGATGGTATGACTGCCGACTGGGTTCACTTACCGTATGAATTCCTTGCTAAAGTTTCTAACGACATTATCAATAAAGTAAAAGGTGTTAACAGAGTTGTCTACGACATTAGCTCTAAGCCACCCGCTACTATTGAATGGGAATAGTACCATATATTATTAAAAAAAAACACTCGAAAGAGTGCTTTTTTTTGGTTTGAATTATTTGTTTTTTAGTTGAATCGAAACTAGTCCAAGTAGAATTTACATTCCAAAAATATAGTTTTGCAGTTATTGAATTTAAGAAAAATTGAGATCAAACTTACTTTGTAGTAGATTCTCAAATTGTTCGAAGTCTGAGATTAAGTCTTGAAATTTTTGTCTTTGTCCTGATTCAGACTTACTTTTCTGTAGTATTTTTTTCAACTCGACCATTTTAAAGTAAAATGATTGAGATTGTAGTTTAAAGTCAAGTAGTGCTAAGTTTTTTTCTAGTGCTATTTTTTGTTGTTTCACCTCACTAATTGCTTCAATAGCCTTATCAAAATCCAATTCCTTTTGTTCAACTGATTTTAATAGTCCGCACTTAAAGCTTGCACATTGCTTCGGTCTCTGAGAATAAATAGTACAACCATCGCAATATTTGTTACAAGGTTGAAGAAAAACCCCTTTCTCCTTAACTTCCTCAATATCCAATAATTCTCTTAATGCTGGGATTTCTTCATTATCGACTTGTACAAAACCAATCAAGGTACCGTCACAACAGAGTCCACAAGACAAACATAGATTTGATGAATCATTCATTTTTTTGTAATTAATTTAGTGAGTATCCAAGTTCAACCTTAATCATAATTATAAGAGAATCTGACAGAGTATACATTTCCATCATTTTGTTCCTATTTTGATATTGACTTTCTCTAGCCATATTTATAACAATCTGCATATTTTATATTCCTTTGAATTTTTGTTTAGTAACCATTTATGGTTTTCATATGAAAAATTAATAAAATCCATTTTATAATCAAGAAGAAGTTTGCCTAAACCATCTTCAATTTTTTTCATAGCCTCTACAGCCATCGCTACTCATGTCTTAAAGCTTCAATGGGATCGAGCTTAGAAGCTTTTATAGCAGGGTATATTCCAGATATTAAACCAACAATTAAGCAGAGTACCACACCTGCAGCTAGCCAAATCCAAGGAATAACAAAAGCTGAATTCATCATTATGGAGGTAATATTTCCAATTAGTATTCCCATAATTATTCCCAATACGCCACCAAGCTGACAAATAACTATCGCTTCCATTAGAAACTGTTGTCTAATAGTTTTTGAGGTAGCCCCAATTGCCTTTCGAGTACCAATCTCTTTTGTTCTTTCGGTTACACTTACCAGCATAATGTTCATTAATGCAATAGCGGCTCCCAAAAGGGTTATAAAACCAATAAGTGTTGCAGCACTGGTAACATATTTTAGATTGTCCATAAGCGACTTTGCTAAGCTATCGCTTTTGGTAATGGCAAAATTTTGAATTTCAATAGGTCTTAACCTTCTAATACTTCTAAATGCGCCAATAGCAGAACCAATAATGGCATCAATCTCAAAATTTGTGGCTGCCATTACACTAATTGAAATCGAACTTGTAGTACTAATATTACTGCGTAGATAACTAATGGGTAACATGCAAATTTTATCACCACCCATACCCATACTCGAGCCTTTTTCAGCTAATACTCCAATAACTAAAACTCGTTTATTGTTTACCGAAATTATTTTACCAATTGCATTGGCGGAGGAATTAAATACCTGCTTAAAAATATCTTGTCCAATTAAGACTACATTATTATTCAGACTTAGGTCATGGTGATTAATATTTCTTCCTAATTCAATATCATAGCCAGAAACCTTGAGGTAATTTTCATCAACTCCTAAAACGCTAACATTCGGATTAGTTTTAAGAGAATTGTATTTTACTGTTGCCGATCCAGAAGCTCTATAAGAAATGGTTGTTACCGCAGTATTATTGAATTTATTCTTAAATGCTAATGCTTCTTTGTATTCAATTTTAGGATTAACTATAGTTCGTTCACTTCTAGAGCGAGCTCCTCTTTCCTGGTTTTGAATAGTAAAAGTATTCGCGCCCATCATAGCGAAATTATCATTCAAGGCGTAGTCTATAGAATCTATAGCTGTTAATATACCCACCAAAGACGCAATTCCAATGGCAATAATAGAGACCGTTATTGCTGTACGCAATAGGTGTCCTTTTATCGACTGTATAGCAATTTTTATATTTTCGGTGAGCTGATTAGTCATAATTAAAAATAAAGAAGGCAGCTAAATAGCTGCCTTCAAATTTATGATTCTAGTTGTAATCTGGTAAGAAACTATAACGTTTAGCATAGTCTAGCATCTGTGTGGTAAAGTCGCTTACATAAGTAACTTCTACCGCAGTAATTTCGCCAGCTTCGTTTGTAGTAGCAACCATTTTAGGGTTGATAAATCCACCGTAAGGAGGGATTTCTAAAACAGATACACGCGCTAAAACTTCTTTGTGAATATCTTGATCAACTTTTACTCCGTATCCTTCTACTAAAGCTTTACAGGCATCGTAGTCACCTTCCGATTTAATTCGTTGAACTTCTCTTAATAGTTCACCAAAAATAGCTTGTAGCTTCTTATAATCGTTAATTTCGAAATACGTTTTACCTTCTCTAGTAATTTTAGAAATTACATTTTCTTCCATACCTCTTTCGAAAGACCAAGCAGATACCCATTGACGGTTACGCATATGCGACTCCTCAATATCGGCACCTGGTTCCAAACGTTGCATTTGAGCCATTAAACCATTACGGATATACGAGTCGTATTCTGCTCTACCTGTTTCCAATGTTTCCATTAAACCCAATTCAATAAGTTTCTCATCTAATAAGAAATAAAGAGCAACTAAATCTGCACGCCCTTCTTCTAAAGTAGAAGCATAACTTTTAACAGTTTCCTTTGGAGTTCCAACACCAGGATTTAATTGTCCTGAAGCATGACCTAAAACTTCGTGTAAAGCTGTGTGTAATTTACCTGCTAATTTAGAATGTTCTTTAGCTCTAGCAACTTCTTCTTCATCATTACAGAATTCTTCTAACATTCCTTTTCCACCCGCTTGAGAATACGCAAAAACGATATTCCCTAAACTTACAGATTTAGACCCGTGAGTAGAACGAATCCAGTTTGAATTTGGAAGGTTCACTCCAATAGGAGTAGAGGGCGAGGAATCTCCAGCTTCTGAGGCCGCAGTAACAACTTTATAAGAAACACCTTTAATGTTTTTCTTTTTGTGTTCCTCTAAAATTGAAGAGTTGTCCTCGAACCATTGTGCGTTCTCAGTAAGAACCTTCATTTGTGCTGAAGCTTCAAAATCTGTAATCTCTACAATAGATTCATAAGAACCTGTATATCCTTTAGGATCGTTGTAAACCTCAATAAATGAGTTGATATAGTCAATATCACCATCGGTAGCAGCTACCCAAGCAATATTGTAGTCATCCCAAGTTTTTAAATCACCTGTTTGGTAGTATTTAATAAGTAATTTTAAAGCAGCTCCCTGAGCTTCATTTTCAGCTACAGTTACCGCTTTTTCTAACCAACCGATAATTTCAACAATAGCTTCACCATACATACCATCTAGTTTGTACACTTTCTCTTCTATTCCGTTTTCTCCTCTTACCAATTTAGAATTCAAACCGTACGAAAGAGGTTCCGTAGTTTCGTGGTCTTTAATAGAAGCAAAATAAGCATCTACCTCAGCCTCGTTAATATCAGCTCCATAGAAATTAACCGCAGAACCAAGTACCAATCCTTTAGAAGGATCTAAGTTTACTTTCTTAGCATCAAAACTAGGATCAAAAATAGCTCTCATAGCTTCTTCATTTAATGATGATCCAGTGGTAGATAATAATTCGTTGAAATATTCTTTAGAAAAATCGGGTGTAAACTTAGCCATGGAGTAGTGGTGGTGAATTCCATTTGCAAACCACACACGTTTTGTATAGGTTAAGAAATTATTCCAATCGTCTGAAGTTTGATCTCCATTATATGTAAGAACTATATTCTCTAATGCTCTACGTATAGAAAGATTGTGACGGTAATTTTGATCCCAGATAATATCTCTACCTGCATAACCAGCTTCACTCAAAAAGTAAACTAGTTTTTGCTGTTGTAAACTTAATTGGTCGAAACCTGGAACTTGGTATCGAATCAATTTTAGATCTGCGAAAGTTTCAGATTGAAAAGAAAAGGCTTCTTTTACTTCATTTTTTTCTGTTTGAGCACAAGAAGCTAATAGTATAGCAGCTGCAAAACTCAGGTTCAATATTTTCTTCATCTTTTGATTTAATTTTATGAAACCAAAATTAAGTTTTTTAGATGAATAAACTTCAATTTTAAAGCAGAGTTCTGAAGAGTGAATTATAAATTATAATTACTCTTTTATAATTGAGCTTGTAAATCGTAATGAAAAAAAACGCTCCCAATTGGGAGCGTTTACTAACTTATTTTAAAAGGCTTTCAATTTGTTCAGCCAACTCTGTACCTATTCGGTCTTGGGCTTCTAAAGTAGCCGCTCCAATATGTGGGCTCATTGAAATCTGATGCGTCATTAAAACCTTCATATTAGGGGTAGGTTCGTTCACAAAAACATCTAAACCAGCAAAACGTACTTTCCCACTTTCTAAAGCATCTAATAAATCAGCCTCATCTATAACTCCACCACGAGCAGCGTTAATAAGTCCTACATTATCTTTCATCATTTCAATTTCCTTTTTAGAAATTAAAGCTTTTCCTTGATGAGGAACATGTACAGTAATGAAGTCTGAATTTTTATATACTTCTTCAATGGTAACAGTTTTAATATTGAAGTTTATTTTTTGTCCGTCGTAGAAATCTAATTCTATATCTGCAGTTTCACAGTGTGTGTCGTGTGCTAATACTTCCATTCCTTGGCCTAGAGCAATTTTAGCAACTTCTCTACCAATGCGACCAAACCCTATAATACCGATTTTCTTACCTCTCAGTTCGATACCTGCACCGTAGCTTTTTTTCAATTCCTTAAAACGAGTATCTCCTTCTAAAGGCATATTTCTGTTGGCATCGAATAAAAAACGAACCATTCCAAAAAGGTGAGCAAAAACCAATTCTGCTACGGAAGCAGAACTTGCACCAGGTGTATTAATTACGTGTAATCCTTTTTTACGAGCATAATCAACATCAATATTATCCATTCCTACTCCACCACGACCGATGAGTTTAAGGCTAGAACATGAGTCGATAATATCTTTACGCACCTTCGTTGCAGAACGTACTAAAAGACCTGTAACTTTATTTTCGTTTATGTAATCTACTAAACGCTCTTGTGCTACTGTGTCTGTTATTACTTCGAATCCTGCAGTCTGTAAAGCGTTAATTCCACTTTTTGCAAGTCCATCGTTTGCTAATATCTTCATGTTTATTTATCTAAATCGTTATCAAAAACTTCAATCATACTACTCTTTTTTACTAGTGGAGTCCACTTAGTTTTAAAGCGTGTAGCTCGTACAATATGATTGTCTATCCAGTGGTAATTGCCACCTCTGGGTTTATTCATCAATAGGGCTTGGTATTTAAAACCATGCTTGTCTAACCAAGTAAGTGTAACCTCTCTTGTATCTTCGGTTCTAGATGTGAAAAAGGTAATAATATGACCCTCGTCGTACCAACCATTAATAATTTCTCGTGCATCTAGCCAAGGTTCACAAGTAACCATTCTTTCAGGCTCCTCGTTTGGAACATCTTCAGTTATGGTTCCGTCTATATCGATAAGGTAGTTTTTTACATCATCTCCCAATTGAGGACTGATGGTATTACCATTTTTATCGAAAATTTCTTTTAGTTTATGTGTCATCTTAAGCTAAAGCTTTCATCACATCAACCAACACTTGAACACTTTCTAAAGGAAGCGCGTTGTAAATAGAAGCTCTATAACCACCAACAGATCGGTGACCTTTTAAACCATTTATACCCGCAGCATTCCACATTTTGTCAAACGCTTCTTGTTTTGTTTCGTCAGTTAAGGTAAAAGTAACATTCATTTTAGAACGATCTTCTTTTGCAGCAACACCACTAAAATTAGGGTTGGAGTCAATTTCGTTATAAAGCAATGCAGCCTTCGCATTGTTTACTCCTTCGATCCATTCTATACCACCATTTTTCTTCAACCATTCTAAGGTTAACATAGAAACGTAGATAGGGAAAACTGGAGGCGTATTAAACATAGACTCCTTACTAATATGTGTAGAATAATCTAACATAGTAGGAATAGAGCGACCTGTTTTGTTAAGGATTTCATCTTTCACAATGACTAAAGTTGCTCCAGCAGGACCCATGTTTTTTTGAGCACCAGCATAAATTAAATCAAATTTAGAAGCATCAAATTTACGAGAGAATATATCAGATGACATATCACATACCAAAAGGGTATCTCCAGAAACTTTAGGGAATTCTTGAAACTGAGTTCCGAAAATAGTATTGTTAGATGTGAAGTGTAAGTAGTCAAAATCTGAAGCTACTGTATACCCTTTAGGGATATAAGAATAGTTCTTGTCTTTAGAAGAAGCTATAACATCTATAGCACCCATTTTTTTGGCTTCTTTGATAGCCTTGTCTGCCCAAGTTCCCGTATTAATATAAGCAGCTTTACCATCTACTTTTAATAGGTTCATTACAGTCATTAAAAACTGTGTACTTGCACCACCTTGAAGGAAAAGCACCGAATATCCAGTTGGAAGATCTAGTAAATCTTTTACAAGAGCCACAGCGTTATCCATAACAGCTACAAAATCTTTACTTCTGTGCGAAACTTCGATTAAGGAAAGGTTAGAATTGTTGAAGTTTAAAACAGCTTGTGAAGCATGTAGAAGTACTTCTTGAGGTAAAATGCAAGGACCTGCACTAAAGTTGTGTTTTTTCATCTGAATGAGTCAGTTTAGCTTAAGTGAATAATTAATGCAAAAGTCGACTTTTTATACCAATATCACTAAGTTTTAAGGCCTTATTCTCAATAAGTTTTCTAGGATACTTGGTATGTATAGCAGCCTATTTAAGCGTTTTTATAGGATTGATAAAATATTCTGATTCATTCATTAATGTTACTCTATATTACTTGTATATTTGCTCAAATTTAAATGGTTTAAAGGTATGCCAAAGATGAAAGCTGAG
>Ga0115003_10004334_pt1 | contig 10947 bp, 8 predicted proteins | sample ArcticOcean_MG_C_7_FD_88736 | JGI IMG/M metagenome (GOLD analysis project Ga0115003, IMG submission 88736) | Marine microbial communities from western Arctic Ocean - ArcticOcean_MG_CB11_88 | ecosystem: Environmental > Aquatic > Marine > Oceanic | place: Arctic Ocean: Canada Basin | collected... | reverse complement strand
TGCGGCAGCGAAAAGAAGGCCAATAAGAGCTAGAGTGAAAGGAGATTTCTTTGAATACATATGTGAGCTTAGATTTTTTGTTTAAATGTGAAAGTGCATAAGGCTTATGCAATAACAGGAAAGGTCAATGGACTATCTTGCATCTACGAGGACAGCCCAAGAGGTAAAATGTTCATATTTACGTAGGAACGCGACAAGTCGCGTCTCTACCTTACCCTAAATCGTATTGGTCAATACGCTTGCGCAGGGTGGCGCGGGTCATACCGAGTATCTCTGCTGCTTTGACTTGTTTGCCGTCAGACTCCTTGAGCGCACGGGCAATGAGTGCGCGCTCGGCATGTTCGAGGATGTTCTTTCCATGCGTCTCAAGGAGGTCTCTATAAAAAGCGTCGGATGGATCCGAAAGGGCCTGACCGATTAAATCCTCACCCATGAGAGATTCACTTGTGCCTTCAGCTATTGCCGAACTGTCTACGGTATCGGTAGATGGTTCTCCGTCGATCGCTTGCACGACTTCTTGCGGCAGGTCTTTGATTAGAATCCTTTCCCCTTGCGCAAGCACAGCGCTGCGGTAGATGAGATTCTCGAGTTCTCGCACGTTGCCAGGCCAGCGGTATTGATTTAGCAGTGTAAGTGCTTCGGGCGAAATCGTTTTTCTGCCGGTCTTGCTGTCGCGTGCGAGACGCTTGAGTACGAAGTCGATGAGATGTGGCACGTCCTCTTTACGTTCACGCAGAGGTGGCAGTTGGACGCGGACGACATTGAGGCGGTAGTAGAGGTCTTCGCGAAAGGTCTTTTCTTTGACCATTTCTTCAAGCGGTTTATTCGTGGCGGCGAGCATGCGCACATTGACTTTGAGCGTGTCGCTACTACCAACGCGCTGTATCTCCCCCTCCTGTAAAGCCCGGAGAATCTTGGTCTGCGTGGCCAGCGCCATGTCGCCGATCTCATCAAGAAAGATAGTACCACCATCGCAAAGCTCAAACTTGCCGATGCGTTGATTGGTCGCACCGGTAAAGGAGCCTTTCTCGTGACCGAAGAGTTCACTCTCGATGAGGTTCTCGGGAATTGCCGCGCAGTTGACTGCAATGTAGGGCTTTTGCGCCCGAAGGCTATTTTTGAAAATAGCTCGCGCAATCAATTCCTTACCCGTGCCGCTCTCTCCAGTGATCATTACAGTGACATCGCTGGTTGCGACTTGACCGATCATCTTAAAAACTTCCTGCATAGCGGAAGAGCTACCAATAATGCCACCGTCGATATCTTCCTTCGAAACGCTAGGTGCCGCGTCTTCTTTGCCTGCTTTATCTAGGTCCTTGGAGGCGGCGATGGCTGACTCGGTTAGAGTTAGGATTTTTTTCAGGTCGAAAGGCTTCATGATGTAATCAAAAGCTCCAAACTTCATCGCCTCGATCGTGGTCTGCGTGGTGCCGTAAGCCGTCATCAATATGATCATTGCGTTGGGATTGATCCCGCGCAAATGCTGCAAAGCTTCCATCCCGCTCATGCCGCCCATCCGGTTATCTAGGAGGATCACATGCGGGCTGTGTTTCTCAGCCTCGACAAGACCATCCTCCCCGCTGCCCGCTTCGATCACTTCATACTGGCGACCAGATAAGACACGCTTCAATGAGTAGCGTAAATCGTCATCGTCGTCGATGATAAGAACTTTTGGAGTAATCGGTGTGGTGCTCATACGTTTCTGGAAGTTGGTCTAGTAAGAGGGGATACAGGTGATAAGCAGATTACGTGCTAAATCCATCAAAATAAATCGATTGTGATCGCATCCATACGCGCCTTGAGAACAGCAGTCGCCTCTTCGACCTCTAACCCTGAGACCTCATCTAGGGCGACCACATCCATTCGCGCCTCAACTTTAGAGAATGGGTGAGGTATATAAAAACGATCCCAAGTCTTAAGTCGCCAAGCACCCGTATGATTGAGTGAGAGCAAGATGATTGGCGCACCTGTTTTGAGAGCGACCTTCAATGCGCCTGGCTTCATATCGTAAAGCGGCCCACGTGAGCCGTCAGGGCTCACGCCGATATCGAAACCTTCGCTACTCGCAGCGATCATATCACGCAAAGCTTGTGCCCCTCGATTGAAGCGAGAACCTCGCACTGGCCGAACACCTAACTTTTCAACAAAGCCGGCTAGCCAGGCACCATCTTTGCTTGCGCTAATCAAAGTCGCCAAACGTCGCTCCCTAAAATAACGTAGGTAAAAAATAGTGCCCGCAAGAAGGCGATTGTGCCAAAAGATAACAACCGCTGGCGGCGTATCGCCATCCATCATACTCTGCGTATTAGTATCCCAATGATACCGAAGCGTACGCCCCCAAAGCCCCATAAAAAAAGCAAGTGCCGCGAGTAAGGCTCGCTGATGCCATTTAAGTTGCTCGGGGACTTTAGGATTCTCTGTCATTTAGGATTGATACCTTGTAGGCTTCAATCGAAATGGCAATGACGTTTGGCTGAGGGAGGTAGCAGCTAAAGCAGTCACAACCCCTCCACTGCCTAATCGAGAGGTGAAGCACTTTTCCATGTGCTTGACCCCCTCCTGTAGAAGTAAGTCAAACCTAATCAAACATTGACCCCTTACCAGTAAACTTCATCGTTCTGCGCCTTATGACAGCTCCAGCAACCAGTGATACTTTAATGGAAGACATCGTCGGCCTGTGTAAGCGCCGCGGTTTCATTTTTCAATCCTCCGAAATCTACGGCGGCTACAACGGCTTCTATGACTACGGCCCCCTCGGAGTCGAGTTGCGTAACAATATTAAGCAAGCTTGGTGGCGCGACTTTGTGCAGTGCCGTGACGACATAGAGGGCCTCGATTCCACCATCATCATGCACCCGAAGATCTGGAAGGCATCTGGACACGTGGATGGTTTCTCCGACCCAATGGTCGATTGCAAAGAGTCCAAGCTCCGCTACCGTGCCGATCAACTTTTCTTCGCCCCCGTAACTGTAAATGGCGAAACCATTGGCTACGTCTCAGTCGTCGAGTGTATCGACCAGCAAGAAGTGGCCGAAAAAGCTGCTGCTGAAATGAAGCGTAAAATGGCGAAGCAAGGTGAACTTGATACAATCGAGCTAAAAGAATATACCGAAGCTAAGCCCGAACAATACGAATTGATCCCCTCTCCCGCGACTGGCAAACCCGGCAGCCTGACCGAGCCACGCGAGTTCAAACTAATGTTTGAAACCAAGGTGGGTCCTCTCGCCGACGACGCCGCAACCGCCTACCTACGCCCTGAGACTGCACAGGGCATTTTTGCTAATTACAAAAATATCGTTGATACCGGCCGCGTGAAAATCCCCTTTGGTATTGCGCAAATCGGTAAAGCGTTCCGTAACGAGATCACACCACGTAATTTCATTTTCCGCTCACGTGAGTTTGAACAAATGGAGATTGAATACTTCATCTCTCCAAGCGCCGACTGGAAGACCCTCCACCGCGAATGGATCGATACCTGCACCGACTGGCTCGTTTCCATCGGTCTGCCCCGTGAAGGCATCAGCGAAGACATCCACCCAGAGGACAAACTGGCCTTCTACTCGCAAGCTACCACTGACCTCATGTTCCAGTTCCCACACGGCGAGCAAGAACTATGGGGTATCGCCTGTCGATCCGACTACGATCTCAAGCAGCACCAAGAGCATTCTGGCAAGTCGATGACCATCTTCGACGAAACCACCAAAGAGAAGTATGTTCCTCACGTGATCGAGCCATCGCTCGGCGTCGACCGCACGCTACTCGCCGTGCTCAGCGCTGCTTACACCGAAGACGAAGTCCCCAACGACAAGGGCAAAGTCGAAAAGCGCATCCTGCTTAAATTCAGCCCGAAGATCGCGCCGATCAAGGTCGCCGTCTTCCCGCTGCTTAAAAACAAACCCGAGCTAGTCGAGGTCGCCACAAAGCTTTACAAGAAACTGCAACGCCGCTGGAACGTCTTCTACGACGCCTCTGGCGCAATCGGTCGCCGCTACCGTCGCCAAGACGAAATCGGGACACCCTTCGGTATCACCATCGACTTCGACACCATCGAAAAAGATGGCACCGTCACCCTTCGCGACCGCGACACTTGTGAACAACGCCGCGTAACCGAAGACGAGTTGATCAAATTCCTCGAAGAGCAAATCGACGGGTAAACCGAATTAAATGCCATTTTCAAAATCTCGCAGTTCACGCTGCGGGGTTTTTTTGCATAAAAAAGACGCCTCCGATTTAATCGAAGGCGTCTCTATAAATGGTGCCAAAGGGCAGATTTGAACTGCCGACCAAAGGCTTATGAGTCCTCTGCTCTACCACTGAGCTACTCTGGCTTGAAGTTGAGTATCTTTTGGATGAATTCGCGTCTCGCAACAACAGTTTTAATTGTAAACACACGAACAATAAAAATGCATCGCATAGAAAGGCAAAAAACAAGAAGTGGGAAAAAGCCTAATTCCCATGCTTCTGTCAAGCGATCAGTTCTCCGGAAACTTCAGGTAATCTTGCCCCGACTCCTAATCAAACAGGCGTCTAGTCCTGTAGATCCAACCGATAGAATTGTCCATAGCGATCGACTAGTTGCACATAATCTTCATGGACTCTAGCCAAGCCAAGAGCTGGATTTTTTTGAACAAAATCGCCCAGTCGGTAGATCTGGCGCTCCAGTTGACCGCCGGAAATGATTGCAGAGGCAATACTTCGGTTATCATCGAAATTATTGATTGAATCCACATCCACAGTGTCACCCTCCCTGAAAGTGCCTGGTAGCTTAGAAAGCACTGTATCCGAGGACGCTCCAATCTCCACTATTGTGCTGGTGTCATCCGTCACTAGAGGCGATATCGGGCCGTTGTCCTCGGGCACAGAGAGGACTGGCGAGACTACTTCAATTGGCGCATTTTTCATGACGGCCTGCAGTTGCATTTGGCTGAGGTGCATAGAGATGGTGGCGGCATGTTCTGCCTTGCTTCGCTTTGCTTCAGCTAAGGCAATCGAGCCAAGCACAAGTTCCATACCACTCTTAGTCATCAGTAAATCCCCCTGACGTTTGTTGATAGTACCGAACCGCACAAAAAAGCCCATCTCATCCAAGCCTAGGTGTTCAACAATATATTGATCAAGAGTTCCGGGATCTATGACCACCACTTCCTCGACCACTTCTGGTGCGGAGCTCTCTTCTGGCAATTCGTTCTTCGCAAAACTAAAGTTCGCAACAAATGGTTCATTATTGATCGCGCTGGACTTCCTCCAATTGCGCAGCAACCACTGGTCACGGACTAAGCCCTGCATGACTCGACCACTGGGAGTTAATGCAATCACCTCTTTTTTGACAACTACTTGAGTCGCGGCAAGGGATTGAGGCTGATTTGAAAAATCGGGTAGTAGCTGGTCAAGCAAGCCATAGCTGTTACAGACCCACAGCATAACTAAGAGTGCGAGCGGTATAATAATACGGGGATTATTTAGATACTTACGCATTACAGAGGATTCAGGCTGAGTTCATTGAAGTCGCCATGATCGCTATCCTTGAGAGGCAAAAATAGCCGCGCCTTCAATGTGTAGCCGTCATAAGTCCGAACAAGTTCAATTTGCTGATACTCTTTGAGCGGCGGGCGGCTCCATAGGTAATTCAAGGATTGAGTCAGCGAATATAAAGGTAAAAAAGGCTCCCCATCGTCTTGTGGCGAATTCGTAGCACTGGCACTCAAATCAAGCATGATTCCCTGAATTCGCGCTTGATTTGAATCCGACGCCCTACCCTGCTCGGTCGGAATTTCGAGCTCAGCCACCTCTGCTGTCTGCAAGATCCAGCCATGGATTTCAAATGCTTGTGTAAATTGGCTTTTTAATGCTTCAGGCTGTGCGTCGGCTGTTTTGAGGAATTCTTCGTTAAACAGCATATAACGCATGCGCAAATCGCTTTGTTCAACGCCTGTCAGCTCTTGCTGTAAGGCTTGAAGCTCTTGTTTGAGTTCCATTCTCTGCAAGTGCTTTGCTTGCCGCTGCATCTCGAGGGGGTAATACTGGCGCGCAAGATATAAGAGGCCAACTAAACCAGCTAGCAGTAGCACAATCACCGGGTAGGATGCTAAGATATTATAGAAATGGCATAGACGTTTGCGCATGATCAGCTGATGCCTCCTAGTTCCGTGGATGCTTTTACTGTGAAACTAATCGTAAATTTACGCAGACGCCCACGCGCATCACCGAAGCGTGAACGGCTATTGCTTTGCTCAAAAGCGACTGTTGGCTCGCTCAATTGCCATCCTTGTTTTTTAAGACGTTCGAACATCACTTTAATTTCCGCTGGTAGATCAAGATCCGCGGTGAGTGGTCGGCCCACCATTTCAATCGTGGTGACCCCTTCGGTGGTATCAATCGAGCCACTGTAAGTATCCAGCTCTACAGATTCAGGCAACGAATTGGAAAACGCATGCAACATAATCAACAGTGGGGCGGGTACTGGCGCATCATCATCAAGAGTTTCACGGCCTCGGCTGAACTGGATGACGTTCTCATACTGACGATTTTCGAGGATGCTGCGCCGAACTTGATTAGTCTCCAAAGTCTCTAGCTGAATAGAGACATTGAGCTCGCTGAGGTCTAATTCGAGCTCCTGTTTCTTGTTAATCTGCGGTATGGTTAGATAAACTCCTAAGATTAGAGTAATGCAGAGGCAGGCAAAGGCTCGGTGTCTAAATTGTACGATTCGCTGTCGGGCCCTCAGGCTACGTGGGACTAAATCGAGGGATGCGCCTAACTTGAGTTTGCTGAGTAGGGACACGGCGGCCGCGTCGTCGGAACTCTCCATTGCGTCATGCCCTTGAAACTGGGGGTTTACCCCAAATTCTTGTTCGACAAATAGTCCTAAGCGGCGTGCACTACTGGCCATCTGTTCGGTGCCCAAATCCTGTGCCGTCAAACGACTGAAAAATAGTAATTTGCAGGCGGAATCACGGGCAATTAAGTAGCCGGCATCGCCTAGCACGCGACAGTGGATCACTCCCTGTGCGTCAGTAGCGACCAGAGTATCGTCGAGACAGGTGAGTGCATATGGCAAGCTATACACTCCGTCAAGCAACACAGCGTTGCGCAATGCCCACCCGCTAATGGCAGAGGCGATGTCATGCGGTAGGCTGCTGATGAAATAAAATTGATGGGTAACTTCACCCTGCAGGCCCATTTCGACCGACGCCAAGCTGCGCTTCTCGTCGCCATAGAGCTTGAGCTTACGCTGTGCCAGAAGTTGCTGCTGAAGTTTAGGCGCCATTTTCGGCACGCGCTCGAGATGGTGGTCGAGTGCAGGGATGTCAAGATACACCAGTAGACGACCGAACTGAAAAGTCTTTTCCGCGCGATCCAGAAGTGCCAGCAGAGCAGTGAGGTCCTGCGCTTCGCCTTCTTGGATCAAGCTAGAGCCCGAACGCGAAGTGCGCCAGATCCTTACCGTGTGGTGATCCCATATGAGTGTCGTATGTGCCATACTAGGGTATGACTAATAGTGCCACTCCAGCCCGTCAAATCGTAAAGTGCTGAAAGCTTCGGCAATGGAGAAAATACCGACTTCCGCGGAGGTCCACGGCTCACCTAGCAACAATTCCTGCGTTTTTAGAAAATAGCGATTTTGAATATAAGGATCCGCGTTAGTCCATTCTGTAAGTACGATGGGGGCAGAAGGCACATCTGGGTTGAGCAATGCAAGCGGAGCGCGATTGGTGAGAGTCAGGGTGGCTGTGATCGATTGCTCTGGCTCTAGCTCTGGCGGAGAGACAAACGAGCGGCGCCCACCGATGGTCACAGTCGCATCCTGAGTTACATCAATTCGACGTCCTCTTTGAGTCTGTATGACGGCCTCAACAAAGGTGTAAATTTGTGCAGGGTGATCGAAGATGCCATCTTCGTCGAGGTCTTCTGATATATCATTATCGATTTTGTCACCATCGCGGTTGTAGTCGATTCCGTCTACAACTTCATTTAAAAACGGGGAATTGACCCCATCATTAAAGACACCATTGCCATTCAGGTCTTCGCTACGATAGTCTATAAATTTTCTTCCATAAGGATCATTGCCATTTGCATCTTCATAGGTGTCCCGTTCTTGTATGATAAATTCAGCATCCTGGAGATTAGTGTAAGACAGCGCAACAGTGCCCCTGTCCCAAAAGCCTGTGTGAGTTACATTATTTGGCTCACTTGCCAAAGTTGCAGAAGGCTCCGGCAGCACCAGCACCAGCTCATTTAAAGTCATGGGTGGTTCTGCTTTAATCGCCCTACGATTCTCGATCACCACCGTACAGAGCCAGTCGCGCAAATCAATGCGCTGCACGTTGAGTTCGGCCGCGCGCCCTTGCCATTCGCTGCTACTTAAGCCGTAACGAGCCCATGAGCCAATTGTGGGATCGCCGTCACTGCCAACTGCCCACTCCTCCCAGAATCTGTTGAAACGCCGTTCGTTTAGGGTATCAGGCAGAGACAAGTCCGGGTTAGTGGTTGAAATGAGTAACAAACGTAATTCAGTTGGATCATTTGGATAGACCCAACCATCTGTAGCAGTTTCTGATGATTTAGGTCGTCCATCGTCTGTGATGTAGCTAAATGATGTGCCATTCCAGTCAATCGAATCAAAGGTATCATCACCCCAATCCGCTTCAGCAAAATACAACTTGCGCGTGGTGGTCGAGCCAGGACGAATGCCGAGCGGATAGCGCACCTCATTAGCACTGCCGCCACCATACCGAGCCGCAAGATTCCACCAGTAAGCTTTGTATTCATCGTCTATGGTCGGGATGCTGGCATCATTTTCGTAGATGGGAAATACCTGTTCACGCAGCATGCCACGCTTTAGGGCCTCGGCAATTTCGGGCAATACCGCGCCCTCTTTGACTGCACGTTGCGTGCGGATGAGATCGATGGCACCGGGTAGCACTGCTGCGGATAAAATCGCGATCACCGCCATCACCCCGATCAATTCGAGTAAGGTGAAGCCAGCGCGGGGTATCGTGGGTGGTCTATTTTGTGGATCCATGGTTCCTCTAGTAAGCGCCGGGGCTGAGCATGTTAACAAGTGGCAAGAAGACTGCTGCTGCCACTAGCCCAGCGAGGCAAACAGTAAATACAATGAGCCCTGGTTCGAGAATGGCAAAGAAGGTTTTAATCTTACGCGGCACCAGGTCATCATAGTAGTCAACTACCGCTTGCAAGGAGGTGTCAAGCGAACCACTTCGCTCACCGACACCGACCATCGTTCGTACTAGTGCTGGAAAAGTCGAATCTTTGGCCATCGTGCTGCTCATGGTTGAGCCGTTCGAGACCGCCGTCTCAATGCGTGTCACACTACGTTCAATCACGGCATTGCCGACCACTTCGCGCCCCATTGCAAGCGAGTCGGTGATCACAATTCCCGCTTTCTGTGTCAGAATCAAACTACGTAGAAATCGTGCAACGGCGAGGGTCAGGATCACATCGCCAAGAAAGGGAAGCTTGAGCAGAAAGTGGTCGCGTAGCAAAGATGCCCGCTTAGAGACTTTAAACAAAAGCCGCAGACTCGGAGGCGTTAAAAACGCCACCGCTAAAATTGCGCCCCAGTAGAGCACCACAAAATCACTGGCGGCGATCATCATACGGGTAATCAGTGGCAATGGGATATCGAGTTCAAAAAGCAGTGCAGTGACCGTCGGGAAGACAAATCGTAGGGCAATGAAGATAAAAATAGTCAGCGCCCCGAGCACAAAGGCGGGATACAACATCGCCTGCTTAAACGCTTTCCAGTTTTGATCCATCCACTCGAGGTAATCGCGCAGTTCGATGAAATTTTCATCTAACGAACCGCTGCGTTCAGCCACCTGCACAATGTTACGAATATAGCCAGGGAAGACCCGTGGGAACTCTTCCAAGCCCTGACTAAGAGGGGTACCCTGCTCCACGATCTCACTCAAGCGCTGACGAACAATGGTCTGTGCTCCCGAAGCGTCTTCGCCCTCGCGAGATTTGAGCGCCTCAACAATCGGCACGCCTGCGCGCAACTGTATCCCAATCTGAAAAATTAAATTGGCGAGCTCGGCAGTTTTCATCTTAAGCCGCGAATGGCGCTTTGCGGCGCTTTTATCGCGAAGCTCGGAATCAACCAGCTCCAGTCCATCTTGTGCAAGTAAGACCGTCAGGCGTTTGACGTTTTCAGCTTCGCGGTGACCTTCCAATAAGCGACCATTTACAGTCACCGCTTTGTAGTTAAATTCAGGCATCGTCGAGGGCTTCTCCTACTTCGAGTTGCACGACCCGCCCGACTTCTTCAATACTGGTGAGACCCGCTTGGGCTTTCATCAGTCCATCTTGGCGCATTAAAATGACTCCTTGCTCTTTAAGGTAGCGCTTGAGCTTTGAGGTCGACTGCTGATTGTCGATGCGCTGCTGTAAGCCCCCATCGATACGAATGATTTCAGCTAGACTAATCCGACCACTGTAACCTTTTTGGCCACAAGCTTGACAGCCCACTGCTTGATAAAGTGTTACACTGCCATCGACTGGCGCACCACCTAGGGCGACCCATTCTTCTGGCGTCAGCGTGTGCTCCGCTTTACAAATTGGGCAGAGGCGGCGTGCAAGCCGCTGCGCGCTGAGACCGAGCAGGCTACTGGAAAGAAGATAAGGAGGAATACCAAGGTCGGTAAGGCGGGGCACGGCACTAATGGCATCATTGGTATGCAGAGTCGAAAATACGAGGTGTCCGGTTAGAGCAGCTCGAATCATTAATTCCGCGGTGACTTGATCGCGAGTCTCGCCCACCAAGATCACATCTGGATCTTGACGCAGTAAAGTGCGTAGACCGCTAGCAAAAGAGAGACCAATTTCGTCCTTAATCTGCGTCTGGCGGATCAACGGCAGGCGGTATTCGATCGGATCCTCGAGCGTTAAGACGCTGCGCGCTTCCGCATCGATCATAGAGAGCAGCGC
>Ga0115003_10004329_pt1 | contig 10955 bp, 9 predicted proteins | sample ArcticOcean_MG_C_7_FD_88736 | JGI IMG/M metagenome (GOLD analysis project Ga0115003, IMG submission 88736) | Marine microbial communities from western Arctic Ocean - ArcticOcean_MG_CB11_88 | ecosystem: Environmental > Aquatic > Marine > Oceanic | place: Arctic Ocean: Canada Basin | collected... | reverse complement strand
TCCGCGAGAAGCAGGTCCAGATTTTCGAAGGAGCCTTGGGTGAGTCGTGCATTCGGGCTCATCGAGTGAACGAGGTAGACGGCGACGTCTGCACCCTTGAGTGCCGCTTCGGTTTCCTGAATCGAAAAGAGGTCACAGCGCCGCCGCTCGATGCCAGTTTCGCCGTTTTCGCTTAAGTCGGACGGAGCTCCAGACGGCGCCGGGAATCGGCGCCCTAACGCCACTACACGAGTCTTCGACTCGAGCGCTTCGCAGAGGGCGCTTCCAACAAATCCTGCGGCGCCGGTTATTGCGACGCGGGGCGTATTTGAATCGTTCACGTTTGGTCCCGTTACCGGTCTAAGCGGCGGCGCAATCCTCGTATATGAGGGAGCTGCGAATCTTGATCGAGATTTGTGCAGCGCGGCGATTCTCTCTGCCGAGCACTTAAAGCGGGAGTCTATCTTTCAGAACGTCAGGTGGGGCCAATCGCGGGTGGCAATTGCTCGATTGAGGATTCGGCGAGACGTATCCGACATCTCGCTCCGCGATCTCAATCGAGGGCAACAAGATCCGCCGTTTCCTTGTGAACCGCGTGATCACGAAGCTCGAGTCCGGCATTCCGAACGAGCTCAATCAGGAGGCTCGAATGGCACGGGATTAATTCTATTTAGGGAGCCCGTCGAAGAGATCGGGGAAGTCCATACCAGCGATCTTGCGAGTGGCGCTTCGAAGTCGCTTGAGCGTCACGGAACGTTGTGATTCCGTGAATGCCCGCACGACATCATCAAGGTCTCGGGCTCCACCAGTCACGGAACGGATCCGCTCTTCCCGGCCTTCGCACGCATTCTCACATTGTGTTTTTTTACTGTCTTGTTTTCCGCGTAGGCTGTGGAGGCCTTTGGCGCTCTTCCGAAAAGAGTCCCAACCTGAGGCAATTCTCGGCTGCGTTCACTGACTTGCTCTGTAGTGGGCTCAAGGCTGCCTGCCGACATATCAGACGAGAACGTGGAGAGCAGTAGAACGAGAAAGCAGATAAGAGGTGGTACAGAATTGAAATCGTGCGAACCGGGTGCACGTTAGGCACGGGGTCAGATTCCTAGCTGGCTCAGGCTGTCGGCGATTCGGCCGACGACGAGGGAAAGCGTTGGCCGTGTTCGTTCGAGCCGTTCTGCCAAGTCCTGCAGGGCGTCGTAAATAGGGGAGGCGATCGAGGGGTCATCCTGTTCCACATCCAAAACCTGCGCGACGTCTGCGAGGGTTTGCTCAAGCAATACCCGATCCTGCGCCGACAGCGTTTGCCCGTCGGCGAGTTCCTGCCGCAGATGAGCGATCGATTCTTCGAGAGTTTGCCGCGGTGCCATGGCGATAAATCCTTCGTGTGGCCCGTTTTTGGGCATTACTGGGTGTTGTCAGGTGTTGTTGGACGCTGTGATCGGAGAACTGCGCGTACTGGCTATTTGCGAGTACCTCCGCCGATCCAGCCCCGCACGCGAAAGAGCGTGACCATACCAATAGCGACGATGGCCATCGCTCCAAGCAGGATTGGGTAGGCAGCCCGAACCTTCAACTCAGGCATGTACTCGAAATTCATTCCGTAGATGCCGGCCATGAATGTGAGCGGAATGAAAATTCCACCCACGAGTGTGAGTACCTTCATGACCTCGTTTTGGCGATGGCCGAGGGTTGCCAGAACAGCGCTCATCATATCGGTCGCGATTTCCCGAGAGGCATCGAGGCGACCCAAAATTTGCCGAGCGTGGTCTTCTGCATCCTTAAGGAAGATGGCTACGTCGCTCGGGATGAGCGGAGTGTCCGCGTGCGACAACTTGTAGAGCGACTCGACCTGAGGACGCGCTACACGCCTAAGGGTGGTGAGCTTTCGCTGGAGCTGCTGAACTTGACTCATGAGAGCAGGCGAGGGGTTATCGAGAATTTCAGCTTCGATTTCATCCAGCGAGTCAGATATCTCTTCGACGATCGGATAGTACTGATCGACTAGAGCGTCAGTCAGAGCATAGGAGAGAAATGCTGACCTCGACCCTCTGAGCATGCTTGCTTCGTCGCGGATGCGATTGCGGACGTCATCGAAGAATGCGAAATCGCGTTCCTGGAAAGTCACCACAAAATTCTCGGCAAGCAGCAGACATACTTGTGGAACGCGATCCATCGCATCGAAGGGGGCGAGAGGGGCCCGAATCACGACGATTAGGTAGTCGCCGTACGCTTGGGTCTTGGCTCGCTGTGGCACGTTGACGGCATCGGCGAGCGCTGTGTCGTGGATGCCGAAGATCCGCGCGACCGTTCGCAGGCACTCTTCATCTCCCAGCCCTTGGATGTCAATCCAAGTGGTTTGCTTCGTGTGAGCATATGGCGCGAGTTCATGAGGGTCGCTGATCTCTCGCTCAATTAGGCTCTCGCGGTCGTACTCCATGAGCCGGATACGCGGACGCGGAGAATTCGCGGGTAGATGGAGTTTGCTCTCGTAAGCAGTGGGGTTGGGCGTAGGCAGCGAATTAGAGCTGGTCATGATGGGTCTCCGGGTGAAGAGGAACGAATCGGCCGACGGCGAGCCTGGGCCGCGGGCGTGTCTGCCCGGTTGATTGGTGCTCGAACTCGACGGGTACATTCTCTTACGCGGTGGACTCACTTGCGCTTACAGAGGGACTGAGGACCGGCTCTTCGAAGGAATCCATCTCCAGATCTTCTTTGAACGCGTCAAGCTCTTCTGCCACGGTCTCGAGTTCATCGAATGTCGCGATGTGGAAGAGCGCGTCACCCTCGTTAGCGAGAGGGATATTGGTTTTCCCTATGAGGACGCCGTCGACGGGTGACTTGATATTGCAACTCGCTTCTCCGAGCGGATCCGTGATCTGCCCCAGGATTTCCTTCTTGGCAATCTTGTCACCAAGTCGCAAGCCCGTCACGAGCATGCCTGTTTCGGGAGCGCGTACCCAGATGCTGCGTTGTGAGATAACCGCGGCCGAGGCCTTGCTCACGCCTTGTCCCCGTGATCGTGGAAGCATGTCGAGGTGCCGCATCACGCCTATGACGCCACGCAGTCCTGCTTGAATACAGGCTTCGTCGAAGCGCAGCGCTTCGCCTGCTTCGTAGACGATGGTCGGAATGCCAAACTCGCCCGCAGCCATTCGAAGCGAGCCCGGGCGAAGAGGTGCGTTCATGATCACAGGCGCACCAAAGGCGCGAGCCATCTCTTCCGTTTCTTTTGAGCTCAGCCTCGCTCGGATCTGCGGCAGGTTAGACCTATGAATGGCGCCGGTATGGAGGTCGATGCCGTGGGTCGATCCCTTGACGAAATTTGTGAGGAAGGCGTCTGCCAGCCGAGCGGCGAGTGAACCTTTTGCAGAGCCAGGGAACGATCGGTTTAGATCGCGGCGGTCGGGGAGGTACCGCTCTTGTGTGACGAAACCGTAGACATTAACGACGGGAACCGCGACGAGCGTTCCCCGCAGCTTGCGCAATAGGGGCCGGCCTAGCAATCGCCTAACGATTTCCGTTCCGTTGATCTCATCGCCGTGGAGGGCCGCTGATACGAAGAGCCGCGGGCCGGGCTTACGGCCGCGCACCACGACCGCGGGGATTTCGACATTCCCCGCTATGAACCGAGCTGCGACGGGCACGCGGACGATCTTCCGTTCTCCGGGCGCAATGGATACGCCGGCGATCTCGATGGTATCGCTCACTCTTCCTCTTCTCCTGGGGTGATGCCGACCGCCTGAGGTGCTTCGGAAGCCTCCGCGGCCGTTTGGTCCGACGCTTGGTCTGGGGTTTGACTCCGTACTTGCGGCGCCGAAACCAAGATCTCGGTCGGCTCGTCGCCGGCCAGGACAGCGGGTGTTTCGGACGTAGACTCCACCTTGGAATTTGCGACGATCGGCGGCGCAGCCGTCATCCCGGCCGGGCTCTTGTCTTTTCTTTTTTTGCGTCGGGGTCGAGAATGCCGCGCAAGCCCCTTGAGCGTGAGCGTCTTGCCGAAGCAGAGCAGCGTGTCCCCAGATAAGATCTCCCGCGAACCCTTGGGATTCGGAATCGAGATCGAGCCGCGGTGAATGGTCATGATCACGATGTCGCGATCGCGTAGGCCCGTTTCGCGGATCGTCTTGTTTGCGAGTTCAGAGTTTTCATCGACGGGAACCTCGAGCACGCCGTAGCCGCTCTGTAGTGTTAGGCGTTGGCGGATATCGATCTCAGGGAAGAGCACCTCCTCCTCGATCTGCTCAATTATCGCGCCGGCCACGTCGATGCCAGTCGCTGCTTCGATCCCTTCGAGGCCAGGCGACGAATTGACTTCCATAAGCTTGGGCCCGGCGTTGCTCTCGAGCATGTCGACGCCGGCTACTCGAAGCCCCATGATCTGTGCCGCATGAAGCGCTGTTCGTTCGAAGTCGGGCGTGAGCTGAACGGATTCAACACGGCCGCCACGATGGACGTTGCTTCGAAACTCGTCGCCTTGGGCAACGCGTCGCATTGCAGCAACGACACGATTGCCCACGACGAAGGCACGAATGTCCTTCCCCTTACTCTCTTTCACAAATTCCTGGATCAAGACGTTCTGATTGGCAGTGCCTTGCAGGACTTCGATGATGGACTTCGCGACGGAAGTCGAGTCGGCGAGAATTACGCCAATTCCCTGGGTACCCTGCAGGAGTTTGACTACGACGGGCGGCCCGCCCATTGCTTCGATGGTCGGCTCAATCTGATCAAGGTCATGCACGAAGGCCGTCTTGGGAATACCGATTTCGTGGCGGCTCAGGATCTGGATCGAACGGAGCTTGTCTCGGGAGACGCTGATCGACTGGGAGCTGTTCAAGCAGAACACGCCCATCTGCTCAAACTGTCGTACGACTGCAGTGCCGTAGTGGGTAATCGAGGCACCGATTCGTGGGATCACCGCATCGTAGGCCGGAAGGGATTTGCCTCGATACATGAGATCGGGAGCGCCCTCCTGATTGTCGATGCCGAGCTTAAGGGTGTCGATCACCCGAGGCGTGTGGCCGCGTGCGATTGCGGCCTCCTTCAGCCGGCGAGTGCTGTAGAGGCGAGGTCCGCGGGACAGGATGGCAATCTTCATGGTACTCCTCGGAGCCCCGCATAGCGGGGCCTGGGCGTGAGTGGAACAATCTGGATGATGGGGGTGACCCGGCAAGCGTCATGCCAGCGCCGATGATTCGATCAATAAACCCTGCGCGGGCTTTGTTTGAGACTGTGGAGCGAGACTAGTTCTGATCGCCTCGTGCGTCGTCTATGGAGGTCGACTTGTCACGCGAGGACGCACTTATATAGGGGCACCGCTCGAGCTTCGTTTTAATTCCGGCGGCCGAGAGGATCGCCCCCGTTGGTTCGAGGTCGACGTGGGCGCTGCGGCGCACGATGGCCGAGAAAGCAGCGAAGAAGATTTGCCGCTCCGACCGTTTCACTCGCAGCGTTCGAATCAGCTCGCGTTGGTGCGCCGGGGTGAGGTCGCTGGAGACGACATCGACCGAAAGCTCCCACGCCTGGTGGGCGCGCTCCCATTGGGCCGCGTTGCTTGAGCTCATTTCCAATTCTTCTTTTCGCACGATCGTCGACATCCAGTAAATTCTCTTGGCGAGTGTACGCGACTCAGTCACGGCACGGCAGTTGCTCCGTGTTTCTCAGATCATTGATATTCACCCATGAGCCAGGCTCTGGGAGGAGAGGAGAATGAGTATGAAATCTCACGCCATCGTTGTCGGAACGGACTTTTCAGATTCAGCGGGTCGGGCGGTCCTACACGCCTGATTGATCGCTCGAAAGCTCGACGCTCCGCTGAGAGTGCTCCACGTATGGAATCCCAGTGTGCTGCCGAATCGGCTTTTGGTCGGGGGCGACTTTTCTCCTGCGTCGCGTGAACCCTCGTGGCGGCGGTGTCTCTTCGGCTCCGCGAAACGAACCATTCTTGCCCACGCTTACCAGGATGAACGCGCTGATTGGCTTGCGAGCTGGAGTGAGACGAATCGCAAGCTTGATCTCGATCAAAGCGAGTCCACCGTGCGTGATTGGGCATGGCGAATGAGGAACTCATAGACTCGATGCACGACTATTCGCCGAGACTGTTGGCCAGTCGTATCGTGGCCGCGGCGCATCGGCAGGATCCTACGATGGATGCAACGGCCGTGTGTGCGGGACGATCATGAGTTCGCCTGGCCGGTCCGATCGAATCGCGCTGGCAGGACGAAAACGCGCGGGTTGTGCCGCCGGTTCTCAGGGAGCGTCGAACCCAACGTCCATATGTTTTCGACCAACTCATCAGCAAATCGGCCCAAAATGGAGGACCGGCACGTCGGAGCTTGGCGCGGGGAAGCACGCTTGCATAGGCTGACCATTGGACTGTGAATAGTGCACAGGAGCTTTGGCGCAGGATAAGGGACAGGTTCGTTCCGAGTGGTTAAGCTGCGGGGGTCCCCCCCGCCCCTCGATTCACCGGAGCGGATATGCGAAACAAGATCGTCGTGGGTTGGAACGAGTACGTCGAGTTTCCTGAGTGGGGAATTCGGCGTCTCGGAGCCAAGGTTGACACTGGAGCGCAGACCAGCGCCCTGCACGTGGAAGACATCGAAGAGATCGGACGCGGACGAATTAGATTTGACGTCGTCGTTCACCTAACGAAGCGGGATCGACATTTTTCCGTGAAGGCGAAGATCGTACGCCGGTCGAGGGTGAAGTCGAGCAACGGTGAATACGACCTCCGGTACTTCGTAGAGACGCAGCTGCGTCTTGGTGATGTCGAGAAGACGATTGAAATCAGTCTTGTCGACCGTGGGAAAATGGCACACAGGATGCTGCTGGGGCGTTCTGCTTTACACGGTGATTTTGTCGTCGACGTGAGCCGTCGACATCTGCTCGATCGCTGATCGTGCTAGTTGGAGCTGAGTGATGGGGAGCGGCCCTGGGATGAAATCGTTGCGCGGCTCGACGCGGGAGACCGTGAAGCGGTTCGAGAACTGCTCGCCGATTTTGGTGAAGTCGATCGAAACCATGCCGCGGCGCATCTATCGAGCGGGGATCTCGCACGACTCTTAGCGATGCTCGGCGTCTAACAGGCGGCCTAGATTGTCGAGGGGGCGCCGCCCAGCCAGGCAGCCGACGCGATCGAAGAAGTCGAACCCGGAGCGGCAGTCGAGATTCTCGGCGAGCTTTCGAGCGACGATCGCGTGGACGTGCTCGGGGAAGTGGCCGGTGGCTTAATGCATACGGAATTCGTTTCCGTTGCGGCGGCCGATTCGGTGGCGTTTGCAATCGATCTCATTAGGAGCTCCGCGGAGAACCACGCGCGCTATTCCATCCAGTACCTCTACGCCGTCGATATAGAGGGACGGCTTGAGCGTGTGGTCCCCCTGCGCGGTCTCTTGCTCGCGCCGCCAACAGCCCGCCGCGCACAATCATGATTCGCAAGCCGATTGCTCTTGGGGCCCACGACTCCCTCGACTCTCTTTACGATCAATTCTCTGAGGCCGAGTTTCTGGGGCACCCGTCGTCGACGAAGATGGCGTCTTGCTAGGCGTAGTCGAGGGAAGCGCCGTCGATGATGCGACGATCGATCAGGCCGAGTCGGATCACATGAAATCCCTTGGTATCGCGAGCGGCGAGTAGCTGCGGTCGATGCCCTCGTTTGAGCGCTCTCGGCGACGCCTCTGGCAGCCAAACGCGCGAGAGAGGCGAGTCTATCAGTGCCGGCGCGCTGGCCGCGGGTTTGACCCCGTACTGGACCCGAGGCAAAGCTAACCTTGAGGAGCTGAGAAAGATGTTTCGGGTGAATCGCCTCGAACCCGAGGTTGACTCGAACCCGCCGGATTGGCCCTAGCGGACCCGGTTCGAGGAGCTGCTGATCCCGACCAGATCCGATCCGGCCGAATCGGGTACGCTCCCGTATTGCCGCTGTGCTTGCTGAGCCCAGCTCTGAGAGCGTACTGATTGCTTTCCTTCTGCCAGTTTCATGTTGCCCCTTGTTTTTCGCTACGTGCGGTCCTCGGACTTCTGCTCGTCATGTCGGTGTGTCCTAATTCGGCCGACGCGGACCGGATGCGCGAGCAGTCCCAATGGGATTCGCTCAATCCGGATCTCGAATGGAGGATCGGCGAAATCGAGATCACAGGAGCGAGTCACTTCAGTACGGGGTCGCTCGATAAAAAAATGCTCTCAAGTGAGCGCCCATGGTATACGCCTTGGCGCGCACGACCCGAGTTCGATCCGGCAATCTTCGAGCGGGACATTGCGCGGCTCGTACGGTTTTATGAATCCGAAGGGTTCTATAAGGCACTGATCTCGTACGAGTGGAACCAAGAGGAAGGCGGGGATCGCATCCTCATTGACCTAACGATCTCGATCGTCGAAGGACCACGGGCGACCGTGGCCACGGTCGACTTCGAGGTTATTGAGACACTTGATACGCCCCCTCAGTCGCTCGATGTCTCGGGTCCCTTTTCGCTTAAAACCGGCACTCCATTTCGAGAGGACGACTACCGGGCGACTGCGGAGGAGATCGAACGCATTTATCTCTCCGAGGGTTTCCCTTGGGTGGCGATCGAACGATCCGCCCGAGTCAATACCGACCGGACCCAAGTGATCGCCGCGTTTCGTGCCAAGCCGGGTCTGTATGCCACGATTGCTTCGATCGAGATAGCGGGTGTGGAGCTGGTTTCTCCGGAGCTGATCAGCCGAGAACTGACCTTCGCTCTGGGAGAATCATTCTCGATTCAAGCGATCGAAGCATCCCGATCGAAGCTGCTCTCGCTAGGCCTCTTTGCCTCGGTCTCGATAGATTGGAGTGAGGACGGTGATCAGCTCGGAGCCACTTCTGTCCGCATCACTGTCAAAGAGCGCCCGCATCGTGAAATCCGAATTGGCGTCGGCTACAGCACTGAGGAAGAGGCTCAGGTGAGCGTGCGGTGGGGAGACGACAATTGGTTCGGCAGCGGAAGAAGGACAGCGTTTACGGGGAGGTACTCGAGCGTCGTGCGATCCCTGGACTATTCATTCATGCAGCCCCATATGTGGGAGAAGAACGATCGCGGTCTTCTCAATATTTCGGTGTTTCAAGAGACCGAGCGCATGTACACGCGAAACTCCGTGCGTGCGAGGCCGGCCTTTGAACGGAAGTTCTCGATTCCGCTTGTCTTGAACGTGGGGCTACAGCTCGAAACGACTCGGGTCAGAGATGTCGATTCCGAACTTTCGCAGCTGATTGGCGGAGTTCGAAGTGAAGGAATCCTAATCGGTCCGACGTTGTCTCTCGAATGGAGTCCCGTGGATAGTCTGATTCACCCGACTACGGGTTGGGTCGCAAAACTACAAGTCGAAGCCTCAACAACCTTATTAGGCGCCACCTATGACTACTATAAAACGACGGCCTCGATTACAAGATATCATCCGCTGGGGAAGTGGGGCGTGTTAGCAGCTCGCCTCGAGATCGGTGTGGCCGATTCATTCAGCGCCCCAGACCGACTACCAATCTTTGAACGACTCTATGCGGGCGGAGAAAACAGCGTGCGCGGGTATCAGCGTCGGCAGCTCGGACCGCGTGCATCCAATGGAGATCCCCTTGGCGGCCGATCACGAGTTGAAGGCGCCGTCGAGGCGCGCATTCCCGTATGGCGTGATCTCGGCGTGGTCGGCTTCGTCGACTTTGGGCAGGTCTCACTCGATCGATTCGATCTCGTCCCCGACGATCTGCGTTATTCCGCAGGGCCAGGGCTGATTTACGACACCCCGTTTGGGCCGCTCAGTCTTTATGCCGGATTCCCTCTGAATGGGAAGAGCATCGACCCCTCGTGGCAACTGCATTTCAGCATCGGGTTCTTTTTCTAATGGCAGTCAATCACAGCACCAAGGGGAGCGAGCCCACGCCAAAACTCCCGGAAAACCATGGCACCGGGGGCCGTTCGATAGCGACGACGTTTGCGATCGCGCTCTTGGCTCTACTTGTCACGATTGCCTTAGCGTTTCAGTGGCCGCCTGTTCGGGATCGGCTGCTGTCGGCTTCGATTGATCTTGCGAACGACCGAATCGTGGGGGAACTCGCGGTTGCAGGATTCGAGGGCTCACTTCTTGGGCGGTTCACGCTTTCTGACCTGACGCTTAGGCACGAGGGACAGCAGATCGTGCGCGTGGAGCGAACGTCATTTTCGGTCGTTTGGCGCGCGCTGATTCGAGGGCAACTTCATCTGCACGGACTCGAACTCTTGAGGCCAGTCATCCATGCGTCACGAGATGATGGGGAAAACTGGAACCTAGTAAGTGCAGTCGACTCCGTTCCTCCAACTGAAGAGGTGGCCGAGGAATCTACGCAGGACGTGGCTGCTCTTTCACTGAAGATTGATGATCTGTCGATCGTCGGCGGTGAATTGGATCTAGCTCTCGGGAACGTGGCAGCGCAATTGATCCGGCTGAGGGAGTTTGAATTTCAGACGGCGCTCTTAGTTGCTGGGGCCGACGTGAGTGCGGAGGGCATTACGCTGGAGACTAACGTCATGGTTCCGGGCCTTCCGCCGATACACACGAGACTGGGTGGGCGAGCCGGTATCGCGCAGGGTGGGCTCTCGGTTGCGGTCGAGAGCTTTGAAGCCAATGGCGGGGCATCCCAGATTCGGGCACAGGGTGAAGTGGCGCAGAGTGGCGAGGTCCTCTTCGAAGTGGAGATGGCGAAGCTCGCCTACGCAGATCTCGAACAGATTCTCCCGGAAGGCGTGCCGGCACTCGACTACTCGGGGCATTTCGAAGTCGCCGGAGCCCGGGAGGATGCGGTCTTCTCGGGCCGCTTGAGCACCGAAGTCGCCGATCTCGAGTGGCAAGGCCAGCTCAATCTATTGGATCTGGATCCAGCCCAGATGACGGGCACGTTCGGCTTTAAGGCGACGGAGATCGGAAGGCTTCTTGGGCGCGAGGATGTCCGCGGGCGTCTCGCTGGAACCGGCCTCTGGTCTGGCAATGGTGGCAGC
>Ga0115003_10004327_pt1 | contig 10959 bp, 11 predicted proteins | sample ArcticOcean_MG_C_7_FD_88736 | JGI IMG/M metagenome (GOLD analysis project Ga0115003, IMG submission 88736) | Marine microbial communities from western Arctic Ocean - ArcticOcean_MG_CB11_88 | ecosystem: Environmental > Aquatic > Marine > Oceanic | place: Arctic Ocean: Canada Basin | collected... | reverse complement strand
CAACAAGGAGGATGGTCAATAAACACTACTTGCGCTAGTAATACTGCGCATTTCCGGAACGGATAAAAAGGGCCAGCCGCAATTGTTAAGCTAAAAACGTTTAAACAGTGTGCCCGTTGGCGAGTTTGCAAATATCAGCATTGCTCAAGCTTTTGAGGTAACCATACGTCGCAAGCAAAGAGATTTTAAACACGATGTGATAGGGTGCAATACGTTTGAAGCGGCTTATGACATTAGGGTTCAAATTCCAGCTGGTGGGCATCTTACGGTATGCTCTTGGGTCCGCGTAAAACAAAAGGGGCAAGCCCCCCTCCTATTAATTTGATACGTCCTTTGGAGATAGTTTTGCACTCTGATTAGGTGGGAAATCACAAAAAATCGTTGGGCCTTGGCTTTAAAAAAGGGCTGTCCGGCTTGACGGAAGGGGTTTGGGCCCTTATGTCGAGGACTCATCGTATTAAGGACGAAACCCATGGCCCTTTTGCCAATCATCATTGCACCCGACCCGCGTTTGAAAATTATAGCTGAACCTGTTGAGCAGGTTGATTATGAAATCCGTCAATTGATGGATGATATGTTAGAAACCATGTACAACGCGCCCGGCATTGGGCTGGCCGGACCGCAAGTCGGCTCAACCAAACGGGTCATTGTTCTCGACGTTCATAAAGATGACGAAGCAGAAGATAGCGAGAGCACAGCCAACCCCATTCGCATGGCAAATCCTGAAATCATTGGGGTTTCTGATTACGACCGTACCCATGATGAGGGCTGCTTGTCGTTACCTGAATATTATGCGGAAATTGATCGCCCTGATACCATTCGGGTTCGGTATTTGGATGAGAATAATGAAACGCAAGAAATCGACGCCGATGAGCTGTTAGCTACCTGTATTCAGCATGAAATTGATCATTTGGATGGGATTTTGTTTGTTGATCACATCACCGCGCTAAAGCGCAATATGATTTTGCGTAAACTGACCAAAATGAAAAAACAAACGGAGCGTAAATCCGCTTAAATGGCAGCCCTTCGAATCATTTTTATGGGCACTCCGGATTTTTCCGTGCCTGTGTTAAAAAGCTTAGTTAAAGCTGGGCATGATATTGTTTGTGTTTATTCTCAACCGCCCCGGCCCGCCGGGCGCGGTCAAAAAGAACGTTTAAGCCCGGTTCACAGCTTTGCCGATGCTCAAGGCTTACAAGTCCGCACCCCCAAATCGTTCAAGTCCGATGACTTCCAAGCTGAGTTTGTGGCCTTAAATGCCGATGTAGCGGTTGTTGTTGCGTATGGTTTGATTTTACCAAAAGCGGTCTTAGATGCCCCAAAATTAGGCTGCATTAATATCCATGCATCGCTTTTGCCGCGTTGGCGCGGTGCGTCACCTTTTCAACGTGCGATCCAAGCAGGCGACAAAAAGTCAGGCGTGACAATCATGCAAATGGATGTTGGGTTGGATACGGGCGATATGTTATCAGTTCGGGAAATTGAACTTGAGGCGGATATTAAAGCGTCTCAATTGCATGATCGATTATCAGCTATGGGGGCGGATTTAATAGTTTCCACCTTGGACGATTTAGTTTTGGGCAAGGTGACGCCGATCCCACAACCTGAAGAGGGCGTTACGTATGCTTCTAAACTTGAAAAATCTGAAGGACGCATTGATTGGTCCCAGTCTGCTTTGACAATAGATAGGTTAATCCGGGCGTTGACGCCTTGGCCCGGAGTTTGGTTCGAGCATTCGGGCGAGCGTTTTAAAGTATTTGCTGCTGACGTTCTTGACCAAAGCGCAAACGATGCTCCGGGAACCCTAGTTGGGGATCAGTTGCAGGTCGCTTGTGGGGTAGGGGTTGTTCAAATCACGGAGCTACAACGCCCCGGGAAAAGGCGTGCTGCTGCTGCTGAAGTATTGCGCGGGTATCCGATTGATGCAGGAACGTGCCTCAACGTGTCGTCGATAAAACACTAAAACTTTTTATTGTTTTTATTTTAGATATTCAAGCAATGAAAGCATTGGCGCATCGTCTTTAACTTGGACCATGTTCTCGATGTCCTATTTCATTTCAGACATGATAAATGCGGAATGAAGGCATAGCCCACCTGAATATTTGTTTGGAAATAACCGTGACTATCAATCCATCTAAAGACATAACGTGCACAGCACGCTGCAAATGGTCAAATATTAGCTAGAAATTAGTGTTTCAGCTTTGTGGAACCGATTATATCTCTCATGTGTTTTGTGCCGCGTTCGAAGTTTACAAAACGCCTTGTAATTGCCGACATGCTTTCGTTGATTATTGATTCAATATAATTAATTCTTTATATTAGGTTTTGATCGTTTTTTAGTTGGAAGTTGCTCCGTAATTCATACATTGTTTCTAAAATTTATCAACGATTGGAGAAATTTAGTCCAAGCATTCACGATAATAAGAAAACGATAGAAAGATATCATCTTAATCTTCTATAACTTTTAAAATTTGACCCGGCTTGATTTCAAACTTTTCTGATATTTGTTGGATTTTATCTAAAGCTTTTTTTATATGGGGGTCGCAAGATAAACTGGTAACATCCCCAAAGTTTTAGATGTCCATTTTGTCGCTGCCATAGACATGATTGATCAGCGGGCACGTGAAATTGGTCATATAGGATGAAAGCTCTTTGTTTTTACTGTCCGGAAGCTTCAGATTATCGACGCTTTCAATATTGACACCCATATCGCGTAAGCTGATACGTAAGCTATAGTCGTCATAACTTGGTAAAAGAACTAATTTGCGTATTAAAATTAGATCATTGGGTGGGTCTGCGACGTCCCATTGAAATTCTTTAGATAAATCTTCAATATCAAACTGACCAATGCCTGAATCTGCATCTGTAAAGAGTTCGACGACGCTTTTAAGGCGAACGTTTTTAATCAACTGAGCGCGACGCAAGGCAGTTGTGTCTAAAGGTTAAATATTCTTAGGGGCATGATGTGCAGTGAAGCGCAGTCAATATTGTCGATATCGTCATCAAAAGACATAGAATTCAATTCATTTACTAAAAGCTCTTAATAGATTAGTTTTACTTAACAGAATTAAAGTAAATACCAAGAAAACTGTCACGTGCGATTGTTACAAACAATGAATAAGGACATGAAATTACAGGTTTTATCCGTCCACTTTGGTATTAGGGGTCGATTCAATTGTGTTTGCGGATTAAAAGAATGAATGGTTCGTTATCATTTAAAAATAGAATACGATGGACGCCCTTATGTTGGTTGGCAACGCCAAGAAAAGGGCATGTCCGTCCAGCAGTCGATCGAAGAAGCTGTAATCCAGTTTTCCGGTGAACCGGCTTCGTTATTTGTCGCTGGGCGCACAGATAAGGGTGTGCACGCGCTGTATCAATCCGCCCATTTGGATTTGACAAAAGACTGGAGCATCGATCGGGTTCGTGATGCTTTGAACGCAAAACTTCGGCCACATCCGATTTCTATTCTTTCAGCAGAGATCGTTGATGAGGAGTTTCATGCCCGGTTTTCAGCAAAAGAGCGGGCTTATATGTACCGAATTACTAATCGCCGCTCGCCGTTGACTGTTGACCGGGGCTTGAGCTGGTGGGTTCCTGTGCCGTTGGATTTAGAACCAATGCGCGATGCAACGGAAGTTTTGCTTGGTAAACATGACTTTTCAACCTTTCGGGCGACCGCGTGCCAAGCTAATTCTCCGGTTAAGACCCTCGATCAATTAGACGTTACGTGGGAAGGCCAAGAAATCCGTATTTACACCCGTGCGCGTTCTTTTTTATATCACCAAGTGCGCAATATAGTAGGTTCCTTGAAGATGGTGGGGTCAGGAAAATGGACAAAGGATGACTTGAAAAAGGCATTGGATGCCAAAGATCGCCGGGCCGGGGGACCAACCGTTCCCGCGGACGGGCTTTATTTAACGAATGTTGTTTATTGATAATGTGTAAGGGTTCCCTTTGTATCAGTTGAAGCAACTGTATATTTTTAGGTTATGAGCGATATGAAACTAAGTCTAAAACAACAAAATTCTAAAAATCAAAACAATTCAGAAGCTCCAAATAAGAAGGAATGCGCGCCGCTTATGGGTTGGTTAGCCGTGGTTTTTGGTTTTCTGGGCATATTTACTTTTGGGTTTATTTTTGTCCCCGTAGGCTTTTTGTTTTCTGTGCTTGCTTTCTTTCGGGGGCAAGCGCTTGGTGGATTTGTCGGGTTATTACTTGCCGTTATGGGGCTGATTACGTCGCCAAAACTTCTTCTTCTGATTGGCATGGCGGCATTCGCTCATTGGTTCGATTGGAGCGAATTTGTTCAGCCGATGTATGATATGATAGGTGTAGATACTTCTAAGGGCGAAGATATATAAGTCGTCCTTATACTTAACCGTCTGATCATGAGGGCTATGGTTAAGCCCAATAAAAAATCCATAAAAACAATGCTGATGGCCGTTTGAATTGAGATACCTATGGCCAATTTGACAATGAAGCTAGCGTAAAAAACGTCCATATCAACATCATGACTGACATGCTGTCTGTGAGTTCTGGTGGAATGGCCCTAATTAATCCTTGGGCAATTATACCAATAAAAATCGTATATTTAGGAACTATTACCCAATTATAGGGAACGATAAATTTTATGTATTTGTCACGGCACCCCATTGGTTTGGTCAGTTGTTCCATTAAAACAGGAAAAAACCGCCATGATAAGACATAAACCTAAATTACACTTGCCATATGTTGGCTTAATGGCACATCCATTTGTTCTGAAAACATCGCCCTGCCAGAACGGCATAGAATAATGGTGCAACTAGGAAGGTGGCTATGAACGAGCCCCAAAATCTAGCAACGGAAGTATCAAAATAACTGAAACCAGATTTATCAAACAGGGTCAGACGATAAGCGCCATTCAGCGTCCGAGCCGAGCAGGTTATTCAAATCATTTAGGGACGCCGAAAAAGCCTTGCAATATATGTTCATAAATATCAGCCAAAACTCCAATATCTTTTACCGCAACATTTTCGTCAACCTTATGGGCGGTTGTGTTCTGCAAGCCTAGTTCGGCAACTGGGCTAACGTCTTTAATAAACCGGGCATCTGATGTGCCGCCGGTGGTGCTTAAGTCAGTATCTAATCCGGTAATGGCTTTGATTGATGTTGCAATCAACTCACTCAGTTGGCCGGGCGGAGTTAAAAATGATTCGCCAGAAATCGAAATCGACATATCCGTCTTTCCTACAATTTTTTGGCGATGGCTTTCCAATAACTTACTTAAACTTGCCCCACTATGCTGGTCGTTAAAGCGGATATTTATACGACCTTCGGCTTTTGCCGGAATGATATTAGTTGCGTCGTTGCCTATATCAATATTGGTAATCTCTAGATTACTGGGCTGGAAATAATCCGTACCCACATCCAAAACCGCATTGTCAACGTCGGCTAAAAAATTCACTAACCGCGGGATCGGGTTGTCGGCTAAATGGGGGTATGCAACGTGGCCTTGAGTTCCATAAACGGTAATTGTTGCGTTCATGCTGCCGCGCCGACCAACTTTGGCCATGTCGCCGACTTGATCAATGCTTGTTGGCTCGCCAACCAAGCATTGGTCGATAACTTCACCTTTACTTTTTAGCCAATCTAGCATCTTACGCGTGCCATTGATCGCCGGTCCTTCTTCATCGCCGGTAATCAAAAAGCTGATAGATCCGACTAGTGTCCCTTTTGTCTGCTCAATTAAGCGCGATGTTGCTGCAACAAAGCAGGCAATAGCACATTTCATATCGCAGGTGCCACGCCCAAAAAGATGGCCGTCTATAATATCAGCAGCAAAGGGATCAACGGACCAGTCGTCGGTATTCCCCACGGGGACAACATCCGTATGCCCAGCAAAGCAGAAATTGGGGCTGGCAATGCCATAGCGGGCATACAAATTATCAACATCGGGGGTGCCGTTTTCGCTATAGGGGAGCCGATGACAAATGAAACCTAAGTTTTCTAAAGCCGTCTGTAGAACATCCAATGCGCCCGCGTCGGTTGGGGTGACGCTGGGGCAACGGATCAACTTTTGGCTAAATTCGATCGGGTCTATTATCATCGGGTTGGCTCCCATGCATTAAGCGAATTAGTCGCGCAACAAATCGTTGATTGATGTTTTAGAGCGAGTTTGTGCGTCAACGCGTTTTACAATAACCGCACAATACAATGAAGGTCCTGGAGTGCCATCGGGAAGCGGCTTGCCGGGCATGGAGCCTGGAACAACAACGGAGTATGCTGGAACCCGACCATAGAAAATCTCACCGGTGGCTCGGTCAATGATTTTGGTTGATGCACTAATGAAAACACCCATTGATAAAACGGAACCGGTTTCAATAATAACACCTTCAACAACTTCAGAACGCGCGCCAATAAAGCAATTGTCTTCAATAATCACAGGATCGGCTTGTAATGGCTCAAGGACTCCGCCAATGCCTACGCCACCGGATAAGTGAACGTCTTTGCCAATTTGTGCGCAAGAACCAACTGTAACCCACGTATCGACCATGGTTCCCGTATCAACATAAGCGCCCAAATTAACAAAACTCGGCATCAAGACAACGCTGGGTGCGATGTAAGCAGAGCGGCGAACAATACTGCCTGGAACAGCGCGGAAACCCGCTTCGCGGAAGGCAGCATCATCCATGCTATCAAATTTAGATGGAACTTTATCAAACCATGTCGATCCACCCGGCCCGCCAGCAATAGGAGCCATATCAGAAAGTCGGAAAGAAAGCAGGACGGCTTTTTTGAGCCATTGGTTGACAACCCAGCCGTCAGCCTGTTTCTCAGCAACGCGGGCTTTTCCTGAATCCATCATATCTAAAGCCGCGTCAACAGCGTCCCGGACTTCGCCCTTGGTTTTAACGTTGATTTCGTTACGGGCTTCCCATGCGGCATCAATGGCTGTTTGTAGATTTGATGTGCTCATCGTTTTAATGTCCTGTGTTGTGTGCGAAATTGCGTCTCAAAAATGATTTCCGGAACATGCGTGACAGGGGGCGATCTGTCAACGTTTGGCTATGGTTTTTGATATGCCAGTTTAAACGATGGAGTTTAACCATTCCGTTAGGTCATCAACAATATGTTCAATATGATCCCCGCCGGCTCCTTCAACGGCCCAAGCCTCTTCCGTCCGAACCCACACCGTTGTTATCCCAAGCGCCGCTGCAGGGACTAAGTTGCGGGCCATGTCTTCAATCATGACAGCGGATTTTGGATTGATACTTAAAGTAGAAAGCATCTTCTCGTAAACAATGAGATCGGGCTTTGGAGTGAATTCACAATCAACAATGTCGAATGTGGCATCAAAATGGTGAGTGATTCCTAACTTCTCGGTCACGTTTTTGGCGTGCGCAGTGGAGCCGTTCGTAAAGATGACTTTACGCCCTGGCAATTGCTCAAGTGCTTGATTGAGAGCCGGTGAAGGCGCTAGTGGGCTTAAGTCAATGTTGTGGACGTATTCCAAATATTCATTGGCGGGAATGTTGTGAACTTCCATCATCCCACTCAAAGAGGTGCCGTATTCACGGAAAAATAATTTTTGCTTTTTATGAGCGTCGTCCCATTCTAAGTCCAAAGCTTGCATAATATACTCAGTGATTCTCCGGTCAACCTGATCAAAAAGCCGAGAAGACGCGGGGTACAGGGTGTTGTCTAGATCAAAAATCCAAGTATCAATAGATTGAAAAGGTGAACTTAAAACGGGTTTTGTGTGATTTTTTTCCATATCCGCATTTGATTGACCATAATCGTCTATTGCAAGCTTAATTTAAAACTTGCCTGATAAAAGAAGCTAAAATAAAAAAAAAGGCTGAACGCTCCTTATCAGGCCTTAGTTCATAAATGGTGTTGATGAGTACTTATCGGATATTTGGAAGCGAACTGGTTAAATGAGCAAAGATGCCTTTGTTAATCCTTTAGGCGATGCGAATAGTCCGTTGAATTGCAATCAAAAGATGATGCGGAAATTTTGCTAGAAGGGATCAGTTGGAGGGTGATATTTCCTGCTCTATGCGATAGGCGTGGGCTGGATAAGTCCCCAAAATACTGACCTCATGAGTGAAAAAGCTCAATTCTTCAAAAGCATTTTTCATGGCTTGATCTTCGGGGTGGCCTTCTACATCAGCATAAAATTGAGCCGCAACAAAACCACCACGCAAATAGCTTTCTAATTTTGTCATGTTGATGCCATTGGTGGCAAACCCGCCCATGGCTTTATAGAGAGCCGCAGGTAAATTGCGAACCCGAAAAACGAAAGTTGTAACAACAAAGCCTTCGGTCTTCGCGGGGATTTTGGATTCTTTAGACATGACAACGAAGCGTGTGGTGTTGTGTTCGGTATCTTCTAAATCCTTCGCCAAAATTGTTAAATCATAAATTTCAGCAGCTAATTTAGAGCGAATGGAAGCTCGAGTTTTATCCTCCCATTCAGCAATATCTTTTGCTGCCCCTGCCGTATCGACGTGATCCACGGGTGTCAGGTCATGGGTTTGATTGAACTTCCGGCATTGGTTCAGGGCATGAATATGACTGTAAACGTGAGTGATATCTTCAAGCACAGCACCTTTTGCGCCGAGCAAATGGTGGTTCACGGGTTGAAAGTGTTCGCCAATAATATGAAGTCCAGAATCGGGAAGTAAGTGGTGGATATCAGCAACCCGCCCGGCGACGGTATTGTCAATGGGGATCATTGCTAATGCTGCTCTGCCATTACGCACAGCAGCAAACGCATCTTCAAAGTTCCGGCATGGCAGTGTCGTCATGTTAGGGTAAGCGGCCCGGCATGACATGTCAGAATAGGCACCATGAGACCCTTGGAAAGCGATGGTTTGATTTGCGGTTTGGTTGTGACGAGACATGTTTGCTCCGTGACTTTTGTTTTTGGTGCTTACAACCCTGCGGCTTTGATCATTTCACGCGCAACAGCAAGATCACCGGGAGTATCCACACCAAAGGGAACAGTGTCAACGCACGCCGCATCAATCCGCATACCCGCTTCAAGGGCACGCAATTGCTCTAGTTTTTCACGTTGTTCTAAAATACCGGGTTCTAAAGAGACGAAGCGGGTTAGGGCCTCGCGGGTATAGGCATAAAGACCAATGTGATGATACAAAGGCCCGTCCCCGGTTGGGATCGTCGCTCGGCTGAAATATAGAGCACGGCCGATCGATTGCCCAGGTTTTAACCCAAGCACAGCTTTGACGACGTTGGGATTGGTTTTTTCTTCTTCATCGGTGATTTCAGTCACTAAAGTTGAAATATCGACGCCATCCGTTTTCAAAGGTTCCAGGCACGCCCGAATGATTTTGGGATCGAGGGTTGGCAAATCACCTTGTACATTGATAATGCAGTCGTGGTGACCGTCCGGATCGATAATCTGTAAGGCTTCGAAAATTCGGTCAGACCCTGAAGGATGATCGGGTTTGGTCATTACTGCCCGTCCGCCAGCGTCTTCAATCGCTTGCTTGATGGCGAAATCACCACAGGCCACAACAACAGTGCCTAAATCAGATTCCATGGCACGTCGCCAGCATTGAACGATCATGGGGGCCCCGCTAATATCGGCAAGGGGCTTATCTGGCAAGCGGGTGGATGCCAATCTGGACGGTATAAGAATAATAGGGCGTGTTGGTCTATTCATGCTCAGATCATAGCTTTTGAGAGCGCTCTGTAAATGCTCAAATCAATCAGTTTAATCGAGGGATTGCACGATCGGGAACTTGGCGCTAAATTCCGATCTCAATTTGGAGGTTACACCATGCATTTTTCGTTATGGGAAAAATTAGGCTTCGCTCTTTTAACTGCGACTTGGGTCGCATTTGGTGCCAATTATGTTGGCAATACGATTATACACACAGAACCTTTGGCTGAATCAGCCTATAAGGTTGAGGTAGAGGCCGCTGAACAAGCGCCTACAGCCGAGGTGGCAAGTGCTGAGGAAAGCGCGCTGACACTTCTGGCGTCTGCGGATGTTGGGAAAGGTGCAAAAACGTTTAAAAAATGCGCCTCGTGTCATTCGAATACAGATGGGGCAAAACACAAAGTAGGCCCTAATTTGTGGGATGTTGTTGGTCGCGCAAAAGCCAGCGCTGCTGGTTATAAATTCTCTGGCGCTCTAAAAGATAAAGGCGGCGATTGGTCGTTTGCTGATTTGGACCAGTTTTTAGCTAGCCCAAAAGGCTTTGCTAAAGGCACCAAGATGAGCTTTGCAGGACTTAAAAAGGCTAGTGATCGAGCTGCGGTACTAGTTTACTTACAGTCTTTAAGCACAACGCCGAAGCCTCTGCCGTAAAGTGATTTCTTTTGAGCATTCTTAACTTAGATCCGTATCTTGCTCTAGCAGAGCGAATGGCTGATGCCGTACGCCCTGTATCGATGTCGTATTTTCGATCTGGTTTAGGGATTGATAGAAAGGCTGACGACAGCCCTGTGACGATTGCGGATAAAGAAGCTGAAACGGTGTTGCGCGAAATGATTGAAGCGGCGTTCCCCGATCACGGAATAATTGGTGAAGAACACGGAGTCAAAAATACCGATGCTGAATTTGTTTGGGTTTTAGACCCGATCGATGGAACCCAAGCTTTTGCGACGGGAAAACCGTTATTTGGTACGCTAATAGCTTTACTTTATGAAGGTCAGCCACAAATAGGCATTATCGACATGCCCGCATTGGACGAGCGCTGGGTTGGTGTTCGTGGGAAAACAACGCTGTTTAAAGGCAAACCTGCTTCAACGCGTCCGTGCGCTAATTTGAGCGATGCTTGGTTGTATTCCACATCGCCACAAATGTTTATTTCTGAACGCTTTGATAATTTTGAGAACTTGAGAAAGTCATGCCGCCGTGCGGTTTATGGGGCGGAATGCCAAGCTTATGGATTAATGAGCAGCGGCTGGGTAGATGTGGTTTGTGAAGATACTTTAGAGCCTTTT
>Ga0115003_10004324_pt1 | contig 10961 bp, 11 predicted proteins | sample ArcticOcean_MG_C_7_FD_88736 | JGI IMG/M metagenome (GOLD analysis project Ga0115003, IMG submission 88736) | Marine microbial communities from western Arctic Ocean - ArcticOcean_MG_CB11_88 | ecosystem: Environmental > Aquatic > Marine > Oceanic | place: Arctic Ocean: Canada Basin | collected... | reverse complement strand
TTTTTTCCATCTATTGTTTTATCATCTTCAAAACAGCAAAAGTTACCACCCCACTCTTTAATGGAAGATTCTAAATATTGATTTAAAAAAATATCAAATTCCTTTGTTCTTGGAGAAATATATTGAAGACCATGATCAAAAGATCCCACAGTATTAACTCTTCTAGTGGACGATCTTCCTCCTGGCCCTCTACCTTTATCAATAATTATCAAATTTTTATTCTTGATTAGTCTACTCAAAACAGCGGAGGAAAATCCGGCTCCTACTAAAATAGTTTTATTTGGCATCAAGCTTAGTTCTAAAATATGATTTTAATTTAAAAAAAGACGCTAGCAAACCACACATTCTAGCATTTGCTACCAATAGCTTGCTTCTATTAAAGAAAACAAAATAAAATAAATTTTTAATTATTAATTTGATTAATTCTGGAACTGCAACAATTCTAGATTCAAAAAAACCATTGTACTTACTTGCAAAATACATTTTAGACCACATCCAATGCCAATTTCTATTTATTTCAAATTTAAATCCTATGTTTGATGACTTTGCTCCAAGGTGCTTAGATTTTGCGTCTAAAGAGACTATAATTTTTTCATTTATTTCTTTTAATCTTTTGCACAAATCTATTTCTTCTAAATACATAAAAAAATTTTCGTCAAAGTATCCAATGCTTTTTATTTTTTGGATATTCAAAAACATTGCAAATCCCTTTACATAATCAACGTTAAAATATGCTGTCTTTTTTACGATTTGTTTTTTTACTTTTCCACTCGTAAAAAATCCATAATTTTTTATATGTCCATTTATACTTGGAGCGATAATAGAAAATTTATTTTTTAAATTTTTTGCTAAAATTAAAAGGTTGGCAATACATCCCCTAAAAAGAATTGTGTCCGGGTTTAAGATTATAGCATACTTGGTTTTTACTTTTTTTAGAGCAACATTATTTCCAGCGCCATAACCTAAATTTTTTGCGGAGAGAATAAAGTTAACTCGAGGAAATTTTAACAAAACTTTTTTTTTGAGCTTTCTATCAAATGAATTATCAACAATAATAATTTTTTTAATATCTTTAATACTTTTGAGACAATCAAATATGACTTTTTCACTTCTAAAAGTAACAATTATAGCAGTGATATTTTTATAATTCATTGAAACTTTGTCATATATAAATTAAAAAATACTCTTTATCATGAAAAAAAATATTATTGTCACTGGTGGACTGGGCTTTATTGGAAGCAATCTCATAAAATTATTAATAGAATCTGGTTTTTTTGTAATTAATTTAGATAAATACTCATACTCATCTAATCATTATAATTTACAAGCTATTAATAAAAAAAAATACAAATTTTTTAAGACAGACATTAATAACAAGCTACTAATAAAAAAAATATTAATAAAATACAAACCTCTTGGTATATTTAATTTAGCTGCAGAAACTCATGTAGATAAATCTATAGATGGCCCAGAAGCATTTGTAAAAAGCAATATATGTGGGGTTTTTAATTTATTAGAAGCTACGAGAAGTTATTTAAAAAAAAATAAAAATAAAAGATTTAAATTAATTCACATTTCTACAGACGAGGTCTATGGCGATATATCAAAAAATAAATTTTCCTTAGAAACTGACGCCTATTTTCCAAGCTCTCCATATTCTGCTTCAAAAGCTTCTTCTGACCTTCTTATAAAATCTTACGTGAGAACTTATGGGTTACCAGCAATTATTACCAATTGTTGCAACAATTATGGTCCAAATCAATATCCGGAAAAACTTATACCAAGGATAATTTTAAATATTAAAAATAATAAAGATCTACCAATTTATGGCACTGGTACAAATGAAAGGGAGTGGATTCACGTTAATGATCATTGCTTGGCTTTGATAAAAATTTTTAAAAATGGAAAAATTGGAGAAAATTATAATATAGGTACTGGGAAAATTATTAAAAATATCAACATTGCTAAACAAATCCTACTCATCAGTAAAAAATTAATTACAAGTAAATCAAAAATAATTTTTGTTAAAGATAGACCTGGCCATGATAAAAGATATGCCCTAAATTCAAAAAAAATAAAAACCAAATTAAAGTGGGGGCCAATATATAAATTTCATCAAGGAATTGAAAATACTATAAAATGGTATTTTAATAATGAAAAATGGTTAGGTAAATTAAATAATAAAAAATATGCTAAAAGAATAGGAGTAAAAATTGATTAATAAAGGAATAATACTAGCTGGTGGTACAGGGACAAGACTTAGTCCTTTAACAAAGTCAGTAAATAAACAGCTACTTCCATTGTATGACAAGCCATTAATATTTTATCCTCTATCTATTTTAATGCTTGCAGGAATTAAAAATGTATTAATTATTGTAAACGATGGCCAAGAAAAAAACTTTTTTAATATCCTTGGAAATGGAAAAAGATACGGAATAAATATAAAGTACAAGGTTCAAAAAAAACCACGAGGAATAGCTGATGCATTCATTTTGGGTAAAAACTTTATAAAAAAAGACAATGTAGCTCTTATTTTGGGTGACAATTTTTTTTATGGTCAGAGCTTAACAGCCAAGCTATTAAAGGCAAAAAGTCACAATTCAGGTGCAACTGTTTTTCTAAAGACAGTGAAGAATCCAGAAAGTTTCGGTGTAGCTGTAATTAAAAAATCACAAATAAAAAATATTGTAGAGAAGCCTAAAAAATTTATCTCAAATCAAGCAATTACAGGTTTATATTTTTTTGATAATGAGGTAGTCGAGATTGCAAGCAAAATAAAGCCGTCCAAAAGAAATGAGCTAGAGATTACTGATGTTTTGAAATCTTATCAAAACAATAAAAAATTAAGACATGAAGAAATTGGGAGGGGAGCAATTTGGTCGGATGCTGGAAAAATTGAAGACTTAACAAACTTATGTAACTTTGTTCATTCAGTAGAAAAAGTGCAAGACATTAAAATTGCTTGCTTAGATGAAATAGCCCTCAATCAAAAATGGATAAGCAGAAAACAATTAGGAGCAAATATAAAGTTTTATGGTAATTGTGATTACAGCAATTATTTAAAAAAAATTTAATAAAATGAAGGTGATTGAAACAAAACTTAAAGACCTAAAGTTGATAAAAACCAAAATATTTAATGACAAAAGAGGTTTTTTTAAAGAAGTATTTCAAAATAAAGTTGAAAAAACCAATGGCTTTGTCTTTGACTGCATGTCTTACTCTAAAAAAAATGTCTTAAGGGGATTGCATTTTCAAAAAAAAAAAGCACAAGCAAAATTATTAACAGTAGTGCAAGGAAAAATATTTGATGTATGTGTGGATTTAAGAAAAAAATCTAAAACTTATGGAAAGCATTTTTCGATAAAATTATCTCATAAATCTAATCTTTCGATTCTAATACCTGCTGGATTTGCCCATGGTTTTTTATGCTTGTCAAAAGAATGCACCGTTTACTATAAGTGTTCAAACTACAGGGATCAAAAAAGTGAAACCACGCTTCTTTGGAATGATCCTGCTCTAAAAATTAATTGGCCTAACAAAAAACCTATTTTATCAACTAAAGATCAAAATGGTATTGTTCTTGGTAATTTAAAATAATGAACTTTTATAAAGATAAAATTATTTTTACTGGAGGGTCTGGAAGATTTGGAAGAGTTTTTAAATCAACATATTCTTTTAAAAACATTTATTATCCTTCAAAAAAAGACCTGGATATTTGTAACTACAAATCAATTAAAAAACTTCTTAAGAAAGTAAGACCAAAAATTATAATACACGCTGCTGCAATATCGAGACCGATGAGTACTCATGAAAAGCATCCTCAAAAAAGTATACTTGCCAATATTATTGGTACATCTAACTTAACCATTGCCTGTATGGAAATGGGGATTAAATTAATATATTTTTCAACTAATTATGTTTATCCTCTTAATAACAAATCCAATAAAGAAAATGATCCTGTGTTACCAATTAACAATTATGCTATCTCAAAAATGGGAGGGGAGTGCGCTGTTCAGATGTATAGAAATTCTCTAATATTAAGAATTTTTATGAGTGAATGGCCTTTTGTTCATAAGGGCGCCTATACAGATGTAAAAACTAATTTTCTTTACCATGAGGAAGTTGTCAAACTAATTCCAAAGTTAATAAATTCTAAAGGAATCCTAAATATTGCCGGAAAAATCCAGAGTATTTACAGTTTTGCAAAAAAATCTAAAATTGATGTAAAAAAACTACATGCCAAAAAAAATTTAAAAAAAAAATACCTTAAAAATCAAATTATTAACACGGACAAATTAGACAATTTTTTAACAAATTAAATATACTCTTCTAAATCATCGTAATTTACTATCCTCATGTATTTTTTGTGATTATTATAAAAATCTTCAAATTTGAGTTTTTTAAAATTTTGAATTTCTATTTTTAAAACATCGGTATTTTTATTTTTTTTAATAATCGACACGCCCTGATCAACCAAAACAGTAACAGTATTGACTTGATTCCAGGTTCTTGCCTCTACAACCGCTTTCCAAACATCTCCATTCCACAAGTATCTATATCTTGGAACAGCCTGAGCAGATATTGTTTGCGGCAAGCAATCATGTAAGATTATTATTCCATTTGCATTTAGACAGTCTATTGAGTTCAAAATATCTTTTTTAACTTGCTCATAAATATGCAATCCATCAATAAAAATGCAATCAAATTTATTTTTATTTTGTAAAAAAAACTCATCGCTAGTTCCTCTAAAATTGCCACCACTAAACGGATCTACTCCAATTTTTTTTATATTTATTGAATTAAAAATTTTATCATCATCACAGCCTATCTCTAAATAGGCTTGGTAGTTATTTTTTGTAATTGCTCTTTTAATTAAATCTAATCTACTAACTTTTTCTGGAAAGTTAAAAACTAGTTTTTTGTTAAATTTTTCTTTAAATAACAAATGATAAACTTTCGAGAAAAAAAATTTTTTTTTTGGCTCCATATTAATAATTTATATTTTTTAATTTTGGCGGAAAGAGTGGGATTCGAACCCACGGTACCTTTGACAGTACACACACTTTCCAAGCGTGCGCCTTAAACCGCTCGGCCATCTCTCCATAATAACATTATTTAAAGTATTTCTTTGATTGATATTCATTTATTTTAAACACTACGTATTTAAAATTGCTTCTTGCAGATTTTAAAATTTTCTTAATCATTATAATAAACTTGTTGCTACCTGGTACATTCTCACTATGGATATGCGCATAATCTTTTGCCTTAATGTTTTTACCACTACTGTACAAAACTTCATTGATAGATTTGCACAAGTTCCTATCAATATTAAATGCTACTATAGCTTCAAAAAAATTTATTGAAGAAACATACTTGTTTAATGAAAATTGAAATTTCTTACTTTCTGGGAATCTATAATTGATATCATCTACAATTTTTTTGCAAAAATTAATGAATGAATATTTCGAAGGATTGTAAAAACCTTTTTTTCCATAGCTAACACCATAGCTATGAAAAACATCTTCTACTACTAAAATTCCCTCGTCTTTAATAAAAGGAACGCAGGAGCTAGTCGTAACTATCTGCTGAAAGTTTGTATGACCTCCATCATCTAAAATGATGTCAACTTCACCAACTTTTTCAAAAAAAAGCTTCCAAAAATTTTTGTCTGACTGATTTCCAATATGGATTTCAAAACCATCTTTTTCGAATCTTTTAGCGTCAGGATTTAGCTCAACTCCAATTATTCTAGCATCTTTTCCAAAATAGTTTCTCCACATGAAAAGCGAGCCTCCTGAGAGGACGCCTATTTCAACAAAAGTAATTTTTTTTCCTCTAAACCTAGAGAATAGTTTTTCATATATAGGGAAATAATTCTTGTATTTTAAGGAATAATATTCACTTTCAGAAAATAAGGTAAGTAAATTTTTATTATGAGACATTTGTTTAATTTAAAAAAAAATTATAATAAATAAGTTATACATAATAGTTAGAATTTATCTATGAAAAAAATTATTTACGATTTTGGATCTGCTCGTGGAGAAAATATTCCATACTATTTATTAAAATCTGATTTAGTTGTGGCCGTTGAAGCAAATCCAGATAACTGTATTTATATTAAAAATAAATTTAAAAAAGAAATCGAAAATAGTCAGCTCTGTTTGATAAATTGCATTCTAACAGAAAAAAGCGATGTAACAAAAAAATTTTATATTCATAAAAACAATTATTTACTTGGACAATTCCCCAAGCCCGATAACTTATTAGAAAATAATTTTTATTCGATAAATCTTTTGTGCAAAGATGTGCTTGAAATTATCAAAACTTACGGGGAGCCTCACTACATTAAAATTGATTTAGAGCAATACGATAAAGCTATTCTTAAAAGAATTTTGCTTAATGGAATCAAGCCTCCCTACATATCTGTTGAAGGAACAAGTGAAAATATTCTTGAGATACTTTTTTCAAAAAATGGATATTCTGCTTTTAAACTAATTGAAGGATCTAACGTAGGCTATCTTTATAGAAATCAAAAAATAAATCTTGTTTCAGACATTATAAAGTATTCTTTTCCTAAAAACTCAGCTGGACCATTTGGAAATGATGTATATGGACATTGGATAGATAAAGAAAAATTTTTGCAGCTCATGCGGTTTAAAAATTTTGGGTGGAGAGATATTCACTGCTCACTTGAAGATCACGCTGATACCAACATTAGCTTTGAAAAGCTCATGAAAATTGAAATTAAAAGAGAGAAAAAAGCAAAAATAATTAAAAGATTTTTAAGAATAATCTCTAAATTTTTCTAAAATACAAAGATAAATTAATTTTTTGACCATAGTTCTAAAATTTCAATATTTTCTAAAATATTTTTGTGAGTTAGCAATGGATGTTCTAGTTTGTTATTATCATTGTTTAATAAAAAACTGGATATAGATTGAATTTCACTTTCATAACTGTCAATTTTATTTTTGCATTTAATAATTTTTTTATTAGAGTTAGTGATAGTTTCTATATAACTCTCCGAAGAAGGAAACCACGGATTGTTTATGATTATTTTCCCATTTACTAACTCTACCTCTATATTGTTTGGAAGTGAATCAACGAGTGAAGTTTCTATGCTAACCAAAATGTTACCAAACTTTAACTTTATAGACGAATGCTCATCAACACCTGTGCTACCTATATTTTGAGATATTTCTAAAATTTTTGGTTTAATAGAACCGCCCTGATTTAAGCAAGAAATAATCTCTGTTATTATGGAAACAGGATAGCAGCCAGCATCCCAAATTGCCCCTCCTGCTAATTCGGGATTAAAAAGTCTTTTTGATTTTTTTGCTCTCTTAAATCTAAACCCAAAAAATTTTTTTCCTCCCAGAGCATCATTTCCAAACGATCCCCTAATTGAAGCAATATCTTGTAATTTTGTGTTTTTTAAAACCGTTAAGATTTCCTTAAAAAATGGATGAAATTTATAAGCAAGACCCTCTGAAAAAAAAACATTGTTCGATTTAACATGAGATAAGATTTCTTTTATGTCTTTCAGTGAAAGTGCTGCTGGTTTTTCTACTAGTATATTTTTTTTTTTAATGGCTGCTTTTATACACCACTCTTTATGCAAAGTGTGGGGTAAAGAAATAAATACAATATCAACATTAGGATTGTTTAAGATATCTTCGTAATTATCATAAATATTTTTTTTTTCTATTTCGAACTCTCGATAGAAAAAATTTCTTTTATGATCTGTTTTGCTTGCTACTGCGATTAGCTGGCTATTAGATATTTGGCTAAATGTCTTAGCTAAATTTATTGCTGCATTACCAAGGCCAATTATGCCCCATTTAATAATTTTATTCATGACATCTAATTATAAAATTTGTAAGAATGTATATCGACATAATGAACATAAGCAAAATTTTACAAAAATATTTAAAAAAAAAAATTATAGAATTTTTTTTTCTTGTCTATGGAAAAGTAACTCCACTTTACGAATATAACAATCATTCGATCAAAACAAGAAAAATTAAAAAAATTACATTAGACAATAATACTTGTTTTAATTTATCAAATTCCATCTACGAAGTAACGAACGGACGAATTTATACAGATTTTGTTGAGCATGTGGCAATCATTAAGGTTAATAAAATTTTACCAAAAATTTCATTCCAGCAGGTCAATGGTGAACTTAAAAATATTGAATTTAACAGAGTTGTACAATCAGGAACACCGAGACTAATTAAAAATTTTGATGGCACTATGCTATCTCTTGTTCAGGGAGCAAGTGGTAATAATTATTTTCATTTTTTATTTGATATAATCACTAAGCTCAAACTCTGTGATCAAATTATTCCGCTTAATGAAATTGATTTTTTTTATGTTCCTGGAAAAATGCAATGGCAAATAAAAATTTTTAAATTATTTGGAATACCTGAAAAAAAATTAATAGATAGCCATGTTTATAGGCATGTAAGGGCAGAAAATGTTATTGCTATTGATCACCCTTGGTATCAAAAAGGCTATGTTCAAGAAGAAATAAGGAATTTACCTACTTGGTGTATTTTGTGGCTGCGAGAAAAATTTTTAAGATGCTCAAAAAAATTTCAGTGCTCTAGTAAAATATTTATTGATAGATCGGATTCCAAATCCAATCATTGTAAATTAATAAACAATAATGAAATCATGGCGCATTTGTTTAGGCAAGGATTTCAAAGTTACAGAGTGAGCGAATTAGATTTTTTTGAACAAATATATCTTTTCAACAATGCTGAAATAATTGTTGGTCCCCATGGTGCTGCTTTTACAAATATCATTTTTTCAAAATCTCTTGCAAATATAGTTGAAATAATTCCTAACGATCATTCTAGTAGAAAATGCGAAAGAATTAGTAAAATTTTAAATCTTAAGTACAAAAGAATAGAACTACCGAGGATTTTCAACAAGAGAAAATCTGGAGATATGTTTATGCAGATAGATGCTTTGCATAAAATACTAAAAGAAATTTGATGTAATTAAACGATCCATTGATTATATTTATTTTTATTTTTCACAATATATTCGGGAAAATCCTTATCTAATTCAACTTCAATATAGTTGTGTCCTCTTTCAAAAAGATCTACTTTTGCCTTGATTTTATTTTTAATAGTTTCATGATTAGAAAATTTACTAGAGCTAAATTCTGAATGTGCAAAAGTTTTTAATTTGGTGGAAATGTCTTTTGGGTTCATGATGTTGTTAAAATGCCATCCTCCACTAGGAATTGCCTCTATGTTTTTTTCTTTATCAAATCTTAAACAATTATACTTTAAATTTTTTACTTTTACTTTCTGTCTCATAAAATCAATAGACTTTAAATCTTTTTTTCTACACACTCTAGTTCCCTCCCACGGACTTTCGTGAGGGTTAAACAAATTAAGTTTATAATTAAAGCATTTTTGCAAAAAAATTCCATATTTTTTTTTCAGCTTAAAATTTTTTAAAATTTGTAGATTTGGTATTTCATCAGGATCGGAAAAAAATATATAATCTTCTGAATTAACAAAGCTTAAATTTTTTAAGATATAATCTCGTTGTTCTGCTTGATTTTCCCATGGACTATTTTCTTTTGAAAATTTTTGATCATGCACAATGTACTTTATTTTTTCAGATTTAAATTTTTTTTGATCAAAATTTAATTTTTTATTATTTCCCCTATGATCAAATAAGGATTCACAAACAACAAAAAAATCTACGAAATCTTTTAGTGTATTGTATCTTATTTCAAACATTAAATTTTCATTAAAAAATGTTATACAATCAATTTTTTTCATATTATGTAAATATTTTTATTTATTTATTTTAAGAACGCCAATAAAAGCTTCTTGTGGTATTTCAACATTACCAAACTGCTTCATTCTGGACTTTCCTTTTTTTTGCTTATCTAATAATTTTCTTTTTCTGTCTCTCGCTCCACCTCCATGAATTTTGGTTAAAACATCTTTTTTAAAACCCTGAATTGTTTCTCTAGCAATAATTTTTCCGCCTATCGCTGCTTGAACAGGAATTTGAAATTGATGTCTTGGAATTAGTTCTTTCAGCTTTTCACATATTAACCTTCCCTGCCTTACTGCAAATTCTCTGTGTATGATCATAGACAGGGCATCTACAGGTTCTGCATTAACCAAAACTGAAAGCTTAATCAAATCTCCTTCTTTATAATCAGTAATTTCATAATCAAAGCTGGCATATCCGCTTGAAATAGATTTCAAACGATCATAAAAATCAAAAACCACTTCGTTCAAAGGCAGTTTATATTTTAAAATAGCTCTATTTCCAGAGTAAGATAGGTTATTTTGTAGTCCTCTTTTTTCTTCACAAAGCTTAATAATATTTCCCAAATATTCATCCGGTGTAATTAACGTAGCGTCAATCCATGGTTCTTTAATAGTTTTAATATAATTGGGCTCAGGCATACTGCTAGGATTTTGTAAGTCGGATTTAGTTCCATCTATTTTTTCTAATTTATAAACCACACCCGGTGTGGTTGTTATTAAATTTAAATTATATTCTCTATCTAATCGTTGAACTGCAATTTCAAGGTGTAACAATCCTAAAAATCCACACCTAAAACCAAGTCCAAGAGCAGAAGAAGATTCTGCTTCATAAATTAGACTAGAATCATTTAATGACAATTTTCCTAAACTATCTCTTAATAACCCATAATCTGAACTGTCTACGGGAAATAAGCCACAAAATACAACTGGTTTGCTTGGTTTAAATCCTGGTAGCGCTTTTGTAATAGGATTTTTTGACAATGTAATGGTATCTCCTACTTTTGTTTCTGAAACGCTTTTAATTCCAGTAACTATAAAGCCCATCTCTCCAGGACCCAAACTATCTTTGTTTATGGGCTTTGGAGTAAAAACTCCGACCTTGTCAATTTTATATTTTGCACCATTTGACATCATAAGAATTTCATCGTCTCT
>Ga0115003_10004320_pt1 | contig 10966 bp, 14 predicted proteins | sample ArcticOcean_MG_C_7_FD_88736 | JGI IMG/M metagenome (GOLD analysis project Ga0115003, IMG submission 88736) | Marine microbial communities from western Arctic Ocean - ArcticOcean_MG_CB11_88 | ecosystem: Environmental > Aquatic > Marine > Oceanic | place: Arctic Ocean: Canada Basin | collected... | reverse complement strand
TGTTCGAATAGATCGGCAATTGCACGGAAAATAAGCTGGTGATCACGGCGATAAAAGTCATGCTCGACAAGCAAGTCAGCTGTTTTTTCCCAGCTCTCATTATCTAGCATTAAACTGCCGAGCACAGACTGTTCCGCTTCAATTGAATGTGGCGGCACTTTCAGTGCCTCTGTGGCGGTATCTTTATACGACTCAAGATAGCTTAAATCTTCCACAGCAGCCCACCTAAATTAGCTATTACATGTTTAAACAAGTTACCACAATTGTATTGTAGTTTCAGTATGATAGTAGCGTCGCAAAGGTTATTTATTTACGACGCTAATACATAAGTTCTTTTTTACTCTTCTTCTTGTGCTTTAGCAATCGCTTCTGCTTCTGCAAGAGCAGTCACTCTTGATTTTTCAGCCTCAGCAGCCTCAGCTTGTGCTTGTATTTGCGCTTCAGATGAAATATTCACTTTCACAGTTACAACTACTTCTGAATGCAATTGAATATCTATATTGTACTCACCGGTATGGCGCAATGGGCCGGTAGGAAGCCGCACTTCACTACGTTCAATATCGGCACCTGCAGCATTCAAAGTTTCAGCAATATCATTACCACCGATAGAACCAAACAGTTTACCTTCAATACCGGCATTCGCCATAATATTAACCTCACCAGCAGCAACGAGTTTTTCTTTGCGTTGCTCTGCTTCAGCTTGTGACTTAGCAGCAGCTGCTTCTAGTTCAGCACGGCGTGCTTCAAAGACTTCTCTGTTACGCTTGTTTGCAGCTAATGCTTTACCCTTAGGTACTAAAAAGTTACGTCCAAAACCTGATTTCACACTAACTTCGTCGCCTAGATTACCAAGCTTCTGCATTTTTTCTAGCAAAATTACTTGCATCGTTTTACCCTCATTGCAGTATTACACTGCTTTAAAAAAATTACTCGTCTTGTTCTAATGAACCCTGACGAAAATTAAACCATTGTTCTAAAACACCTATTAAAGCTAACAGTACCGCCATCTGCGACGTCATTATTAACAACAATACATACATCACTATCAACCAAGCCTTGTGCCTCTGTTGTAACCGCACGATGGCATGTGTAACAGCCAAACCTTGAACAACAAACAAGACTATTAATATTGGTAAGCAATCTTGCAGTAATGGAACGCTAGAGCCAGCCAGTAGGGCTGTTGCTGTCGTTACCATCATCACTATTGCAGGCATTTTCCCTAATCTTAATTGCTGAAACTCTTCAGCAAAACTCATGGGGCTGTATAACATCGCTTGCCACGCACGGCCCAATAATAGGCCCAGTATAATATTGGCAAACAAGCCTGCTACTAATAATCCTGTCATCACGCTAGATAATGTAGTAACAAATAATTGTGTTTCAGCCTGACCTAATTTCCAACCAGGCTGTGCCTCTAGCATTTTTACCATCGGCTCCATCATTTGTAACCACCATTCTGCTGGGCTTGGTAAGACTATATAAGCCCCAACCACCAGCAAAACACCTATTCCTGTTGTCACTAATAAACTCATCGAAAGTGACCTGGTATAACCTAATATCGAGGATATGCCATAAACTGGCAACCAATTTGATATCAAAAATATACCCGCTAATAACGGTTGAGCCATCAGCAACATCGCTACTGAAGCAAACACAGCCGTTGCTATGAAAAGAACAGTTATACCTTCTTTCGGGCCGGCTCTCAATGTACATAAAGCAACGATACCACTCGCTAAATAACTAACTGGCGGTAACATCAATGCCATTAACGACATTACTGCAATAACAATGGCTGATTGCCATCGTCCTTGCATTGTAAATACCACAAGACCTCGCAGCATTCCCATCATATCTTCTTTAATTTATGTTCTAGTTGAACTACCTTATTATTTGTGCATATCACAGTACGGAATTAACGCTAAGAAACGCGCACGTTTTACACAAGTTGAAAGCTGGCGTTGATAGCGTGCTTTCGTCCCAGTAATACGACTAGGCACGATCTTGCCTGTTTCTGTGATGTAATTTTTCAATAAAGTCACATCTTTATAATCAATTTGCTTAACACCTTCAGCGGTGAAACGACAAAACCTTCTACGTCTAAAGAAACGTGCCATTATTATGCTCCTGCGTTATCGCGGTGACGAGATGGTTTTTTATCTTCATCGTCTTTACGCATCATAGGTGATTGTTCTGTCACAGCTTCATCAGCACTAACAACAAGATGACGAATAACGGCATCGTTAAAACGAAAAGCTGTTGTTACTTCATTTAATTGTGCGACGCCACATTCGACATTCATTAGCACGTAATGTGCTTTGTGAATTTTGTTAATTGGGTAGGCCAATTGACGGCGGCCCCAGTCTTCTAAACGGTGAACTTGACCACCTTCACTAGTGAAGAGCTGTTGATATTTTTCAATCATTGTAGGCACTTGTTCGCTCTGATCAGGGTGGACCAGAAACACTATTTCGTAATGTCTCATTTGAGCTCCTTACGGTTTATACAGCCCCAAAGCTTTAAAGCTCAAGGCAAGGAGTATTACCCAACTTACTGTTTAGGTAACTAAGTATCTTACGCCATTTTAGTCTCTAATCACAAGCTTCTTTGCCGCGCTGTTTCAAAAAGGCAAACCCCTGCGGCAACTGAGACATTCAAACTTTCCGCACCCCCATGCATCGGAATGTAAATTACTTGATCGCAATGCTCCCTAGTTAAACGGCGAATACCACGGCCTTCGGCACCCAAGATAATTGCCAAAGGACCTTTTAAATCAGCCTCAAACAATGTCGCTTCACTATCCCCTGATGTACCCACTAGCCAGACACCACTTTGTTGTAACTCGCGCAAAATACGAGCAAGGTTGGTCACTTGAACAAAGGGCAGACGCTCAGCCGCTCCGCTGGAAACTTTCATCACGGTAGCCGTTAAACCTGAAGCCCTATCCTTTGGAGCAATCACAGCGTGAGCACCTGCTGCTTCTGCAGTTCGCAAACAAGCTCCTAAATTATGAGGATCTTGTACACCATCCAAAATCAATAATAATGGTGCTGTACCATTATCAATTAAATTATCGACCAGTTTAAGTAAGTCCGTTTCAGTCAATTCTTTTATTGGGCTGCATCTTGCAATACCACCCTGATGGCGTGTGTCCGGCATCATACCATCAAGCTGTACTCGCTCCACTTTCTTAGGGTGTAGCCCATGTGACATAGCCGCTTTAGTAATCGCATCTATTCTTGCATCCTGACGCTCATCAGCTACCCAAACCTCTGTGACACGTGTAACTGGTTGTTCAAGCGCCGCTTGTATAGCATGCAAACCAAAAATTAGATTACCTTGTTCATCGTTGCTTTTCTTCGTTACTTTTTCTGATTTTTGAACTTTACGGCGTTTGATATTCGGTTGGTTCTTAGCTTTAGAGGATGGGTTTGACATAATTTTATTCTCGATGTTTAAATTGACGACCCATTCTTGGTCTCATTAGCTTATATTCGACCTAACATGACTGCCAAATAATGCTTTTTGCATTGCAGTTGTCATTTAAAATTAGACCATCGTTGTCTTCCCGATTATACTGATTTTTATTCAATAAACGTAAAATGAACACGAGGCTAAATTTATGGAACGTCAATTTATTCCTGTTAATGTTGCATTATTAACGATTTCAGACACCCGTACGTTCGATAATGACACCTCTGGTAAAGTTCTTCGTGAACGTGTCGAAGCAGAAAATCATAAGATCGTAGCCCAAACTATTGTTCGTGATGATAAATACGACATTAGATCCATTTTGTCTCAATGGATTGCTGATCTCCACATCCAGGCCATAATTACAACAGGTGGAACAGGCCTAACTGGTCGTGACGGAACACCTGAAGCCGTTAAAATTCTATTTGACAAAGATATAGAGGGTTTTGGCGAGCTATTTAGACAGCTTTCCTATGATGTTATTCGTACTTCAACAGTACAATCTCGTGCTATTGCAGGTGTTGCAAATGGTACTTTTATTTTCTGCCTTCCAGGCTCTTCAGGCGCATGCATGACTGGTTGGGATGAGATCCTCAAAGATCAACTTGATGCTCGACATAAACCATGTAATTTCGTCGACTTAATGCCCCGGCTATTAGAAAAATGATTATGATTCGGCCGTAAAGAATTGCAATAGCTCGCTACTTTGTATCTGACAGTCAATAATTCTTGTGTATTTCAACATCAAAGAGACACTCATTTGGCCTTTTGATATTTATCATGTATAAATTCTAATTTACTCAACTTAATAGCTGCTCCCCACAAGTTTGGGGTCATCTGTAAAAGACGATACAATAATTTTTTTAAAGAACCATATTTATGACAGTTCAATTTTTAGATACTCATGCTGATTTGGTCAGTTTCTGTCAGCGTATTTCTGATAGTAAGTGGATGACCGTTGATACTGAGTTTTTACGCGAAAAAACCTATTACTCGAAGTTATGTCTTATTCAAGTGGCAACCGATGATGAAATCGCTTGTATTGACCCTCTTGCCATTGGTGATCTTGACCCTATTTTAGACTTAATATATAACCCAGAAATCACAGCTGTTTTTCATGCTGCTCGACAAGATTTAGAACTTTTTTATACTCTCCGGGGCACCCTCCCACCAGCTATTTTTGATACACAATTAGCTGCTACCGTTTTAGGCTATGGAGACCAAATCGGTTATGGTAATTTAGTTAAACAGTGTATCGGTGTCGAGCTAGATAAGGCTCATTCTCGAACCGACTGGACCAAACGCCCACTTGACTCAGGTCAAATTAGCTATGCTGCTGATGATGTCAGATATTTACGCAATGTTTACAAATTGCTTTTACAAGAGCTCCAAGATAAAAACCGACTACACTGGCTGAGTGAAGACTTTGATAATCTTACTGACATCAGCACTTACGAGCCTGACCCGATTAATGTTTGGAAAAAAATAAAAGGAGCTGGCCGCTTAAAAGGAGTCCAGCTCGCTATCCTACAGAAACTCGCTGACTGGCGCGAACAGCGTGCAATTAACACCAACCGTCCAAGACGCTGGGTTTTAAAAGATGAAGTAATGATCGACCTCGCCAAATTAGCACCTGACTCAACACAAAAGTTTAGTGTCATACGAGGCCTAGAATCAGGTACGATTGAACGACACGGTAAAGCCATCTTAGAGCAAATCACGATAGCTAAAAAGATACCCGTAGAAGTTTGGCCAACAATGAAAAAACCGTTGCAATTATCTAGCCAACAAGATGCTACGGTGGATGCATTAATGGCGCTAATGCGAAAGTTTTGTGATGAACAATCTATTGCTCCGGCTGCTGTTTCTTCAAGAAAAGAGCTCGAACGTCTTGTTGCTGGAGATACCTCAGTTAATTTATTGCAAGGTTGGCGTAATGAAATTGTCGGCCACCATATACAAGACTTCCTAAATGGTAAAATATCTATCACTGTGTGTGATACACAACTCAACACTATCGAACAAGGATAAAAAATGTCAGCGTTAATTTGCGGTTCCTTTGCCTACGATACGATCATGGGCTTTCCCGACCAATTTAAAAATCATATTCTGCCAGATAAAGTCCACATGCTGAATGTCGCTTTTTTAGTTCCAGAATTGCGTCGTGAATTTGGAGGCTGCGCAGGCAATATTGCCTATAACCTAAAGCTACTGGGTGATGAACCACTTGCAATGGGCACAGTAGGCACCGACTTTGATATTTATGCTACATGGATGGACAAACATGGTATTTCTCGTGACCATGTTCACATTAAAAAAGGGCATTATACTGCTCAAGCATTTATCACTACAGATATAGATGATAATCAAATTACTGCCTTTCACCCAGGCGCTATGAACTTGGCTCACGAGACTTCTATTGATCAGACGAATGATATTCGTCTAGCCATAGTTGCACCAGATGGTCGTGATGGAATGCTTCAACATGCCCAACAATTAGTTGATGCTAAAATCCCTTTTATCTTTGATCCAGGCCAGGGTTTACCTATGTTTAATGGGGAGGAATTGGTTAAATTTTCTCAACAGGCCACGTACATTGCACTAAATGAATATGAAGCACAGTTATTTCAAGATAAAACTGGTTTATCTGCCAAAGAAGTATCTAAGCATGTTGAGGCTTTAATCATCACTCGAGGCGGTCAAGGTTCGACCATCTACACTCAAGGTGAAAAGCTGACTATTCCCTGTGCAAAAGCTGACCAATTACTCGATCCAACTGGTTGTGGTGATGCATATCGCGCTGGGCTGATCCATGGCATTTTACATGGTAAAGAGTGGCAAACTACTGGACGCATCGCCTCCTTACTTGGTGCTATCAAGATAGAGCACCACGGTACTCAGAATCATGCTTTTTCTATGCCTAGTTTTAAGGCTAGATTCGCGGATGAGTTTGGCTACAGCTTCTGAAAGTAATTTTCTTATGTAATTATTAGCCTGAGATAACTGCCTAAAATTAATGCATAACTTACCTCATCATTGAAGGTAAAACTCTAATTTCTTGTTCCTAACTAGGATAAGTAATAAGCAAACTGTATTAGTATGCAGGCGAATATGCCTGCAATAACATCGTCGACCATAATACCTAGCCCACCATGGATCTCCTTATCTGCTAAGCAGATTGGCCAAGGCTTTACTATATCAAAAAAACGAAATAGCACGAAGCCCGTAAGTATCCAAAACCAACCTGTAGGGGCGGCTATCATAGTGATAAGGTAACCAACTATCTCATCCCATACAACGGCTCCAGGATCTTCTCTACCTAACCATTCAGCAGACCGTTCGCAGATCCAAACTCCTAATATAAAACCGATCAATGTTAAAATTAAATACGTGACTAATGATAAGTTTTGCATTAACAAATATATAGGGATAGCTGCAATTGTACCAAATGTACCAGGTGCTACAGGTGCTAAGCCTGAGCCAAAACCCAATCCTATAAAACAGACTGGTCGCTTTATTAATTCTTTAAAGTTAACGTCCTGTTGAGAAGTGCTCATAACCCAATCCTGATAATTTAATCAATTTCTTGTTTTTAAAAAAAACTATCCCATCATCACCTGTAATGGTTCCTATCCGTGTACATTGGCCCTTTAGTTTCTTCTGAACTTGATCATTGTGCTTAGGTGGCACCGTAAAACACAGCTCATAATTATCACCCGCATACAAAGCGAGATGTTCAGCCTCCGTTGATAATGTCGACAGTGCAGTTGAAATGGGTAGGTCTTCTATATCTAGTTGAGCGCCTACACCGCTTTTATGTAAGATGTGACCTAAGTCAGCCACCAGCCCATCAGAAATATCAATAGCTGCACTGGCCAAACCAACTAACATTTGCCCTACTCCAACTCGAGGCGTTGGCTGCTCGAGACGTTGATACAAAAAATTAACTTCAACTTCAGAACCAATACCCTTAGTCAGCTTACCCTGTTTCATTGCAAGTCCACCAGCCGCATCACCCAAGCTACCTGTTACATAAATCAGATCACCTTTTTTAGCCCCATCACGGCGTAAGGAGTCACCGGCATTAACAAAGCCATGCACTTGAATACTAATGCTGAGTGGCCCTCGACATGTATCTCCACCAACAAGCGCTATATTATGCTGTTTGGCTAGACAAGCTAAGCCTTTGGAAAAGGCCGCCAGCCATTGTTGATCAACCTCGGGGAGGGTAAGCGCTAAAGTAAACCAAGCAGGCGTAGCACCCATAGCAGCGAGATCACTTAGCCCTACTGCTAGGCTTTTATGTCCCAAACTTCCAGGATCAACATCAGGTAAAAAATGAATACTTTCAACTAAGGTATCAATAGAAACAGCTAGTTGCTGTCCTTCTGGGCACTTTAATAAAGCGCAATCATCACCAATCCCCAGAATGACATCACTTCGTTCTGTAGTGATATCTTCGAAGTACTGTTTAATTAAAGAAAACTCGGATAACGCAGACACTGCAATAACCTATATTACTTAGCTTGTTTTTTCATTCTTTGCGCTTTAGCAGCTTGGTATTCAACTTTACGTAGTTTTGAACCCATCTTGTCTAATACACCATTGACATATTTATGACCTTTTTCTCCGCCGAAAGCTTTAGCCAGCTCAACCGCTTCATTCAATACAACACGGTAAGGAATCTCAGGTCGGTATATAAATTCGTATACAGCCAACCTCAATACTGAAGCCTCAACGGGATCTACAGCTAATAATGAGCGATCAACGGCATAGGTTAGTTCAGAATCTAGTTGAATAATTTCTTTTGACACGCCTTCTACTAATGCTGTGAAATATTTTTGGTCCATTTTTGCAGAGTTTTCAGCAGACACAAAATCCAAGGTATCTTTAGGGACAGGGGACTGTCCATTGACTAAGGCATGATACAAAGCTTGAACTCCAGCCCTGCGAGCATGAGAGCGCGGTAAACTAGATGTCATCTACTTCGTTCTCTCAATCTGGCGCAGCACATTAACCATTTCAATCGTGCTCATGGCAGCTTCAGCACCCTTGTTACCTGATTTTGTTCCAGCACGCTCAATAGCCTGTTCAATAGTATCAACTGTTAACACACCAAAAGAGATCGGAATATCAAGCTCCAATGTCAGTTGACCTAGGCCTTTTGAGCACTCACCAGCCACAAATTCAAAATGAGGGGTCCCACCACGAATTACAGCACCAAGTGCTATAATGGCATCATATTTTCCTGTCCTACCCATTCGTTGGACCGCTAATGGAATTTCAACTGCACCGGGAACTCGAGCTAATTCAATATCACTTTCATTGACACCGTGTCGCACAAGACAGTCAATTGCCCCCGATATTAAATTACCAACGATAAAATCGTTAAAACGTCCCGCAACGATACCTACACGCATGTCCTTAGCAGAAAAATCACCAGAAAAAGTTGTGATGTTGTTCATGATTAAACTGTCCGCAATATTTAAAACACCTATTGTACTGTTTTTACCAGCTTTCTGCCGAGTTAGCTGTAGAGTAAGTCGAGCTAGTCAAAGACTTTTTATTTTGCATTAGGAAGACCGTCCCGATCTGCTTGCACAACAAACCACTGATAAGGTTCCTTATCGATTCTCAACGCAGTAAGCTGATCTCCCCAGACTGCACCGCTATCAAGCGAGAATGCATTACCATACCGGCCTGTTCCCAGTGCTGACCAATGGCCAAAAACGATACGTTCTAGATGTGACTTTCTATCTGGCATCTCAAACCAAGCAGTTTGTTCTAGCTCACTTTCACTTGGCCGGCCCTTGAACTTTAAAGCTAAACTACCATCATTGTCACAGTACCTTAAGCGTGTAAAACAGTTTGTTATATAGCGTAATCTATCCCAGCGACTCAATGATTTTGACCATTTCACTGGCTCATTACCATACATATGCTGAAAAAAAATTGGCCAGTCATCACTTTGTAAAATCTTTTCAACTTCTCTCGACCGCTTTATTGCTTTTACTACCTTCCATTGTGGAGGTAAACCAGCATGAACCATGCTAAAACCCAAGGCCGCATCATGATGAAATAGCGGCTGATGACGGAGCCAGTGAATTAGCTCATCGCGATCCGGTGCTTCTAAAATAGACTCCATCGTATCCATTTTATTTTGATGTTTAGTGACACCACATGCATTTGCTAATAAATGGAGATCATGGTTTCCCAATACTACCTTGACACGACTTGGCCCTAATTTTTTAGCAAAGCGTAATACATCGGCTGACTTGGGTCCTCTGTTTACTAAATCACCAGCAAGCCAAATTTGATCTTTATTTTTATCAAACTTTATCAGATCTAACATTTTCAATAACTCGTCAAAACAGCCCTGTACATCTCCTATCGCATAAACAGCCATATACTGTCGCCCCCATAATGTTTATTTTGGACATCATCACTTTAGCTACTAGATATAGCATTGAAATTGTAAAACGTCAGTATATTCGCCTAAGTAAGCAATAGATAACTGATTTTTGTGATGCACTTCACAAATTTTTTATTCCGACCTAACATTTTATACATACTCGAAAAGCCCATAACAACGATTAAAAAGTTGTACCATGGTCCCATGGATATATCTTCAAGAAATCAATACCACTTCTGCTATCTAACTACATTTATAAACCTAAGATATCTGACTCGTCGGTCTAATAGTGGCTGATAATATTAGTAGAGCTTCAGAAGGATTTCCGCCAATGCTGGGCTCATCTCCTACTACCCTCATTCTCGGGTCTCTACCAAGTAACACATCGCTTGAATACCAGCAGTACTACGCTCACCCTCGTAATGCCTTTTGGCCTATTATGGCTAATTTATTTAGCTTTGACTTAACTCTTCCCTATGAGCAGCGATGTGACTTATTAAAACAGCACAACATTGCAGTTTGGGATGTTTTAAGGGCTGGGAATCGCAAAGGTAGCCTCGATCAAAACATCGATAATAAAACAATGATTATTAATGACTTTGAGTCATTTTTTCAAATACATGCATCAATCAAAAAATTGATTTTTAATGGTACCAAAGCTGAAACTACCTTTAAACATGCGTTACCCTCCTTAAACCTATCAATGCAGCGCCTGCCCTCGACCAGTCCAGCTCATGCAACCTTATCCTTTGAACAAAAACTTGAAGCTTGGCGAGACGCCCTATCATTGTAAAAATGCATTCATCTAAAGTCCTTTCATAATAAGTCAGTTGCCCACAAAGCAACACTTTAAATATAAATGATGTTTTACATGGAATTTAATGTCGTACTCAAGTGTCTCTATTGTCATCATAATTTAAAGCCTCGACCTCTATATAAAGTGATGGCGAGTAAGATCAAAATATTCTCAGCCTTCCGGAACATAACAAGTGCGGGCTAAAAAATGATGGACCTCGATATGCAATAGTTAAAACATACGATATGGTACGAAAAAAAAGTGCTAAAATATCATATAAATATCAGTTA
>Ga0115003_10004317_pt1 | contig 10970 bp, 6 predicted proteins | sample ArcticOcean_MG_C_7_FD_88736 | JGI IMG/M metagenome (GOLD analysis project Ga0115003, IMG submission 88736) | Marine microbial communities from western Arctic Ocean - ArcticOcean_MG_CB11_88 | ecosystem: Environmental > Aquatic > Marine > Oceanic | place: Arctic Ocean: Canada Basin | collected... | reverse complement strand
ATCTGAATAGAGATATTCCAGAGCTCATCACCTCTGCCGGTTTTGTGATAGAAAATATGGAGCAAATGTACTTACCAAGTACTCCTAGCTTTGCAGGCTACAATTATTGGGGATCAGCAAGAAAGCAAAATTAATTTAATAAGCTGTTTAGTCCTGCAATAATCTCTCATTACTAGATTTTAATTTAGGGAATTTTCTTACGTCTCTAATTTTTTCATAATCATAAGACTTGCTATCAATAGATTTTCTTACTTCAAGAGCTTTATTAGATTTAGAAAATGAACTAAAAAAAGGTAATGAAAATAATACCCAAACAAACATAAAAAAAATGACAAAAGTGTAGGTAATTAGTAAATGAAATAAAGAGTCTGGATTTAATTCTAATAGAACTGTTTCCCATTTAGAATAAAATATATTGAGAATATAAAATGAGATTATAAAAATGACTATTCTTTTAGTTATCTTTGAATTTGCTTTGATAAAAGCAGCAATTGAAGCCCATTTGATAAAGTTAAACATTTTTAAGGCATCCAAAAAGCTAAAGCAATAATTGTAGTTATAGAGCCTTTCTTATAATTATTCCAAATTAAATCCTCTTCTTCGTAAACAAGGCTTTCCCATTCTTCAGGTGTAAGATCTGTTTGAAGTCGACCATTTCTGATCAAATTATTTTCAGCTTTTTTTATAGCCTTATTTCTAACACGTTGTTTAATCTTGTTAGTCTTAGACTCAATAAACTTCTCTAGGTTGAAATCTTTAATACTCATCTATTTGATAATAAACAATGTAATTTTTTTTTACAAACAGAATGTATATTTAAGAATAAAATATCTAGCAAGTTACTAAGCTCACCTTGCTTTGCAGGTTGCAACTAGTGGGGAAAAGCATGTATTAGTATGAATTAGATGGAAGACCTTGTAATTTATATTTCGTAAACTTATAAATCGAGACTAAAAAAAGAAATAAATTGTTATTTTACTTGGATCAATATATGTTTTAATTAAAGACTGTTACTTGGGGGAGGAATGGACCAAGAAATTACTAAAGCTATTTACTATTGCATGTGCGCGCTTACATCTATTGATGGAGAGGTTCATCCCAATGAGCTTATTGTTCTTCATAGGTTTTATGAAGATCACAACCTAAAAGATTTAAAGTATCATCCAAATAGTCTTGATTCTGATTACCAGAAGTGTCTAGCAGTTTTTAAGGAAAGTTTTTCTTACATACTAGATAACTCTGATACTTCAACTATTTTTGATTTATTGCATCATCTTAATGAGGTCGCTGATGCTGATAATAATCTTGATGATAGAGAAGAGTCATTAATACATCTTATTCAAGAATCAATTGGTAAAAATATCTCTATAGGTAAAGAGCATATTGAATGGAATGATCAACAAAATAAAGTACTTGACTGTCTGCCATCGGAAAGAGTAATTGTTCCAGCTCCTCCTGGTGCTGGCAAAACAGAGCTTATAGCAGCAAAAGTTTACGATCTAATTAATAACCATAATATACGCCCAAGAGAAATACTTTTAATAAGCTTTACTAATTCTGCTGTAAGGGAGATGCAGGAAAGAATTTTTCTTTATAGCAAGGATGGTGAGTTTCCTAGTGGTCTTAATATCAGCACAATTGACTCAAAAGCTTTTAATCTTAATAAAAATATTAGAGATGATTACAAGATCAAAGGTGGTTACGAAAAAAATATAAATGATTTTTTAGAACTAATAAAAAATGGCAGTGTTGATTTTTTAGAGAATTGGCATGATCTAAAACATATTTTTATTGATGAGGCTCAAGATCTTGTTAGTCTAAGAAAAGATGTTTGTGATGAGTTTATAAGACTATCATCAAAAGAAACAGGTATTTCAATATTTGGCGACCCATGTCAGCAGATATATCCTTGGAAGGTTGGCAAAAAACCTCTTACTGAAGAGGATAAAGAGAGCTTGATGGATCTTATAGATATTAAATATAAGAAGGATTTTAGAGAAATTGAATTAAGCACAATTCATAGAACAGATAATATTTTTTTAAAAGAGATGCTAGATGATATGAGGCTAAATATATATGTAATGGATGATAACATCCCCTCTCCTCTTGGCGAGTTAGATCTTATAGATGAAAATATAATGAACATACATGCTGCAGATGATTACTTATTTTTATTTAGGTCAAATTCCGAGGTAGTTGATGCTGCTTATAACTTAAATGTTGTAAATAAAATTTATAGACTAAAATCTACAGGAGATAAATACCCAAGATATCTTAAGTCATGGCTATCAAAATTTATTAATTATTGTCATGCAGAAGGTATTGAAGAAGTTAAAAAAGCTAATTTTTTAACTTTTGCACCTTCCATATCCACTAGGCACACGTCTAAAATTTCACCAACTTTGCTTTGGTATTATTTGTTAAAGTATGCCAAGTCTAATATTGGCGAGATATCTGTAAATTTTTTAATTGAGGCTCTTAATTCTAAAAAACCTCCTTTTGAATTCTTGAATGAGGATTTTGGCTTTAGAGGACCTAAATTAAGCACAGTTCATGCCTCAAAGGGCTCTCAATCAGAGAATGTCATTCTAAATAACTGGGATAAATCCAGTACTATTGACAAGGATGAGTCTAAGGTTGTATTTGTTGGAATTAGTCGTGCTCAAAAAAATCTTCAAATCTCAAATGAAAAAAGGAAAAGATACAATTTAATCTTTCAAAATAAAGAGATAGTCAATAATCATGCTCGGCAGATCTTAAAAAGATACTACAGACTTATAAATAAAAAAGAGGCAGATAAGGCAACTCAAGTTCCAGTATATCTAATGGAAGTTGGTCTGAAAAATGACTTCGATCCGATGTCGATGATATCTAACAAGCATATTAGTTATAAAGATGCCTTAGAAACACAAAAATTTTTAAAAGATATCTACCTAGGAAATAAAATTATTAAATGCGATGCTAGTAGATTGCATTTTATAGAGAACGAGTTCCATATATCTGCAAAATGTGGTGATCAAATTTTTAAAATGGGAAATTTTTCATCTCAAGTGATGAATAATATAAGGACAATTTCACATACCTATTTAAAAAATTCAAAACTTATAGAGCCTATGTTTCTAGATAATCTAAGCATTCTAGATATTGCCTCTTACGTTATTGATAAAGATGCGTTTCAAGAGGGAGAAGAAAGTAATTACTTTACTCCTTTTATCGAAGCTGGAACCTTTCTTTATCCAGTTATATATGGAAGCAGTAGATTTTCTTTAAAACATTACTCAGATAGCTTATAAGATGAATGGTCCTAGAGAAATAATATTAAATAGATTAAAAAAAGACTTGCTAGGTCCCTTTGATGGTGAGAGCGAGGTCATTGATTACTCTAACGATGGACCAGATAAAGAATATTTTTCTGGGAAAATATATCCACAAAATGAAGAGCCAGATCAAGATGTTTTAGATGAGCTAGTGGAAGAAAATAGTGGAAAGGATATATCTAATTCTCATCATGAAGAGACAAATGCTCCTAAAAGTAGAATTTTTTCAAGCGGGCTAACTTTTTATTGCTCAGGGGTTGATGGCAAGCTTCAGCTATCATTAACTTATAATTTTGGTGTCTACTCATATAATGAAGTTGATGAATTATGGAATAGAAAACAGATAACAAATGTTAACAATCCATGTATTTTTTCTGTTGGAATAATCGATTCTGATGGGGAAATTGCTCAAGCAAGCGGTCTGCACGAAGGTTTAACTTTTTATTACAAAACTAGAGTTTACCAAGAAGATAAAAAGAAGAGTATTGCAATTTCAGTTTTTGCGGTTAATGAAAATAAGGTTAGTGATGAAGATTCATTTAGGTCGAGACAGGAAAAGATATTCTTCCAATTTGGATTTTCTCTTAAGGCTATTAATGGTGAAATTATATCAATACCTCGCTTTCTAAACCCGCTTGCAGAGGACAATACTAATGATTTTTTATATAGAGATAAAAAAACCTATGCTATAGGTCATGGCTGCTCTGCAGCTTGGTCTGATGAAAATACAAATTTGGTAATAAGGACGGAATGGTTTCCAGAATATTTTGTACCAGATATGACATCTTCAGGTCATAAATCATTAAAGGAAGTTAATTTAGATGCAGTATTTCTTTCAAAAGAGCCTAGCGAGTCAATTGTTAAATTATTAATTAATTTTATTGATAAATATGAGGAATGGATTGGACGGGAAGCTAGTTTTAGCATTAAAAAAAATAAAGATTTTGATGCTTTTAATAAAGTTTTAATAGATCAAGTAGACAGAGCGAAAAAGCACATAGAAAGAATGAGAAGGTCTGTGAATCTTTTAAAAAATAATAAAAATGCTTTAGAGGCTTTTAAAATGGCAAATGAAGCTCTGTCTATTCAATATCAATGGTCTGATATTAACCTAGTATGGAGGCCTTTTCAGATGGGCTTTTTATTGATTTCTCTTGAATCAACATTAATTCCAGAATCTCCAGGAAGAGAAGAGGTTGATCTCTTATGGTTCCCCACTGGTGGCGGAAAGACCGAGGCTTATTTGTTTCTTTCAAGCATACTATTATTTTTTAGAAAACTAGAAAAAGGATCCTTGAGTGAAGAAGATGGCTTAGCTATTATTTCAAGATATACAATGCGCGCCCTTACTATTGATCAGTTTAAAAGAATGGCCGGAACTATCCTTGCTTGTGAGCAAGTTAGAAGAACTCACTTAAAAAATAAAGGAATTAGTCCTAAAGAAAAAGACTCTTTCTCTATTGGAATGTGGGTTGGAAAAGACTCAACTCCAAATTCATTCTCTGAGTTAAATAAAGGTGCAGATAATTTAGATTTTAAAAGAAAAAATCTTGCAGTTATGACTCAATGTCCATGCTGCCAGCAAAATTTGGAGTGGCATTCAGATAAAAGACCTGGAGATTACAGGCCCGTGGTGTTAGATAAAAATAATACTTGTGTTCTTTCTAGGACAATAAAACATTTTCCAATTATGGTAATTGATGAGCAAATATATGCAAACCCTCCTTCAGCAATTGTTGGTACGATAGATAAGTTTGTTCAAATAATAAAGAGGCCGGAAGATGCTCAAAAAATATTTGCTGTAAGTACTAATTCTAGGAAGCCTGATTTAATAATACAAGATGAGTTACATTTAATATCTGGTCCTCTTGGCTCAATATCTGCATTAATAGAGATTTTAATTGAAGAATACACATCAGAAAAAAAATATACTCCAAAAGTAGTCGGATCTACTGCAACAATCCAAAGAGCTGAAGAGCAGATCAAAAGTCTTTATTCTAAGCCATGTTTACAATTCCCTGTAAATATTTCCTCGGCTGATGATTCATTTTTTGCACAGACAGACTTCGATAGCACTGGCAGAATATATCTAGGTATAACTACAGGTAGTTCTACATCCACCTATATGCTTCAAGCGCTATGTGGAATACTCTTACAGAGTCTTAAAGATAAAAAACTTAATAGTTTTAAAGATGATGAAATTGATCCCTACTCAACTATAGTTGCTTATTTCAATACCTTGAGAGTTCTAAGCGGTTCAAAAGTTTCACTTCAGGATGATACTGTTGCAACTATTGAGGCACTTTCAGAAAAGCATAATGAAAATCAATATGACTATGAAATCCCAGAGGAGTTAACTAGTGCAAACTCACAAGATGAGCTTAGAGATATAATGGATAGGTTATCAAAAGATTTTAATCAAGATGGGAGTATCTCTATCCTGCTTGCTAGCGTGATGATTAGTGTTGGATTAGATATATCACGACTTGGCTTGATGGTGGTTGATGGTCAGCCAAAATCTATTGCAGAATATATTCAAGCTACTTCTAGAGTAGGTAGAGGTAAAATACCTGGATTAGTAATTACTCTTTTTAATAACTATAAGCCAAGGGATAAGTCTTATTATGAAACGTTTATAAACTGGCACAATAGTTTATATAGATTTGTAGAATCTACAGGTGTAACACCCTTTTCTGCAAGGGCTAGACAAAAAATATTTCCTGCATTAGTAACCTCTCTTGCGCTAAAAAAATTAAATAGAACAAGAGATAATTTTGCAATAACAGTTAGTGATAAAAAGTTTATTGAAAAAAATGTTAAGCCAATTATTTTAAATAAAATAAATTATTTGGACCCACTGGAGGCCAAGGAAGCTGAAGAAGAGATTGATAAAATTATTGATAGATGGATTCAAAGAGGGCCAAATATAAAATATCTTTCAAATGACATGGATGAACTAAATTCGTTATTAATATCTGCAGAGGCTCAAGTTGCAAAGAAAGCTTCAGACTTTGAAGGTGATATAGCATTTCCAGCGCCTAATAGCGCTAGAGAGGTTGAGCCAAGCGTAAGAATAAAAGCTTACAAAGCATTGAAACATAAATTTTTAGATGCATAGAGGATAATAGTTATGGCGCAAAAGGATGTTGGAGAAGTTAGAAGAAGTCAAATTGTAATGACATACGGACCTGGTTCCATTATGAACTTGAAAAGTGGTAATGCATCAATTTCAATAATTATGGGAGATCCGAAAAGCTGGGCCTATGAGTCAACTGGAGAAGGGGCTGTTGCCAAAAAGCAAACAATCATTGATAGCAGGTTATCTAAATCGATTAAAGAAAAATATGCTATCAAGATTGATAAATTTAAATTAGCCCCAGTTGAAGTTCAAAATAAAAGAAGCGGATATGAGACTGAAAATCATAACAAGGCTAATTTAGTTGGTGCAATATTTCCAAGAATGATGATGTGCAGAAAGTGTAGGTCTATTAAACATCTCGACGACTGGGAGGTAGAAGATAAATCAGTTAGAAGATGGTGTGCGAATTCAGAATGCACCCCAAATCATAGAAATCATTCCTACGTTCTTCCTTCAAGATTTGTTACTGCTTGTCAAAATGGTCATATTGATGAATTCCCATATGCCGAATGGTTAAGACATAATGGAAAGCACTTTGAAAAGAATGAGCCGATTGATAACTCCTGCAATCACACAAATATGGCACTCCATCAAAGAAAAGGCCTTGGTCTATCCAGTTTAATTTTATCATGCAAGGAGTGCAAAGGCTGGACTAGTCTAGCTGGAATATTTTCAAAAGATGGGCTGAGGTTTATGAAGTGCACTGGTAGAAAACCATGGAAGGTTGATGAGGACACCGATGTTGATAATGAATGCAATGCTCCATTAAAAGCACAGCAAAGAAATAGTAAAACTTTATGGCAACCAATACCTATGACGGCCATTTATGTCCCGCCCTGGGATGATAAGACTGCGATGCAATTACAGCATAATGATTGGTGGATAAGAATTATTTCAAGAACATCCTCAGAAGATAGGCTTAGGTATATTGAATTTAACTTAGAAGATATAAATCCTGAATGTAAAACTCAATTTACAGCAGAGGAACTTCATGAAAAAGTTGAGACCGAACTAGATAATGATAAGAAGTCTAACGTTGACCTAAAGATAGATGAATATAAAGCGCTAACCAATAATATAAGCTCAATTGATCTAGAGCACTTTAAATTAAGGCCTAAGGTCGTTCCTGATAATATTTTGCAGTTTGTTAAACAGGTATCGGAGATTACAAAATTAAGAGAAGTTAGGGCTTTGATTGGATTTAGACGTCTTAATGGACTAAACCCTCAAACAGGAATTGGGAAAGATGTTCTTTATGACGAAAATAACTGGCTTCCGGCAACTGAGGTATTTGGTGAAGGGTTATTTATAGAGTTTGATCTTGAGCTAATTTATAATTTTATAAAGAATGATCCTCAGGCTATAAATGATTTCAAAAAAATTAAAGCAGATCTCTCTGATATTGATAAAAAATATGTTTTTCTTCACTCTCTTAGTCATATTGTAATGAAAGGTGCAAGTATAGAAGCTGGGTATTCATTATCTTCAATTAGGGAAAGAGTCTATGCAGGAGAGAATCAATGTGGAATATTAATATATACCTCTGCCTCAGATTCAGAAGGTACATTAGGAGGCCTATCGAGACTTGCCAAGCCTGAAAGAATGAGTAAAATTTTTAAACACAGCTACTTAAATGCCGCCAAATGCTCAAATGATCCATTGTGTGCTCATGGAACTCTTTCTGAATCAGAGGATCAAAATGGATCAATATGCCACTCATGCTTATTACTGCCAGAAACAACATGTGAAAATTTTAATTCAAGATTATCTCGTGTAATGGTTGAGCAATTCTTACATATTTATAATATTCATACGTAATGTCATTAATATATCCTAATGTGCTGGATGATTCTATTATCAAGGATAGAAGAAGACGAGCTGAGGTTTTAGTATTTAATGCCTTAAAAAATACACAATTATACTCAACTACAAAAATTTACTATTCTTGTGATTGGCTTAATACTGTTAGCGAAAGAGACGCTCAATCGGATGGCGAATGTGATTTTATAATTACTGATACTACCTTAGGTGTAATTTTTATTGAAGTTAAAGGAGGGTTTATTTCTAAAGATGATCAAGGCAATTGGTATACAAACAATACTATAGAGATTAAAAATCCAATTCAGCAAGCACTTAAAAGTAAGCATATTATTATTAGGGAATGGAAAAAAAGATGGAAGGAAAAAAATCCTCATAAAATAGCTCCAAGAGTTTTTTATGGCCATTATGTCATCCTGCCGGATTCATCGAACCAGTCTGGAAAGGATTTGGGTCTCTTTGCTAATATTAAACAATTTGGATTTTCTGAAGATATGCCAAATATCCATAAATTAGTAGACCAATTTTTTGATTATAAGCCAGTTGGTCAGAAGCATATAACTTATGACAGCTTAGGAGAAAGTGGCCAAGATCTTTTCCATGAAATGCTTACAAAGCCGTTAGATTTTGAACCTCTTCTTCATCAAAAAGTAAAAATTAATAACTTTAAAATTGAGCTTTTAACAGAGAATCAACAAGATCTAATTAATCAAAGTGTTGGTAAGTGGAATAGGCTATGGGTTGAGGGTCCGGCTGGATCAGGAAAGACATCCATTGCGTTGAAAAAATTTGAACTTGAATCAAGTAAAGTTAACTCATCTGCATTTATCTGTAGGGGTAAAAACCTGTCTTACAAAATAAAATCTAGTTTCATAAACGACGATAATAATTTACATGAAAAAATATTTACTTTTGACAGCTTTATTTTAAATATTGCAAAAACTTACTTTACTGAAAATCAAAAAAATTATATTGATAAGGAATTATCAAAGACTGGATACACACAAAAGTTAAGAGAATTTATTATAAATAAGTCATTTGATATTTCAGAAGATATAGATAAATATGATTTTATAGTTATTGATGAATCTCAAGATTTTGAAGACTCATGGTGGCTGCTGATTAATGAAATTATTGATTTAAATACTGTAATTTGGATATTTGGGGATTCAAATCAAAATATATGGAAGACCAAAAAACCTGAAATTTCTAACTTATCTGAATCATTTAGACTTAACGATGTATTAAGAAACTCTAGCCAGATTGCCAATCAAAGTATCGTATTCTATAACGGTAAAGGTCATGGAGTTAATATATCAGGGCCCTATTCATCAGAAGTTGATATTATAAAATCAAAAGATATACATGGCTCTTTAAGTGCAAAGATTAATGAATTAATTTTTATACAATCTATAAAATCAAAATCTATAACCATACTTGCAAATGCTAATATTCATGAGCAAATTCTTCAGCTATCAGATGAGAGATATGAAATAAATAAAGATATAAAACTTTCTAATTCTATTTTCTTAAGTACTATTAGAAATTTTAAAGGTCTTGAGTCAGACTGTGTAATCTTAATCGTTGATAATCTTGAGGATGTACAAGATCAAGATTTTTATATTGGGATCTCTAGAGCAATTTCATATTTAGCAATAATCACTAAAGAAGATATGTATGAAGAATTATTATCGAGACTTACCTAGAAGTTAAATTTTTTATCTAGCTTAGAGTAGGATAATTAAAGAAATTAATGTAATAGAATTCAAGTATGCTAGCTCCGAGACTTATGATAAATAAAGCATAGATAGTAGATACGGAATCATCTCTGCTAATAGATATTTGTCCATCTGCAAAACATGCTCGTTAGCAAAGCCCTTAAAATCTTCATATTTCCTAAAAACCTCAGCTCTCGTTGAAAGGTATAAACCAAGAGTAGCAATAGACAACAAGGTCAATTATGAGGTAATAATAAAGTGTCTTCATGTTAATTCCATAATTATTTATGATGTTTAAATATAAACATCAAATTTATAACTACTTTGTTCAAATCTTAAGCTATATATTAATTAATATCTTTTTTACTATTTCTTTTATAACAGGTATTGATACGGCATTTCCGAACTGCTTGTAGGCCTGAACATTGCTTTTATTAATTATAAAATGTTTAGGGAAGCCCTGTAGTTGCCTGGCTTCATCAGGTGTAAGCTTTCTTGGAGGGACTTCTTTGTCCTCACCTTTTCTTTTTATAAGTATTTCAGCGCCATCTTTATAGTATCTAGCAGATATTGTGCTTGTGTATTTATCCTCAGCTGTAACTGATTTATATCCAAAGCCTTTTTTTGGTATAGCAGTTTCATTTCTTAACCTTCTTGCTCTGTGACTATCCCATAACTTTTGTGAGATAAAATATTTTTTAGGTGTTCTTCCAGGATTCAGGATTTGAGATACCTTTGTTTCCAAGCAAAGAGGTTCGGGAAAAGTAAAATTATTTTCTTTTAAAAACCCAATAATAAATATCCTTTGTCTGTTTTGAGGCAATCCAAAATCTTTGCTATTTAATATTTTTGGCTCAGGAACAAAATAACCTAGATCATTTCTTAAAACATTCAAAATTGTTTTTAGGGTTTGTCCCTTGTCGTGAGATCTAAGTCCTCTAACATTTTCCAATAAAAATGCTTTGGGCTTTCTTTCCT
>Ga0115003_10004314_pt1 | contig 10975 bp, 11 predicted proteins | sample ArcticOcean_MG_C_7_FD_88736 | JGI IMG/M metagenome (GOLD analysis project Ga0115003, IMG submission 88736) | Marine microbial communities from western Arctic Ocean - ArcticOcean_MG_CB11_88 | ecosystem: Environmental > Aquatic > Marine > Oceanic | place: Arctic Ocean: Canada Basin | collected... | reverse complement strand
ATGATTATTAAACGTAAAAAAACAGCGCCAGATGAAAATCTAAGCGCACAAGCATAGAAAGGCAAATATGACATTTTTTAAATCTTTATCAGGCCTAACCTCAATGTGGTCTCAAGATATGGCAATAGATCTAGGAACAGCAAATACACTTGTTGTACTCAAAGGAGAGGGAGTAGTCCTAAACGAACCATCAGTGGTGGCAGTAATAACAGATGGAGGAAAAAAATCTGTTCTGGCGGTAGGAGATGAAGCCAAAACAATGCTAGGAAGAACACCAGGAAATATACAGGCAATTAGACCTTTAAAAGACGGGGTCATCGCTGACTTTGTTGTTACAGAGGAAATGATAAAACACTTTATTAAAAAAGTTCATAAAAAAACTGCGTTTGCCAACCCTAGAATTCTAATTTGTGTACCAACTGGCTCAACACCAGTTGAAAGAAAAGCAATTCAAGATTCAGCGCTTGCTGCAGGAGCAAGAAAGGTACAATTAATTGAAGAACCGATAGCTGCTGCAATAGGTGCGGGATTGCCAATATCTGAGGCAACTGGTTCGATGGTAATTGATATTGGAGGTGGAACTACAGAAATAGCTGTCATGTCTTTAGGAGGAGTTGTTTATTCTAAATCTTTACGTGTAGCTGGCGACGCTATGGACACCTCAATTATAAATTATATGAGAAAAAAATTTAATTTACTTATTGGAGATTCTACTGCTGAAAAAATTAAAAAAGAAATTGGGACTGCTGTACCAACGTCTAATAATACATTTTTAATGAAAGGTAGAGACATAAGATCCGGCACACCGAAAGAAATTGCTCTTACAGAAGAAGATGCTTGCGAAGCATTGATGCCAATCTTAAATCAAATGTTAGCCGGTATTAAAGAAGCTTTAGAGAACACTCCACCAGAGTTATCTGCAGATTTAGTAGACATGGGGTTGGTGTTAACTGGAGGAGGAGCTTTGTTAAGAAATATTGATAAATTAATTACAAAAGATACAGGCTTACCCGTTACTATTGCAGACGATCCACTATCATGCGTCGCCATAGGCACAGGAAAAGCTTTAGAAAACGAAGAATTGTTTTCTACAATGTTGTCTGAGTATTAATTTAGTATAAAATTAAATGTCTTCAAGCAGAGATGATTTTGGCATAGCTATCCGCTCAGCACTTCTACAAAGAGGTGCGAAACAAAAATTTTCATTATTTTTTGTATTTTGCTTATCCGTCTTAATTTTTTTCTTAGATATCTATCCAAATAAATTTATGGACGTAAGCAGATCTTTATTAAATGATGTTGTCTACAGAATTTCTACTATATCATCTTCACCACTCAACCTTGGTTCAAATATTGTACGAAATACTAAAAAACATATTTTTATATATAAAGAAAATAAACTTTTAAAAAGTGAATTAGAAAAATTAAAGTCTAAGGAATATAAGATTGAATTTTTGACAACTGAAAACAAAAATCTTCGAGAAACACTTGATGCTGTTTCTGACAATGTTAATATTTCTATAGTAGCAAAAGTTTTGATAGATAAAAAAAGCCTATTTTTAAAATCAGTAATACTTAATAAAGGTGCAAATTCAAAAATAAAAAAAGGCATGCCTGTTGTTGAAGGAAATTACTTTGTAGGAAGAGTAGTCGAAGTTAATTATTTATCATCTCGAGTTCTTTTACTTAACGATTTAAACAGCAGAATATCTGTAGTTATTCAAGAAACAGGAGCTCAAGCTATTTTGACTGGAACTGGATCCGATAAGCCAAGTTTAGAATATTTACCAGAAGCTTATGAGGGGAAAGAAGGAAATCTTGTATTCACATCAGGAAAGGATGGTATGTTTTCTGCTGGACTGGCAATCGGTAAAACGGTTATCGATAATGAACAACTAAATGTAAAGCTCTTTTCTGATTCATCGCAATTGTCGTTTGTAAGCATTATTTTAAATAGCAAAATTGAAAGTAATAATTTTTAAACATGGCTTTAATTAAGAAATTTAAATATCGATTTGCAAAATTAGGGCCAATTATTTTATTATATTTTTTATCTATATCAGAGCTCGACACAGAGTTTAGTAATTATTTTGAAATACTTTCATTCAACCTACAGCTAATTATAGTTTATTACTGGATGCTAAAAAGCCCAAACATACTAGGCAATGGGCATGTTTTTTTTGCAGGTATAATTAATGACGTAATTATGGGCTTGCCTCTGGGCACAAGTCCAATTAGTTATTTAGTTGTATCACTTGTTGCCTCTTATGTAAAAAATGTAACAGTAAATATTTCATTATTTACAGACTGGTTTACATTTTTAGTAGCTTTACTCTTTTCAAATTTTATTCATATGGGTTTAATGATTAATTTTACTGAGCTAAATATTACTTATACGGATCTATTCTATAATGTTTTTTTTACTTTTTTATTTTATCCTTTTTTTTGGTTTTTATTTAACTCATACAGAGTAGCAACACACGTAGGTAAAGATGATTAATTTCAGCTCTACAGGAAAAAGTAAAAGCCTTATGATAAGCAGAAGAATGTTCATATTATCTGCTGCAAAAGCGATTGTTTTTACAGGTATTTTCGCGAGACTTGTTTCCCTTCAAATTAACGAGAGTAAAAAATATAGAACTCTTTCAGATAAGAATCGTTTTAGAGAATGGAGGTTAGCTCCACAAAGAGGAGTTATACAAGATTTTTTTGGTAAAGAAATTGCATCCAATGAAAAGGTATACCAATTACATATTACTCCTGAAAATACTGTAGACATAGAAATCCTTTTTGTAAGATTAAAAAACATATTAAATTTAAGTAATGAAAAAATATTTTCGTTAAAAAGACTAATAAAAAAACAAAAACCATGGGAACCTATAATAGTCTCTGATAATTTGACATGGTCGGAATTTTCAAGAGTAAACCTTTTTCTACACGAGCTACAAGGTGTTGAACCCATTGTTTCTGTTGCTCGAGTGTATTCTGAAACTTCAACATCCCATGTTGTTGGCTATGTATCGCAAGTAAGTAAAACAGATTTGAAAAATAAAAAATATATAAAGGACATGGCTGTTAGAGGAATAGCTGTTGGAAAAACTGGATTAGAAAATAAACTAGATAAGGATATAATTGGTAAAGTAGGATTTCAAAGATATGAAGTAAATGCATACGGTAAAAGAATCCGCCAAATATATATTGACAAAGGACAAGTGGGTTTGAACTACAGAACAACAATAGATGTAGAAGTACAAAATTTTGTCTCCAAAATAATTGAAAATAAAGCGGCAGCAGTCTGTGTCATGGACATTTATAACGGCGATATTATTACAATGGCGTCGTCACCAACTTATGACCCAAATGCTTTTGTACACGGTGTTAAACAAGTGTACTGGGATCAACTGCTTCAACATAGAGACAAACCATTAATGAATAAAGCTATATCGGGACTTTATCCTCCAGGGTCAACGATTAAAACTATTGTAGCTTTGAGCGCTTTAGAAAATGATATTGTCAGCCCTAGGCTATCTGTAAACTGTAAGGGAGTAACAGAATTATACGGTGAAAAATTTCATTGCTGGAAGAAGAAAGGCCATGGGTTGATGAATATGAGATCTGCGATCCAAAGATCATGTGATGTTTATTTTTATGAAATTGCTAGAAGATTAGGAGTGGATAGGCTTTCTATAACAGCTAAAAAATTTGGACTAGGTCAAAAAATATTAGAGGGTTTTTCCGAAGAGAGAGCTGGAGTTGTGCCAAACACAAAATGGAAAAAAAAGCATATAGGACAAAATTGGTACTTAGGTGAAACTTTACACTCAGGAATTGGACAAGGTTATTTTTTAAGTACTCCGCTGCAACTATGTTTAATGACAGCGCAGATTGCAAATGGAGGTTTTAAAATTAAACCAAGAATATTGATTGATCCGAAAGATAATACTGACAACTTAAGAGATTATATAAAGTTTAAAAATGAAAATCCAAATGATCCTCTACCTACAGATTTATTAGTTGCTAATTTTGATCTTAATCCTCTGTTTAGAAATCAAGAAAATATAAATTTTGTCAAAGATGCAATGTATGCTGCTACTAACGAACCAGGTGGAACATCTTATAGATCAAGAATAAATAATAAAAAATTTATGTTTGCGGGAAAAACTGGATCTTCTCAGATTAAAAGATTTACTGCAAAACAAAGAGAGCTTGAAGTTAAACAAGATGATATAGATTATTTAGACCGAGACCATGCTTTATTTGTCGCCTTTGCTCCAGTAAGAGATCCAAAATATGCTATTAGTGTTTTAGTTGAGCACGGAGGCTCAGGAAGTAGTGCTGCCGCCCCTGTCGCGAAACAAGTAATAAAAAAAGTTTTAGAAAGAGATAGTTTTAGAATTTCACAAATTTCTAGAAAAGGAGACGAAATTTAATGTTTGCTCCAAGATCAATACATTCATCTACCTCCTTTAGTAGCAAAATCATTTCAATGGATTTTACTTTAATATTTTCAATTTTAATTTTAGGAATCGTAAGCATGTTTGCAATGTATTCAACTGCCAACGGTTCATTTGATTATCATACTAAAAATCATATTATACGATTTGTAATTTTTTTTTTCTTTTTTTTGACTATTTCTTTTTTTCAAGTAAATTTTTGGTATCAATCAAGTACCATTATCTACCTTTTTTTCTTTATTCTTTTATTAGGAGTTAAATATTTTGGCTTAACTTCTTCTGGTTCACAAAGATGGATAAATTTCTATTTTATGAATTTACAACCATCTGAATTGATGAAGATAGGATTGATATTATTTCTAGCAAAATATTATCATAGAATTTCAACAAATGATATTAACAGAATAAAATTTTTATTTTTTCCTATTGTATCATTAATTGCTCCTGTGCTTTTAGTCATTTCGCAACCAGATCTTGGCACCTCTATATTAATTGCTGCAGGCGGTATTATCGTTGTGTGGTTAGCTGGAGTAAGAATAAAATTCTTTGCATACTTAACAGTTTTATTTATATCACTAACTCCTATTGCAATATCCTTTCTAAAGCCTTATCAAAAAGCAAGAATCTTAACTTTTCTAAACCCAGATAGAGATCCATTGGGAGCCGGATATCAAATAATTCAATCAAAAATAGCCATTGGATCAGGTGGGTTATTTGGTAAAGGATTTTTAAATGGGTCCCAAAGTTATTTAGATTTTTTACCAGAGAAACATACTGATTTTATTTTTACACTTTTTTCTGAGGAGTTTGGTTTTTTTGGCTCTTTATTCATTTTATGCTTATATGCTTTAATTATTTATAGAATTGTTAAAATAGGGCATATAACAAGAAGCAACTTCGGAAAGTTATATTGCTACGGATTTTCATCAGCTTTCTTTATATATGTGGCGGTTAATATGGGTATGGTTTTAGGCTTACTACCTATAGTTGGTGCTCCTTTACCAATCCTTTCATATGGTGGTTCCTCTATGCTTGCTATTATGTTCGGTTTAGGAATAGCCATGTCTTGTAAGATATATAAAGATTCTCCCGTTAATTAAAACTGCAGTAATTTGGCTCAAAGTGAGGAATTTAAAAATTAAACTACTTGCGTAAAATTCAATAAAGTGATTAAATTTTGATATTAAAATTATGTTTGGATCAAAAAAAGATATATTTAACACGGAGAGACAAGATAGCGAAAGATCTTTAATCAGTGAAACAGTAAGTATAGATGGAACCGTAAATAGTTCAGGGGCAATAGATATTGCAGGACTAATCAAAGGCCCTGTTTTTTCAAAAGAAGTTGTTATTAAAGAAACAGGATCTATATCAGGTGAAGTAGAAGCAGATAGAGTAGAAGTTCACGGCCACCTTGATGGGAAAATTTCAGCTCAAAACGTAGTAATTGGAAGTACAGGAGTTGTAAAAGGAGATATAGAATTTGGAGAAAATTTAAGAACAGAAGATGGCGCAGATATAGAGGGATATATCAAGAAAACAGATACAGCTGGCAAAACTACGGGCGATTTCTTATTTGCCAAAAGCAAAGAAGATAAAAAAGCAAAGAAGAATGGTAAACCAACTTCAGCAGTTAATAACGACAATAAAGAAGTGCTAGTATAATCTAACGCACTGAAATCAATAAAAATTTATAATATAGTTTCTGCATGAAAAATTATAAGTGCAGGTCGGTAGGAGTTATAGGTGCAGGCATACAAGGAGTGTGCACAGCATTAAATCTTCTTAAAAAAGGAATACCTGTTACAATCTTTGATAAAAACGATCCTAATAGTTCTGAATATAAATCAGCGTCATATGGCAATGCAGGACACTTTTCGCCATATGCAGTTCTTCAATTTAATAGGCCAGATGTATTATATGATCTCCCTAAAATGCTTTTTAGTTCCAGCGGCCCCCTAGCGCTGAAGTGGAGCTATGTTCCAAAAATGATTCCCTGGTTTATACATTATTTAAAAAATTGTAGTAAAAAATCTTCACTGCACACGGCAAAGTATATGCATCAAATATTAAATTTATCAAATAATGCCTATGAAGAAATATTTAAAGAAATAGATATAAGTAATTTAGTAGAGAAGAAGGGTATTATCTACGTTTGGACAAATAAAAATATTAAAAGTAGAAAATTTGAAATTAAAGTTAGAGATGACTTAGGTATAGAGCAAAAACTTTTAAATCAAAAAGAGGTTTTGGACCTAGAACCTGAATTAAATCCTGTTTTTGATGCAGGTGTAATATATGAAAACTCTATGCATGCTAGAGATCCTCAAGGAATTTTAAAGCAAATATTCAAACTATTTATAGACAGGGGAGGAAAATTTATAAAAGAAAATGTTTCAAGTTTAAAACAAATAAACGATAATGAGACGTCTGTAACAACTGTTTCAAAAGAATATAAGTTTGAAAAAATTGTAATAGCCTCAGGTGCATTTTCAAAAAAATTGACAGATCAACTAGGTGAAAATATACCGCTAGACACTGAAAGAGGTTATCATGTTCATTTTAAAGGTATGGAAAGTTTGATTTCAAGACCAGTAATATTTTTAGATAGAGGATTTGGAATGACACCAATGAACCAAGGCCTTAGGGCTGTAGGTACTGTAGAGCTTGGCGGACTAAAAAATCCACCTTCCAAAAAAAGAATCGAATATATAATCAAATGTGCAAAAGAACTTTTACCACAACTCGGAAAACATGATGATGAATGGCTAGGGTTTAGACCTACTTTGCCAGATTTTCTTCCAATACTTGGCCCATCGCTAAAAAATAAGAATATTATATATGCTTTTGGACACCACCATTTAGGCTGGACACTAGGAGCAATCACAGGCAAAATAGTTTCCGGGATTGTTGCAGAAGAAAAAACTAATTTAGATTTATCTCCTTACAGTTCCTCAAGGTTTAATTAGGAACTATTTTGTCAAAAAACTATTCAGCTTATGTTTTACTTTTATTAGCCACATTATTTTGGTCTGGTAATTTTATTGTAGGAAAAGCCGCATATCTATTTCAAATTCCTCCTTTAACTCTTAACACGTTTAGATGGATTACAGTTTGGTTGATCTTAATGCCATTTACTTATGAGGAAATTAAAAACAATTTGCCAAGTATAAAGAAGAACTGGCTTGTAATCAGCTTTATGGGCGTGATCTCAATAAGCACATTTAACTCAGTTGTTTATTATGCGCTAAATTATACGAAAGTGATAAATTCAGTTTTAGTTCTTGCCGCGATCCCAGCAGCTACAATCTTGTTTTCATCATTAATGAAAGTTGAAAAAACAAACATATTTCAATTACTTGGATTGTTTTTATCAATTATAGGTATTGGATCAATAATTTCATACGGAGATATTCAAAATATAATTGATCGTAGTTTTAACAAAGGTGATTTACTGATGTTAATTTGTGTAATTACTTGGGCCCTTTACTCGACTTTACTAAAAAAACATAAATTTAAATTTTCTCCAATTACTTTAATACAATTAATGGTTTCAGCTGGAGTACTTTTCTTAATTCCTCAATTTTTCTGGGAACAATCAATTGGTAAAGAAATAAACTTTAACAAAGCATTTTTTGCAATTTTAATCTACGTTGTTCTTTTTCCAGCTATCGCTGCTTATTATTGTTGGCAAAAAGGTGTAGAGATAATTGGACCAAATCGAGCCAGCATGTTCATTCAATTGATGCCTCTCTTCAGTGCGATTATGGCAATTATTTTTTTAAATGAGAAATTTGAATTATACCATTTTGTTGGAGCAACTTTTATAGTATTAGGTATTTATTTATCAAATAGGAGAATTAATGCTTAAAATTGCTGTATTAGATGATTATCAAAATGCTTTCGAACAAGTGGTAGATATTGATAACTATAAAAATAAATTAGAATTTAAGATATTTAATGAATCTTTTAAAAATGAAGCAGAAGCTTCAGTGATCCTAGAAGAATTTGACGCTCTTTTCTTAATGCGTGAAAGAACAGCTATGACTGAGAGCTTGATTAAGAGTCTACCAAAATTAAAATATATAATGACCAGCGGCATGAGAAATAAGTCGATTAATTTAGAGGCTGCAAAAAAAAATAAAATTATTGTATGTGGTACAGAAATTAATCCTAATCCTGCAGCAGAAATTACATGGCTGCTGATATTAGGATTGTTAAGAAATATAAAACAAGAAACCGACAATATGTTTCAGGGTTATTGGCAAACAACTATAGGCCTTGAGCTAAAGGGAAAGACACTAGGATTAATTGGTTTAGGAAAAATTGGTATTCAAGTCGCTAGTGTGGCAAAAGCTTTCGGTATGCAGGTAGTTGCCTGGAGTGAAAATCTAAATCTAACAAAAGCTAATGAGATTGGAGTTCTTCCAATGACTAAAGATGATTTAATTAAATCATCAGATATAATTTCAATCCATGTTGTGTTTGGTGACCGTTATAAAAATTTATTTACCAGCAAAGAATTTAATATGATGAAAAAAAGTGCTTTTTTAATTAATACATCTAGAGGTCTTATTATAAATGAAAAAGATTTAATTCACGCATTAGACAAAGAAATAATTTCTGGTGTTGGATTAGACGTTTTTAGTGAAGAGCCATTAGCACCAGACCATAAATTAAGGTTTTTACCTAATGCATTATTAACACCTCATATCGGGTATGTTACTGCAGAAAATTACTCGAAATTTTATTTGCAAATGGTTGAAAATTTGTTGTCATGCTTAGATAGTAAGCCATTAAGACAAATTAAATTATAAAACATTTTACAATTTAAGGTTGTTTTAATAAGCTCATTGTGGGCAAGATATATGTTTTTTAATGAGTGGTTAAATGTATAAGACAATTACGAGATTTACAAATATGAAAAAAATTATACCGAGTTTATTCATAGTATTCTTACTGACTGGATGTGCTGAGTATTTAGCTATACTTGGTCCTGCTTCATCCATTGCAAGTGGAGGAAATGTCGTTCAATCATCCGTTACTTCAGCAGTAAATTATGGAGTAAAAAAACAAACTGGAAAAACTCCTTCAGGGCATGCTTTGAGTTATATTAAAGAGCACAACCCTGAAAAAGAAAAAGCAAATTGTATTACATTTATAAACTCAACAAGCTCTGAGGCTTGCGCAGCATTAAAAAATAACATTATTAAGACAAAAAAAAAAATAGTAGAAAAGTCTAATATAAAATTCTTAAATACTAAGCAGTAGGTAATCCAGAATTTTTCCAACCTGGGTCTTGACCATTTCCACTATAACCATCTGATATATTGTGTGCTATGTAACCTTCTTTTTGTAGGAGATTAGCCGCTATCATTGATCTTCCACCAGCAGCACACATTATCAATATTTGATTTTCTTTATTTATTGCCTTTTTAACATTTTCAATAAACAGAGGGTCTGGTTCTTGCCACTTAGATAAATCATGACTTACAGTTATAAAGTATGATTTAGAATTATAGCCTTCAACTGTAGGCTTGCCTAAAGATTCCCATTCATTTTTAGTTCTTACGTCAAGCAAAACAGATTTAGGATTATCTTTTAAATATCTTATTACTTTGGATGATTTTATTTGTTTTATCATTTTTTTTAATTATGACCCCATTTAATTTATAAATGAGGTCAAATAATTTATGCAGCTAAGGCCTGTTTAATGTCCGCAATAATATCGTCTGGATGTTCAATGCCAATCGATAATCTTACATAGCCAGGCGTTACACCAGCAGCTAACAATTCTTTCTCATTTAATTGACTGTGAGTTGTAGTAGCTGGGTGAATTGCTAAACTTCTAGCATCACCAATATTAGCAACGTGATAAAGCATTTTTAAGTTATCAATAAACTTAGCTCCCGCTTCTGCCGTTCCTAAATCTGCTCCAACTAAAGCACCATTTCCACCTTGTAAGTACTTTTTAGCTCTGTCTTTAATCACACCTTGGTGATTAGTAGGGTAAATAACATTTTTAACTTTTTTCTGTGTTTCTAAAAATGTAACAACTTTTTCTGCATTTGCACAATGTTGTTTCATTCTAAGACCAACAGTTTCTAAACCTTGTATAATTTGCCAAGCATTGAACGGTGCTAAAGGAGCTCCTGTATCTCTAAGCAAGACTACTCTAAGTCTTATTACAAATGGAATATTAGCTCCTGTTAAAACAGGAACGGCATCAGTCCAAACTGCTCCACCATAACTTTGATCAGGTTCATTTAATAACGGTTGTCTTTTTCGATTTTTAATCCAATCAAAATTTCCACCATCAACAACTATTCCACCAATAGAAGTACCGTGACCACCAATAAATTTAGTCAATGAGTGCAATACTATCGCAGCTCCATGAGCTAAGGGTTTACAAATTACTGGTGCCGCAGTGTTGTCCATAATTAATGGAATTCCATGCTTTCTACCAATATCTGAAACTTCTTTAATTGGAAAAACACGTAAATATGGATTTGGTAATGTTT
>Ga0115003_10004313_pt1 | contig 10975 bp, 9 predicted proteins | sample ArcticOcean_MG_C_7_FD_88736 | JGI IMG/M metagenome (GOLD analysis project Ga0115003, IMG submission 88736) | Marine microbial communities from western Arctic Ocean - ArcticOcean_MG_CB11_88 | ecosystem: Environmental > Aquatic > Marine > Oceanic | place: Arctic Ocean: Canada Basin | collected... | reverse complement strand
CGTCGAACGACACACCCCCTATATTGACAGCTTCTGCGAGCTTGGTAGCCGTATCCGCATTTCCTGTGGTGTCCATGCTTCCCCCGATGTTGACACCGGGGAGGCTGATCGCTGCCGAACCGTTGAAAGCCACGCCCCCTATATTGACAGCTGCTGCGAGCACCGTAGCCGTATCCGCATTTCCTGTGAGGTTGCCAATGACGTTTCCGGTGATGGTCCCGGTAGCGGTGATATTTGTGACACCAGTGAGTGCTCCGGCCGTGGCGGTCATCACACCGTCCGTCAGCGAGTCGGCCAAAACGGCACCCGTGGCAGTGATGTCCACCACCTCCGCAATATTTCTAGTGATTTTAATGTCCCTTGCGCCTGTAAAATCCTTGTCCGATTGGATTCGCACACCATTGCATCTTAAGTCACCAGAAGAGATGCTACACACACCAGTGATAGTAGCCGTACTAGTTGCAATCTGAAAAGAATTGTTTGTGACTTTGAGTGCTTGGTTCCCGCTCGGGTCATACACATTCAAACTAGCTCCATCCGGCAAAGTAGTAGTCCCCCCACAAACGAAGGTCCCTGTAGTGACTGATGTAGCCGAAAGGTTTCCGCCGGTCGAGGTCATAGTGCCATCAGTAACGGTGCCGCCCTCGACGGTCCCTGTAGCAGTCATACCGGCGGTCGTAGTGACCGTTGTAGCAGAAAGGTTTCCACTGGTCGAGGTCATAGTGCCATCGGTTATAGTATGCCCTGTCAGGATCCCGCTGGTGAGACCGGTCTCGTCCTCGTAGTGTGAGCTATATTCGCAGGTGATATTTCCAGCATACGCAATTATATTCCCCCAAGCGGTTGTGATGGCCCCAGACGACACTTCAATGCCGGTGTGCGCCTCATTTTGGCGCGCAAATGTCCCGCTGCCTGCGATACCTGCGCCGCAAAATATCCCGCCGCCCATGATGAATAGCCCGCTAGCTCTTACATCTCCAGCGTTTACATTTATTCCACCCTGCTCGATTCTCAAACCACCTATGCCCGTGGTACCAGTAATATGGCTGCAGGTGAGCCCCGCTGCGGTGTCGTCGGCGTCGTATATCATGTGCTTTCCGTCACCTGATCCCACGAGGATGGTCCCAGAAGCTGTCAAGTTAGTCACACCAGAGAGGTCTCCCGCCGTGGCGGTCATCACACCGTCGGTCAGCGAGCCACCCGTGACAGAACCAGACGCAACCAAATCATTTACCCCCGTCTCGGTGTCGGTGACCTTCACAAATTGCGAACCGTCTGCTGGCGACAATGCACTGAAGCTCATGGTACTGGGCATATCAACTGTTCTGGTCGAATCAGTATCTCCAATACGAACCTTAGTGAACTTGGCCCCCCCGGTAACGTTCAAAGCTATGTCGGGCTCATCAGATACCCAATTATGATCCCCGCTGATTTGCAGGCCCCCCCCGATGGTGGTTGCTCCGGCGATCTGTGCAGTTGCATCGAACTTGACGCCGTGGTACACGTATAGACCGTTGTTGAGACCTCCCAATACAGCGCTGCTTGCATACCCCCCTCCCGTGCCCGAATAGTGTCCGTGGAAACCTCCGCCACCCCATGCTCCTCTGGCCTCTAATGACCCTACTGCTCTCACAGCGTTATATGGATGATATAACCCCATAGCGCACGAATTTCCGTAATTGTGGTTCGATTCTACGAACAAAGCTGGGCCTGAAGTGGGCGCTTCGTGGCTGCCCGTAGTGAGCGCCGCGGGGACGCTCTTGCTTATCAGCACGCCGTTTTGTTTGGAGCCATGTTTTGCTTGTGCAAACCCTAGTCCAAACGATGTTTTCTCACCGCCACCTGCATATATCTTTGCCTCATCATCAACGCCAAAAGTCAAAATGTCACCAGTTATCGTGTTCACATCAAATATATCTGAGCTTGTGATGGTATTCTGCTTACCCGCCAGGGCAGTGGTTAATGTGGTCGCATATTCAGAGTCGTTGGCTATAGCCGCTGCAAGCTCCTTTAGCGAGTCGAGGGAGGCTGCCGCCCCATTTTCATCCACCATGTACGAATAAAGATCATCGACCATTGTTTTCACCGCTTTCCCGGAAATGAGTTTGTCGTCAGCGAGGACGGCGCTGGTCAATACCCCGGAGACATCACGAGTCAATACCCCGGAGGCGATTATAGTTGCTTCTGTCAATATCGCGTCTCCTGACACAGTTCCGACCATATCGATAGTACCTGACATATTGGGATCTACAAGGTTGCTTCCAGTCATAGACCCACCCCCGCCAGTTACCCCAGTGATCTGGGTGTCCACGAACGTCTTCACGGCCAAGGAGGAGGGCAAGGTGCTATCCGTTACAGTGGCACCGGAGAAGTCCGTACCAGTGTAAACACCCTCACCGGAGAATGAACCAGCGTTGAAATCACCAGTCACCAGGCCGTTGCCCTCAGAGTCGAAGTATGAAAATGTGGATGTGAGAGCGTCGCCTTCCACAGCACCACTATATTTGACTGGGTAAGATGAGACATCTGCCATAATGTTTAATTACTAATACTATCTATTTTAATTTTCCGTATTTAATACTACGCGGTCAGAATCCCCAGTTCCACATCGATCATATCATTGTCAAACGGGGCATCATTTGATAGTCCATTGTCCTTAAAACGAGATGTCCGGTCTTGCGCTCACTAGACCGCATCATTCAACTTGAAGCAAGCCTCGATCAGAAGAAATCCAAGTAAGCCATAGGACGAGCTTGAGTATATTGAAAAATCTCACCACTTTGGCTACATTTAACAAATCGTGGTACTCTATCTGCCCATCGTAGGAACTTGTTCTACCCTCGCCCAATTTGCCTTGGAATACGTAATGTGCACAGTCTACACAGGGGAACGCAGTTCTGCACTTTCCATGTAGCACGCATCGCTGGCACACCCAAAATGGGGACCACGGGTTGGTGGCTAGGAAGGAAAACACTTCTAATTCTGTTCTCGTTTCTGTGGACATCAAGTCTTACTATAATAACTATAGTTAGACTTCAACTCCTAATATACTTTTTAAATCAAATAACTCAAGAATACGGAAGCAGCGACAATGATCGCAATTATCAAGGTGCTTGCTATTGGTACCTGTGCCTGGTGAACAAACACGTATATAATTTGGTCTATAGCGCCATTTGGCGGTTTAGTCTGAGTGGCGTATGGCTTTGAAATATACGGAACCACGACGTTTATGACCATAGAAATAAACATAGAAATGAGCACAGAAATGACAACTACTTTTATTGGACTTGACATTTGTTAATAACCGTACAATATATATTTTAATTAGTGAGCATCACACACAGTGCTCACCACCGCTTAATCAGGCTACTACAACAAATTGTATTTCATGTCAAATTCAGCAGGCATTTTTCCTTGAAATTGTGACCCAACAAGCGTGACACTGTAGAAACCCTCTTTCACCGTAGGCGCCGTAAAGTTCTTTCTGGTGGTGTAATACGCTACTTTGGGAATCATAACTTCGCGTCCCTTCGACATTTGGTGCCTCATACTGTTCATATGCATCGCAACGTTGATGTCCGTATTGATGTAGACGCTTCGTATTGGCACTCCAAGTTCTTTCGCCAACGCTATCCAAGGAGCCCTGTGTTTCACATTGGTATTCGTATCATCCACCACTACACTATTTCCATCTAGCAATGTCTGCTTTCCTATTTTGAAGGACCGAGTTTTGTACTTGTCCTTTGAAACCACCATGTACCCTTTGAACTTCTTCGCCAGAGTTGATTTCCCAGAACCAGGATAACCAGTCAAAACTACTATCTCCTTGGTCTGGTTGGGGTGAACTTTAGATGAGACAGTCGAAGCGTGATTCAACGGATAACCCTTGCAGCTCCAGGGTTGGGTGTCTGGAATTTGTAAGAACATCTTCTCTGGCGTCACAAAAGCAATCTTCGCATTTTCAGCGAACGCACGGTCCGAGCATGCCCAGTCACCCTCTCTACCAGCCGCGTCTCCACAGTAGAACGCATTTTTCGGTTTTCCCCCGTTGTGTTGCACGAACAGATCCCACATTCCTGTCATTGGTTTATAGTAGTAGTCACTTTTTGTGGAAATGTATACACTGAATGGGAAGGGGACCTCGAGTTGTATGTCAGTTATTTTATTCATTACATCCTTTAATTTCTTACCGGTCTGGTTCGTGAACACTACTATCGCGTAACCTTGGGCATGAAGGGTCTCCAACTTGTCTTTAACACCCGTCATCCATACCCAATCGTCTCTTCCCGTCGGTAGTTTGTTCTTTTTTGGTTTTATGAGAGTGTGGTCCAAGTCAAAGCCAGCAACTTTGTCCGACTTCCCGCCACGGTGTCTGTACCGCACAGTGGAAAATTCTTTGTAAGACAAGACATTCGATATGCATGTCAGAATGCGTTCTCTGGACAATCTATTCATTATTTATTAAAAGGTTATGTTTTAATATACTTTTCAACGCTACTGGTGTCTTTTTACAATGTTTATTAAGGGCCAAATTATTACTTAATTTTATTATTTTACTCGGGGGTTGTATACGGGGAGATTGTTTAATCCAGTTGTCATAATAGTCACAATATGGCTTGGAACTTTCCGAACAGCAGTTTGTAAATTTACACTGGCTCTCTTTGTGCCAATGAAGGTCTACGTAGAAAATACTATTCTTCTTCCATTTGCCCCCGCGGGTCTGAGTCTCGCCACACTTGAAGTCGTGTACGGTGTTACAAATGTCTTTTACTTTTTCCAAAAACTCGCTCTTTTGGATAGTGACCATCTCCGTCACGCTGCCGTTTACGTTGTATGTAGGTATAGCCATGTGGTTATCCGTGTAATTCAAATAGTTCCGGATAGTGTCCGTTATTACCTTTTTCTGTGGACAACTTTTGCAGTTAATCACAGCCTCTCCGTTGTTAACACTACAATTTATCTTCAGATTATTGACCAATTCTATCCAATCCTGGGGTATAATCCTATGTTTTTCGCATATATCCACGTCCCGGAGCTCATGTGTACTTTTTCCAATCTCTTCGACCCATTTGATAATTATCCCTCTCTTGAAATCCGCGTCCTGATCGTTACCGATTTTACCAAGATACTTAGCAAAACAGGGATTCACCTCTATCGTGTAGATCCCTTCGACAGAAAACACCGTGTGAAGCAGATTTCCCTTCAGTGACCAGGCTATAGTTTGAGAAATATCCTCCCCACTTGGCCATCCCCAAACCACATCAGCATCGTGATAACAAGAATAAGGGTGTACGTGAAAGACACTTACACCAAGAGGGGTATATACACTATCCTTGTTTCCTTTTTTAATATCAGTCGCTTTTATTGCCTCGGTCACCATCGTTTTCCCGCCCTCGGATGGTTTAAACGTTAACATCCCACTCGTTTCAAATTTGTTCAAGAGTAAAGGATATATTGTTTTAATGTCTTCGCCACTTAGATTCCATGGGACTCGGGATTTTGAAATCGTACACTTCCCCATTTACCAATACATATTATTAAATATTCCTCTAAATACGTCTACCTCGTTCAAATATTTATGTAGCACCTTAATAATAATGGAAAACTCAAGACTTGCTACAATAGAAGAGCGCTGTACACGAACTTTATGTGGAATGCTCGCACCCATTTTGATTGAGATTTACAATGAATTGTACAAAGAAAGTATGGTAGACCCTAACGTTCCCGAAAACAAAAAACTCTTTGATTTTCAGAGGCGCCTCAAAGCTACACAACACTGGAACACCCTGCAAATAGAAAGCCGAGTTCGGAAAATAGAGGCTGCCATTCCAGACCTTATGGAGGTCCTTGAAGCGATATTCCTTGTCAATGCTCAAATCTGGGGAAGCATCCGTTACGAGGGCGAAGACGACGAGGACACCCTCCAATTGAAATTGCCAACAAAGGAGGCGTTCTGTCACAACCTCATCATAGAGGGCGCGGAGCAAATCTTCAACGATCCCTACCTGTACGACAAGCGAAAGCAAACGACCAGCAACCACCACTCAAGAAGAATGTACCTAATCAAATTGCTCTGTGACTGCTCCAGCACTGTCCTTGACAAAGCATTTCCCCGGGAGGACATATTGCGCAGATTCATGCAAAGCGAACGCGAAAAGAGAACAAAGAAACAGAAATCTCACGACTCTGACAGCGATACGGACACCGAGACCGCAAAGAAAAACAAGATTATTGTGGACACAGATTCCGACGACTCAAGTGATGACGACGATGAAGTACAGTTGACCAGCTTGCCAACAGAAGACGAGGACATTTCGGAACCAGTGGGTAACTACTCAATACAGGATGATTCCGATAGCGACGACGACGATGGTCCACCTGAAATGAAGACGGTCTCGCATTTTGGGGCACCGCAGTCCAACAATCCACAGTTCATCACCTCAAGTAATCCATTGCCACCGCCACCGCCGCCAGCGCCGCCAGCGCAGTTTGCGCTCAATAACGGGATGGTAAGTCCTCCTGTTACACAGCAAGTTGCTGCACCGGTAGCCATTCCAGGATTGGAGCCTGCTCCACAGCAAGCTTCCCAACCCGCGGTCGGAGGTACAAATAATTTTGCTCTCTAAAGGGTAATGGAGTTAACACAAAACAGTATTCTGATAATCGTAGTAATCCTGATCGCTGTAGGTCTTGGCTATCAAAAGTATAACGAGAACAAGGATGTTAACCACGAGTACCTCATGGAAAACCGAGGTCCAATAGTTTTAGGATGTGCCTTGCTCGGCGGAATGTACTACTACTTTACCCGCCTCAATAAGGACGCGATCCAAATGCCTATGTTCACTTCAGGAGGTGACGTACTCGACGAGGGTACGTTCTATGAATAAGTTTGAACTGGGCTCTATAAATTGTTTGTTGTTATAAAGCATGGATTTGAATATAAGTAAATTCAATCCACGGGTTATAGAAGAACGCAGAGTAACCAAAGGACCACCAACTTGTATATTTATTGGAAAAAGAGGATCAGGCAAGAGTACCCTAGTAGCAGATATACTCTACTATTCGAGAAAAATTCCTATGGGATTGGTTATATCGGCAACGGAGGAAGGCAACCATTTCTACCAACAACATGTACCAGAGATTTTCATACACGGAGACTACCAACCTTCACTCATCGAAGGCGTCATCAGTAGACAGAAAAAAGCCCTTAGGGAAAATAAAGAAAACAGCGACGTATTCGTCTTACTAGACGACTGCATGTACGACAAGAAAATGATCCGAGACAAAAACATAAGAGGAATGTTTATGAACGGCCGCCACTGGAGAACCCTATTTTTGCTCACCACGCAGTATTGTATGGACCTCCCGCCCGACCTCCGAGCCAACCTCGATTTCATATTCGTACTGAGAGAGAATATTATCCAAAATCAGGAGAAACTTTACAAAAACTTCTTCGGTCTCTTCGCGACATTTGATGCCTTCAAGGATGTCATGAACGCATGCACCGAAGGTTACGACTGCTTGGTGCTGGATAATACCAGTCGTTCTAACAAAATAGAAGACTGCATATTTTGGTACTCCGCAAAACCAGACAGAAAATTCAAAATTGGCCATCCAGATATCTGGAAATACAATACCAAATACCTCAACGACGAATTCTCACCCCCCACCATGCAAAACAAAAAGAAAACTTCTATCAAAGTTCACAAAACCAAACGAAAAAAGAAAACAGACGATAAGGATACCAAGAAAACGGACGACGCTACCAAGAAAACCGACGACAACAAGGCTACCAAGAAAACAGAGAAAGCACCCCCTAAGAAGAAGTAATCAATTGTTCATCTTATTCATAGTTTGGTGATAATATTAATATCTTGAAGTATAGTCTCTTTTAAAAAAATATAACCCGCTTATAAATAACCATGCGAACAGTCAAAGTCGTATTTGGAAAGTCAACACAGCCTGTCAAGTTTTATTTTGGAGGAAAGCGGATCAGCGTCGACACTGCGTTCGGGATGTATCAGAAGAAGTCCCGCTTCGTGGTCGGTCGCAAAACGCTCAATGTCAATCGGTTCGGGGCAACTAATGATATTAAGGAGGCAGTCAAACAGGGGTTACACAAAGTTGTGGCCAAGCTGGCAACCAGTGGATTCGACCAGCATGGCCCCCAGTGGGCCGACCTCGACCTCAGGGACAAGGGGGGGTCAGCCATGATACACTATGCCGCAAAAAGGGGTGACCTCAAGGTCGTGCGTGTACTGGCCGACAAGGGGGCCAACCTCGACCGTAAGGACAAGAAGGGGGTCACACCCGTGTGGTTAGCCGCGGTGAACGGCCACCACAAGGTCGTGCGCCTGCTGGCCAAAATGGGGGCCAACCTCAACCTCACTGACGTGGACGGGTCCACCCCCGTGCTCATGGCCGCAATGAACGGCGACCACGAGGTCGTGCGCGTGCTGGCCGACAAGGGGGCGAACCTCGACCTCGCGCTCGAGGACGGTTACAACCCTTTGTACTCGGCCGCGCAGGAGGGCCACCACAAGGTCGTGCGCGTGCTGGTCGACAAGGGGGCGAACCTCGACCTCACGAGCGAGTACGGACGCACCCCCGTGTCCGTGGCCGCTTACTACGGCCGCCACGAGATCGTGCGCGTGCTGGCCGACAAGGGCGCAAACCTCGACCTCGCGGACGATTACGGATGCACGCCCGTGTTCATAGCCGCGGACTATGGCCACCTCAAGGTCGTGCGCCTGCTGGCCGATAACGGTGCAAACCTCGACCTCGCGAGCAATGAAGGGTACACCCCCATGTTCGTGGCCGCACAGGACGACCACCACGAGATCGTGCGTGTGCTCGCCGACAAGGGGGCGAACCTCGACCCCGTGGATGATGAGGGGCGCACCCCCGTGTTCTGGGCCATAACGCACGGTTACCCCGAGGTCGTCCGCGTGCTGGCCGACAAGGGCGCAAACCTCGATTTCAGGGACAGTCTCGGGCGCACCCCCGTGTGGTTAGCCGCGAAGAACGGCCGCCACAAGATCGCGAGCCTGCTGGCCGACAAGGGCGCAAACCTCGACCTCGCGGACAATAAGGGGCGCACCCCCGTGTTCGAGGCCGCACGGAACGGCAAGCACGAGGTCGTGCGCGTACTGGCCGACAAGGGGGCCAAACTCGACCTCGTGGACGAGGACGGCCGCACCCCCGTTCACATGGCCGCGCTGAGGGGCCACTACGAGGTCGTGCGCGTGCTGGTTGACAAGGGGGCCAAACTCGACCTCGTGGACGAGAACGGATGCACGCCCGTGTTCATGGCTGCGCAGGAGGGCCACCTCAAGATCGTGCGCGTGCTGGCCGACAAGGGGGCAAACCTCGACCTCGCGAACAAGTACGAGGCCACCCCCGTGTATGCGGCCGCTTACGACGGCCACCACAAGGTGGTGCGCCTGCTGATCGAAAAGGGGGCGAATATATTCATCCCCGACAAGCAAAAGAGGACCCCCCTCGAAATTGCTAGGACAAATCCCTTGACAAAAGACCACAAACCGGTGGTCCGCATACTCAAAGCACGAGAAGAACGTAACATCCATGAAATAACCACACTGTTCAAGAAGCTCCGTGGTAGGATCGGCAACCAGATGGCTATCCGCACGCTGCGACTTCAAGGGCCCAATTCGGAGAAGCTGTGGTTTTTGAAACCGGAGGGGGCACTCGAGATGGCCAAACGCGAATCAAGCCGCTCGAAGGACCTGCTCGGCTAGACAAACACTGAATGTCAGCCAGACCTATATAAAGATAATAAAGAACAACATGTCCAAAGAATCACTCTGGCCACTCGTTTTGAAGGAGGCGCCGGTAGTACACGTCGCACATGTGATCCGAGGCACTCCAACAGCTGAGGAAGGTCTCCTCATACCAGCTCCGCACAGCGTCTGCACCGAACACCTTCACGGCCTTGTCCGACAGTCGGATGTTTTCACCGACGTGGTGATAGCGAAAGTACGGGAACGCCGTCACGATGTCGCGCTGGGTCGACACCCTGGAGTGGTGTAAATTAGCCTTGCTGTCAAATGCGGCTTTCCACTTCCGGTTGCCCACACGTGGGCTGGCGAAGGACACCACTGTCACTGGGTTCTCGATCTCGTGGGCCAGCTCGAAGCCACATAGGGTGCTCAGGGCGGCACCGAGGCTATGACCCGTGACGTAAACCTCGAAGTCAGGATGCTCCGCAACCAGGCGCTTGACCTCCTCCAGGATCTCCATGTAGACACCGCCGTCGAACAGCTGCTTGAAGAAGCCACTGTGGACCCAGATGTCGTCTCGGAGGCGGCACTTGGAGATGCTCAGATCATAGTACCAGTCGGTCCTCGATTCGCTGCCACGGAAGACGACGCATATCCGCCTGTTGTTCTCGCTCAGGGTTATTCCCGCCTGCACGTCAGTCTTGGCGTTGCTGATGAACTTACACACCTTGCCGTCTGGGGCCTGGGTCGCCGCATCGTCCAGTACGGTCTTCTGCAACTCGCTGACTACGTCAATGCCACCGCTCGACTTCAGGCGGCTCACGAAGGTCTCGAGAGTTTCGCTGGTTTTCACTTCGTACTTGGCACCATAGTCGTAGACAAGCATCGTGACTCGTAGAAGTTCCACTGCGAGACCGTGACTGATCATGTTATTACCCAAGGTCAATATAATTATTCAAACAATAACCTAACTACATCACAATGTCTGAATTGCAGTGGGCACCTTTCCCCCTCCTGTTAGGGAAGGGGAAAAGGTGGGATATTGACAAAGGTCATACAAATGCGCAGTAGCGTTCATTAAATCACTCCGATCCATTTCTGAATGGTGATACACTTGTACAGAGCGGGGCTATTATAATACGCTCTTGGTTTGGTTGGCTCGCCAAGCGGTGTTCCCGCGACCTCCGTGTAAAGCTATCTCCAACATTCACACTTCGCCCGTAGACATCCCTCTT
>Ga0115003_10004312_pt1 | contig 10977 bp, 9 predicted proteins | sample ArcticOcean_MG_C_7_FD_88736 | JGI IMG/M metagenome (GOLD analysis project Ga0115003, IMG submission 88736) | Marine microbial communities from western Arctic Ocean - ArcticOcean_MG_CB11_88 | ecosystem: Environmental > Aquatic > Marine > Oceanic | place: Arctic Ocean: Canada Basin | collected... | reverse complement strand
CAGATAGTTCATTTCCAATAACAAATTCTTTTCCTGTTGAATAAAAATCATTAATTAATGAAATCGCTATATGTTTTATATCTTCCCAGACTATATCTTCTTTTTTGTTAATAGATAAGAAATCTTCTCCTAAAAATATTCCCGTTACTCCATTGATAGATAAAAGATTTCTTACTAATTCACTATCTGTATCTTCTTTTTTTGTTACTTCAAAAGAACCACTATTAGATACATTTTTTCCCGGAATAAATTTAAGGGAATTTGGGTTTGGTGTTACTTCTGTCTGAATGAACATGATTTATATATAGTAGTAATTTTCTAAATTTAAACTAATTAATATATTTTATTAAAAACCTACTAATTCTTTAATTTTTTTAATTTTTTTAGAGGCAATTATCTCTGCTTTAATAGATCCTTCTAGTAAAATTGTATCTAAGTATTCTTCATCTTTTAATAATTTTTTTATTTCTTTAGAAATTGGTTCAATTTTTTCAATTAGTACCTCTGATAATTTTTCTTTAAATTCAGAAAAATTTTTTCCATTAAATTCACTTATAGAATTTTCTAAATTTTGATTTTGTAAACTTGAATAAATTCCCAATAAATTTTCTGCTTCTGGTCTTTTAGCCAAATTTTTAATTTCTCCAGGTAAGGGTAAGGGATCTGTTTTAGCTTTTTTTATTTTATTTAGTATTTGATCTTTATCGTCTGTTAGATTAATTCTACTTAAATCTGATGGATCTGACTTGCTCATTTTTTTTATCCCATCTTTTAGACTCATTATCCTAGAAAATTGTTTTTGAATTAACGGCTCTGGTACTTTCAAAAAATCTGCTACATCAAAATCGTTATTAAATTTTTGCGCAATATCTCTACAAAGTTCTAAATGCTGCTTTTGGTCGTCACCAACCGGAACATGAGTTGCGTCATAAAGTAAAATATCTGCAGCCATTAATACTGGATATGAATAAAGACCAATGCTCGCTTTTTCTTTATCTTTTCCAGCTTTTTCTTTAAATTGAGTCATCCTATTAAGCCAACCTATTCTTGAAACACAACTTAAAATCCATGCGGCTTCTGAATGCGCAGAAACCATAGATTGATTAAAAATTATGCTTAGAGCCGGATCAATTCCGCATGCGATAAATGTAGCTGCAGTTTCTCTTATATTTTTTTTTAATTCTTTTGGGTCTTGCTTTACTGTTATTGCATGAAGATCTACAACACAAAAAATACATTGATTTTCTTCTTCATTTTGAAGTTCTACGAAATTCTTGATAGCTCCTAGGTAGTTTCCTAAATGAAGATTTCCTGTTGGTTGAACTCCTGAAAAAATTTTTTTACTCATGTTAGTAGTTTAAATTAATATCACTTCTTTTAAAAGCCTTGATTAAAATTGCAATCAAAAGATAAAATATAAATCCTAATATAACCATACCAACCAGGTAGATACCTTTGAAGCTCTCTTGATAGATGAACTTGTCATTAAAAAAATGAATTACATAATTAAAAAATATTCCCATTAATAGTGAAGATATTAAAATTTTAATAAGTTTATTTACAAATACTAGATTGAAGTTGAATAATTTTTTTTTTTTTAGAAAAATAAATAACAAAGTAGCATTAAACCAGGATGATATTGTAGTTGCTATTGGTATAATTATGAACCCAACTTCTTCAAAAAGAATAACGCTAATAAATATGTTCAATAAAACTGAGGTTAGGGAAATATAAAAAGGTGTTTTTGTATTATGTCTTGCGAAAAAAAAAGTTGAAAAAACTTTAATAAGAGAAAATGCAGGTAATCCAATCGCAAAATAGAATAAAGCTTTTGCTGAGTTTTTAACACTTAATTCGTCGAAAGAACCATATCCAAATAAAGAAGATATAATTTCTTCAGATGCAATAAGTAACGCTATTGTTGCTGGAATACTTAAAAACAAACTTAGCTCTAGAGCCTTATTTTGAATCAGGTTTATTTTTGCTTTTTTATTACTTTGAACATGCCTAGAAAGTTGAGGAAGTATTACTGTTCCTATCGCGATTCCTGCAATAGCAAGATTTATTTGATAAATTCTATCTGCATAATAAAGATAAGATACTGCACTAGCTTGAAAAGATGCAATGATTGTTCCTACTAAAATATTTATTTGAGTAACACCAGAAGAAAAAATGCTTGGAAGTAGTCTTCTAAAAAAAATCTTAACCTTACTATTAATTTTAATATGAAAATCAAATTTAGGTAAAAAATATTTTTTAATAAAAAAATATAAAAATATAAATTGTAATATTCCTGATAAAGTAACCGCATATGATAAATAGTATACCAATTCATCGTTTAAAATTTTTCCAAAAAGTAAGACTCCAATTAAAAGAAGATTCAAAATGATGGGTGCAGCCGAAGCTATGGCAAATTTATTATGAGAATTTAAAATTGCTGAAAAAAAAGAAGCTAAACTTATGAATAATAAAAAAGGGAAAGTAATTCTTGTTAAGGTTATGGCTAATTCCATTTTTTGAGAATCTCCCTCAAAACCTGGTGCAATTAAAAAAACAAATAGTGGCATCAATATTTCAATAACAAGAACTAAAAAAAATAGTCCTACAATAAGTAAATTAAAAATATTATTTGAAAATTTTTGAGCCTCTTTTTTATTATTTAATAATGATGAATAGCTTGGAACAAATGCTGCGTTAAAAGTTCCTTCAGAAAATAATCTTCTGAATGTACTTGGAATTCTAAATGCTACAAAGAATGCATCAGCTAAAGGCCCAGCGCCTAGAAACACAGCTATTAGTATATCTCTTACATAACCTAATAATCTGCTGATTATGGTAAAAAAACTGAATGTGCCTGTTGACTTAATAAGGTTCATAAATCATATTAGTCATAAATTAGCTCCATTTGTATATTTAATTACCATAAATGAAAAAAACTAAAATAGACCATTATACGGATAAGGAAGCCTTAGAATTCCATAGCCAGAATAAGCCTGGAAAAATAGAGATTAATTCTTCCAAGCCAATGACAACAAAGAGAGATTTAGCCTTGGCATATTCACCTGGTGTAGCTGTTCCTGTTAAGGCAATTTTTCAGAACCCTGAAGCAGCCTACGATTATACTTCCAAAGGAAATTTAGTTGCAGTAATAAGCAATGGATCTGCAATTTTAGGTTTAGGTAATCTAGGAGCGTTGGCCTCAAAGCCAGTGATGGAAGGAAAAGCAGTTTTATTTAAAAGATTTGCAGACATAGATTCTATTGATTTGGAAATCGATTCACAAGATTCAACTGAAATAATAAATAGTATTAAAAACTTTGCATGTGGTTTTGGTGGGATTAATTTGGAAGATATAGCTGCTCCAGATTGTTTTATTATTGAAGAAAAATTAAAAGAAATTTTAGATATTCCAGTTTTTCATGATGATCAACATGGTACAGCAATTATAACAACCGCAGCATTGATTAATGCTTTAGACGTAAGTGGTAAGTCTATCAAGGATATCAAAGTCGTGGTTAATGGGGCCGGAGCTTCTGCGATAGCCTGTACAAATTTATTTAAAAATAGTGGTGTGCCTAGTGAAAATGTAACCATGTTAGACCGTAAGGGAGTAATTTACAGAGGCAGAACTGAAGGTATGGACCAGTGGAAATCAGCTCACGCAATTGATACCAAAAATAGAACTTTGGAAGAGGCTATTAACGGTGCTGATGTATTTTTAGGATTGTCTGCTAAAGGAGCTTTAAAAAAAGAATTAGTAAAAACAATGGCAAAAAATCCAATAATTTTTGCCTGTGCTAATCCAGACCCAGAAATAACTCCTGAAGAAATAATGGAAGTTAGAAGTGATGCTATTATTGCAACTGGAAGATCAGATTATCATAATCAAGTAAATAATTTAATTGGCTTTCCTTATATTTTTAGAGGAGCTTTAGATGTTAGAGCCACTACAATTAATGAAGAGATGAAAGTTGCTGCAGCGAATGCAATAGCAAAATTAGCGAGAGAAGATGTGCCAGATGAAGTTGTGGCTGCTATGGGAGGTGATCGCCCAAGATATGGCAAAGATTATATAATCCCATCTACTTTTGATCCAAGACTAATTAGTGAAATTCCTGTAGCTGTCGCAAGAGCTGCTATGGAAAGTGGTGTTGCAAAAAAAGATATAAAAGATTTTGAAATTTACAAAGAGCAACTTAAACAAAGACTTAATCCTTCTGTTACAATTATGCAGGGTATTAATTCACATATTAAAAAAAATCAAAAAAGAATTGTTTTTGCTGATGGTGAAGATGAAAACACTCTTAAAGCTGCAATAGCATTTAAAAATTCAAAATTAGGAATTCCAATTTTGATTGGTAAAAAAGAAAAAATCAAAGAAAGAATTAACGAAATTGGGTACAGTGAAAATTTTGATATCGAAATAGTAAATTCTCAAGACTCAGAAAAACGAGAAAAGTACGTGAATTATTTATTTAAAAAGATGCAAAGAGAACAAGGCCTTTTAGAAAGAGATTGTGACAGACTTGTAAGAAATGATCGTGTTATATGGGCTTCATGTATGGTTGCATGTGGTGATGCAGATGGTGCTGTTACAGGTAATACAAGAAGATTTGGGGCTTCATTAGATAAAATTACTCAAGTAGTGGATGCGCGACCAGGAGAAATTATGTTTGGCTTAAACATGGTTGTCTCTAAGGGAAAAACTATTTTTGTGGGAGATACTAGTGTTAATGAATACCCAAGTTCAGAAGAGCTAGCAGAAATTGGAATATCATCAGCTAGAGTAGTAAAATTATTTGGTTTTGTTCCTAAAGTTGCCTTTGTTTCTCACTCAACCTTTGGTCAACCTCTCACCAGTAGAACTAAGCACATCAAAAGAGCTGTTGAAATTTTAAAAACTAAAGATGTAGATTTTGATTTTGACGGTGACATGCAACCTGATGTAGCACTTGATGGGGAGTATAAAGAACTTTATCCATTTTCAAGTATTGTTGGTAATGCCAATATCTTAATAATGCCAGGACAACACAGTGCTGCTATTTCGTACAAGATGATGAAAAGTTTGGGTAACACGAAAGTCATTGGTCCTCTGCTAATTGGTTTGGGTCAACCAATTGAGATTGCACCTTTAAGATCATCTACCTCTGAGATAATAAATTTAGCTTCAGTTGCTGCTTACTCTGCTAGTGTAATAAATTATACTAAAAAGAATTAAGAAATATTATATTTATTTTTCCACTCTATAGGAAAAAAATCTTTGTGATCAACATTTTCAGATTTGTCAAAAGTACTTGGTTTTTTTATCCACACATTGGACAAAAAAGCATGTCGATTTCCAGACGTAATTTCTGAAACACAATGTTTTTTTGATGGATTGAAAATTACCAGTCTATTTTCTTTAGGATAAATTCTCTCAATTTTAGAAGGGTTGGGTTCTGTTTCAGCTGATAAACTTGAAATCTCCAAGTAACCACCTTGAACTCCACTATTCTCTATATAATATATTTGTCCAAGAGTTGGAGATAAAATATTATTTGAATTTTTTCTTAACTTTTCATCACAATCTTGATGCCAATTAAGCTTCCAGTTTTTAGGAGTTTGATAATTTGACCAGTACTCAAAACCTGCTATTTTATTTTCAAGCTGGAATTGCCCCCAAACCATCTTAATCAATATTTCCATTATGTTTCTTGGTTCAACTTTCCACCAGCCATCCCACCAATTATATGATGGAAAATCATTCCAGGTATTCTTATTTTTTAAAATTAAAGTAGTTTTTTTATCTTTAACAAAATCGTCAAATATAACCATATAAAGCTTACTCCACGTAAAAATTTTTCTTAAGTCTTAATTTTTTTGAATTCTTAAGTCGTCAACTAAAACTATGCTAGCTATAACATTCTCAACATCAAGTATCTCTTTTGCTTCACTTATCACTTCTTTTCTTTCATCTGCTGTTAAAGAAATTCCATAAATAAATATCTTCTTTTTATGGGTATCTATTTGATAATTAGTTGCCTTGATTTTTTTGTTAAATATCATAGCTGTTCTTAATTGCGAAGTTATTAATAAATCTTTTGCTGATTGTTTGAAGTCAAATTTTTCTTTAATTTTAATATCATTTTTAACAGATCTAGCACCTTTGGTTTCCCAGGCTAGTTTAGTAAGATGAAGTTTTTCCTCTGCTTGTTCCACTTTACCTGTTAAAAAAATTCTACCATCTAAAACATTTGTACTAACTGATAAAAGGTGTTTTTTATTTCTCAAGATCATTCTTGCAGATAGATTTTTTTGCATTACAGAATCATCTATTTGAGTTCCCAAGGATCTTGGGTCAAAAGCAATACTAACACCAGATCCAAAAATTCCTTTTGAACTAATTCCCACACATCCATTAAACACTAAAAATATAAAAGTAATTAAAATAATTCTATTTTTCATTTTTTAACTCCAAACAATAATTATAAATCTCTTTTTTAGGTACGTTACTATTCTGGCTAATTAAATCTGTGATATCTTTAATGCTTAATTTTTTAATCATTTTTTTAATGTTTAATTTATCAGATTCTTTTAAAATTATCGATGCCTTTTTTGTTTTTCTTCGTTCAGAAATAATAATTGTGAGTTCTCCTTTTGGATCAGACTTAAAAGGCTCCAAGTTATCAATTTCGGTCCTAACATACTCTTCATAAAATTTGGTCATCTCTCTACATATTAAAATTTTTCTACCAGAAAAATAAAGCTTAATATATTTAACAGACTTATTAAATTTTCGAGGAGAAATAAAAAAAACAATACAGCTATCTAGGTTAGATAATCTTTCAAAATCCTCTTTTAATTTATTATTTTTTTCTGGAAAAAAACCATAAAAAAAATATTTTTCATCAAAACCACTGATTGAAACAGCAGTTGAGACAGCAGAAGCTCCTGGTATTGGAAAAATATCAATTGCATTTTCTAGGCATTCATTAATTAGAATTGCGCCAGGGTCTGAAACTGAGGGAGTTCCAGCATCAGAAATTAATGAGACAACATGGTCTAATTTTAAAATTTCTATTATTTTTAATAAATTTTTTTTTTCATTAAATTTATGATTTGAAATAAGTTTGGACTTAATTTCATACCTTTCCAGTAAATTTTTTGAAATACGAGTATCTTCACACAGGATATAATCAGATTTTTTTAAGACCTCTAAGGCTCGTAGTGTGATATCACTTAAATTACCAATTGGAGTAGCAATGACGTAAAGGCCATTTTTAACTTTGTTATTTTTGTTTTCAGTATGTAGAATCATTGAACTATAATCCTTATAATAACATTAAAATGAAGAAAATTATTAAAATTATATTACTTTTAAATTTAACCTTTTCACTTTTTATAGGAGGGGTATTTGCTGAAGAAAAAATTAGAATAGGATTACTTGTTCCATTAACAGGTAAAGATTCTGAGATTGGCCAATCCATAATTCAATCTATACGACTAGCCATTAATCAAATAAACAATTTATCAATTGAGATTATTCCTAAAGATACGGCATCAAACCCTGAGGTCACTTTAAAGTCAGCAAAAGAGTTGAATACATTGGGTGTAAAAATAGTTATTGGACCCGTCTTTAATGAAAATTTAGTTTATCTTGATGAAGTAAGCGAAATAACTTTTTTATCATTAACAAATAAAAGAGACAATGGCTCAAAAAATATTATTAATGCAGGAATAAATGCAACTTCTCAATTAAATGCAATTAAAAAATTTATCAAACTAGAGAAAATCAAAAAAACTATTTTTTTAATTCCAGACGTAGAATATAAAGATGAAGTTAAACAAGCCATATCTGAGTCTAAAATAAAAGTAATAAAAAGTTATATCTATAATACGGACCCAACAAAACTCACACAACAAATTGAAAAAATAACAGATTATAAACGCAGAAAACAAAATCTTGAAGATGAAATTAAAAGACTAGATGAGTCAGATGAAGATAATAAAGAACAATTAATTGAAAGGTTAAAAAAAAAGGATACTCTTGGAAATGTTAAGTTTGATTCATTAATAATTGCTGATTTTGATGAAAGTTTAAAGAGCGTAACAACTTCTTTGCTATATACTGATATTTTACCAAAAAAAAAATATTTTATAACATTCAATCAGTGGTTTGATGAATCTTTACTTATAGAAACAAGCTCGCAACCATTATATTTTCCATCAATCAACAAAAAAAATTATGAAATTTTTTCATCAAAATATTTTGAAAAATATAATCAATACCCCAATCAATTATCTTTCTTAAGCTTTGATTTAATTGGACTTGTTTATTATTTAATAATTCAAAATGAATTGATTATAGATAAAAAAATCTTTACCAAAAAAAATTTATTTAAGGGCAAGGTTGGTATTTTTGAAATTAAAAATAATAAGATTAATCATATTTTAAATTTTTATAAAATAGAAAGTAAAGAATTTAAAAAAATTTTTTAATTTTTTGAAAAGCTCTAAACCTGTGATCTATTTTATATTTTTGAATAGGTTTCATTTCCCCAAAAGTGATTTTTTTTCCAATTGGTATAAAAATAGGATCATAACCAAAACCATTTTTTCCTCTCATAGTACTTGAAATGTGTCCTTCAATTTTACCAATAGAACTTGTCATTTTTTGACCAGCTTTAAAAATAGTTAAAGCACAAACAAATCTAGCTTTAACTTTTTTATTCTTCCAGTTTTTATCTTTTTTATCTAATTCTTTAAAAACTCTATTCATGGCTTTGAGAAAGTTTCCTTTTTTCCCACCCCATCTAGCTGAATAAATTCCTGGATCTCCGTCTAAGAAATCTATCTCTAATCCCGAGTCATCCGACAAGCAGATCATTTTAGATTTTTTTGAAAAATATTTAGCTTTAATTAAAGAATTTTCTTCAAAAGACTTTCCATTTTCAGCAGGACTTTTAATTTTTAAATCTGATGTAGAGTAAATTTTAAGGTTTTTAGGCAATAAATCCCTTATTTCCTTTAATTTTCCTTTATTATTTGTGCCTATTAATAATTTTGTAATTTTATTTTTTAACATCTAGCAATTATCAAATTTCATACCATATAAGTCACAATGGAAAAAGATCAAAACATCGATGCAGAAAAGCAGGTTGATGAGCCAGAAGAAATTACCCCTGAAAACGAAATAAATGAAGCTGAACAAAATACATCTAATAACACAGAGGAAATAAAAGAAACTAGCCCTGAAGAAAAAATTTTAGATCTAGAAGATAAGGTAGCTAGAGCTTTTGCTGAAATGGAAAACCAAAGAAGAAGGTTCGAAAAAGAAAGAGAAGATGCTTTTAATTATGGTGGCTTTGCTTTTGCAAAAGAGACTTTAAACTTAATTGATAATTTAGAGAGATCAAGGCAGATATTAGTAAATGACGAGATATTAAAAGATTCAGAGGCTTTAAAAAAAACTTTAGAACATTTTGACATTATTAATAAAGATATGGTTTCTATTTTATCAAAAAATGGAATTACCCCTATAGATTCGATTGGTAAAAAACTTGATCCCAACCTTCATCAAGCCATGATGGAAATTGATGACGATCAAAAAGAACCTGGTACAATTGTCCAGGAAATTCAAAAGGGATTTATGATGAAAGACAGATTACTTAGACCTTCTCTTGTGGGTGTTTCGAAGAAGACTAATATTAAAGAAAAAAAAAATGAGGTTAATAAAGGAAATTTAGGCAATTAATACTATTTACAAGAACTTGTAGATTGAAAATTAACCCTTATATGAAAGGTAGGATTTAAATTATGAGCAAGATTATAGGAATAGATTTAGGAACAACTAATTCATGTGTATCAATCATGGAGGGTAGCCAGCCCAAAGTTTTAGAAAATGCTGAAGGTGCAAGAACAACTCCTTCTGTTGTTGCTTTTACTGATGATGGAGAAAAATTAGTTGGACAACCTGCAAAAAGACAGGCAGTAACTAATCCTGAAAACACTATATTTGCTGTAAAAAGATTAATTGGAAGAAATTTTGAAGACCCTACTGTAAAAAAAGATATTGCTGCAGCGCCTTTCAAAATTGTTAATTCAGAAAAAGGTGATGCATGGATTGAAGCCAAAGGCCAAAAATACTCACCTTCACAAATATCTGCTTTTATCCTCATAAAAATGAAGGAAACAGCTGAAAAATATTTAGGTCAAGAAGTAACTAAAGCTGTAATAACTGTACCTGCTTATTTTAATGACGCTCAAAGACAAGCAACAAAAGATGCAGGTAAAATTGCAGGATTAGAAGTTTTAAGAATTATAAATGAACCTACCGCTGCTTCACTAGCTTATGGTTTAGATAAAAAAAAGGAAAATAAAAAAATTGCAGTATATGACCTTGGTGGTGGAACTTTTGACGTATCCATTCTTGAATTAGGTGATGGTGTATTTGAAGTTAAGTCTACTAATGGTGATACATTTTTAGGTGGTGAAGATTTTGACAATACAATTGTTGATTATTTAATTGGGGAATTTAAAAAAGATAACGGTATAGACTTAAGGACTGACAAGCTAGCTCTTCAAAGATTAAAAGAAGCTGCAGAAAAAGCAAAAATTGAACTTTCTTCTGCTGAACAAACTGATGTTAATTTACCTTTTATAACTGCAGATAAAACAGGTCCAAAACACATTAATTTAAAAATGACTAGAGCAAAGTTAGAAGCTTTAGTTGAAGAATTAATTTCAAGAACATTACCCCCTTGTAAAACTGCACTTAAAGATGCGGGACTTACAGCAAATGAAATTGATGAAATTGTAATGGTTGGTGGCATGACTAGAATGCCTAAGGTTTTAGCTGAAGTTAAAAGTTTTTTTGGAAAAGAGCCCAATAAAAGTGTAAATCCAGATGAAGTTGTAGCAATGGGTGCTGCCATTCAAGCTGGTGTACTTCAAGGAGATGTTAAAGATGTGCTTCTTTTAGATGTAACACCTTTATCT
>Ga0115003_10004311_pt1 | contig 10977 bp, 8 predicted proteins | sample ArcticOcean_MG_C_7_FD_88736 | JGI IMG/M metagenome (GOLD analysis project Ga0115003, IMG submission 88736) | Marine microbial communities from western Arctic Ocean - ArcticOcean_MG_CB11_88 | ecosystem: Environmental > Aquatic > Marine > Oceanic | place: Arctic Ocean: Canada Basin | collected... | reverse complement strand
GCAAGGCCTCGCCACCCAGGAAGGGCCCATTGCCAACTGGCAGGCGCACGTCGCGGACCCCGTCCACGCCAACGTCCTCACCAACGCCGCCTCCGGCTTCGGCTTCTACTAATCGGTGTGCGTCACGCACCCCTTTAGAGGATTTGTTGTACCAAGACCCAGTTCTTTTCTAGTATAGCTTGTTTTTTGTAACACTGTAAACTCTGTTGCGCCAAACAACGTGTCAAATCGTGCTTCAAGTATAAACGCTCCCCCGCTCGTAAACAAACAGCTCGCTTTCATTCTAATACAAAAATTCAAATACCGGTTAGTTACTCGCCCCAAGCACTCGCCGCCTCTTGCCCATGATTTGCACCGGCCTGTCCTGCGCGGGCGATCCTCGGCGCTTGCTCCCCGAGCCAGTCGCCGCGCTCGCGGTCGCGTCTTTCGCGGTTGCGCGCGCCGGCGTTTTAGCGGGCTTTGGCTTCAAAATGGATTTTTTTCCAGATTTCGGGGTTGTTTTCTGAACCGATTTAGCCACACTCTTCGCGCGCTTCGCCGGCCTCGGCGCCTGTTCCTGTTCCTCTTCCGCATCGGTGTCCTCGTCCGTTTCGTCCGCAATGACATCATCAGCACCGCCGCTTCCCGTGCGCTTAAGCGCCTCCGCGAGCGCGCCCGTCACTGCGCCGCGCAAAACGTGCGGCGACAAGTCGGCGCCCGGCCGCGAGAGCCAGCTCTTGAAAAACTCGGGCGACACGCACGCGACGCGGTTTGGGATTTGTTTAAAGACACGCGCCCCCCCCCCGCCAGCTGTCGCGCCCGCTGTTCCCGAAAGGTCAATAGACCCTCCTCCCGTCACGGACGACCCCGTATCCACGATCACGACATCCAGCACGGGCGTGCCCGGACTGACCAAACCCTTGGCGCCGATTAACGAAACAACCGCGCCGCCCGCGCGCAACACCACGACGAGCGCGTCCCGCTCCGCTTTGTTCGCCGACGGAAACGGCGCCACGCCGACGCTTAGGTCTTTGAAAACCTGTATGTTGTGTGTGTCATTTTCGTATTTTTCTTGTTCCCCAACCCAGCCTTGCCAGAACGCCGACGCGTCGCGTGTCACCAACCCCGCGTCTGTGCCTCTCCAGCCCCCTTGCCACAGGTGGTTTTTGTACGTCTCCTTGCCTAACAGCTTGCCGCGCCCGCGCGACTTGGACGCGTCAACCCAAGACGCGTCGAGCAGCGGCGTCCCAGCCGCCGCGCCCGCGAGGAACTTAAGGCTCCGGCTTCCTCTCGGACCAAACACGACGTGCGTCGCCCTCGTGTCCCAGCCGTGGCCCGCGCATACCACACCGCCGAGCCTCGAAACCGCCGCGCCGTACTTGGTCAAATCCGCGCTCCCGAACCCGCTCAGCGCGACCCTCGGTTTCACGGATTTGGACTCTAAAAACTCGGTTTGGGTTTTGGGTTTTGTAACCTTCTTCGCACTCGGCGGCGCGGGTTTGGATTTCGGTGCAGAATTCTTCACAGGCGGTTTAGTCTGGGCAACCGCGGGAGTTTCGGCAACCGCGGGGGTCTGGGCAACCGCGGGAGTCTCTTTCTCCTTCGTCACCGATCGCGTCCGCTTGCTCGACGCCGGGGCGGTGGCCTTTGCGGCGGGCGTCTCAGTGGCTGTGGACCGCGTGACGCTCCGTGGCGTGCGCGTCGGCCGCGCCGCGACGGGCGTTTTCTCGGTAGTCGCCGCCCTCGCGGGAGATTTCTTTTTCTTCGCAGAGGGAACTTTCTCGTCTCGTGTTTTGTTCTTCGCAGCAGAGGGAACGCGGGACGGCGATTCGTCTCCGCTGGTATCCTGCGTCAGCAGCACGTTTTTCTTCGCGCCCCAACCGTTTTTTCGCGCGGGCTGCACAACCGTGTGCGTTTCGTTCTCATCCTCGCTCGACTTCGACTCGTGTATGAACTCAGCCTCGACCGCTGAAAATTTACCCACAAGGGCACCGCGCACGTCCGCGTCCGCCTCAACGCGGGGCTTCTTCTGGTTCGTATCAGGCGACGGTGCGTCTTCCTCGTCCTCGTCCTCCTCGTCCCCGAGCCACCCCGCGCTTGCGGCGGCTACGGCGGCTTGCGACCCGGGCGCGCACGCCTGGATGGACATGCGCGCGTGCTGTTCCGCCGACCACGCTTTCGTGGACGGCGGCGCCACGACGTTCAAACCCACTCCTTGCGTCATTTGCTGCGTCAAGTCCGGCTCCGTGGGCCCCGCGAGAAGCTCGTGGAACCCCACTAGGACCTCACGCAAATGTCGCTTCACTTCCTTCAGAATCACGCCCTCCAGGTTCCCGGGCGCGCGCGCGGGAAGCGTCACGACGTCGGTCACGTCTCGCAGCCGCAACTTCCCGTCGCGGTCGTCCCTCAAAAGCGCCCTCAGCGATTCCCATCCCATCTCGTGCCCGAACGGGCAGTAGATCTCCAGGAACGTCACCAACAGCGCATCGGGCCCGGCGAAATGTCCGTGTTGCCCAACCTCCTTCGCCGACTCCAGTTTCAAGCGCGCCAGGACGGCGACGCCCAGGGGGCCGCGCGCGCTCTTTACGCGCGCGTCGCGGTGCGCTTCGATCCAGACATCGACCTGTTCCTTGGTGACCCTCGGGGAAGCACACGTCGCCAGGAACGTCCCTTTCGTCGTGGTTTCGTGTAACACGATTCCGGGGGGTACTGCATGCGGCATAGTGGGAAGCACCTCGAAGTGCGTTTCTTCCGATAGCACCCGGCGCGCCCATCGCGGCGTCCCGCGCGGGCGCGCTTCGGAAACCGTTTCAGTCCCGAAATCGGGGTCCCACGTACCGCACGCGACGTGCGCTAGAAAAACGTCGAAGTCGTCGTGCGCCAACGGCGCGTCGTGGTCGTTGAACCGGTGGAACCGCTGCGGCGCGCGGTCAGCAAAGCGCCCGCCGAACGCCAACTCCACCGCGTTCGGGGACCCGATTCGTCCCGCGAAACACTGCGGTTGTAAAACTAGTGTCAGTCTTGTATGGGAAAACAGTCGTCTATGATTTGGTGAAACGCGCAATACGCACCTGCTGTTCCCTCGACGGTTTCTCGCCGCGTCGCAAAACCTCCGCCAACCTCGGGTCCAGGGTTTCGTTTCTTTTGCTGCGCTCGACATGCTGGCTTTGTCGCAGTTCAAGCGCTGACCAATCCGGGGATAAAAGGTCGCTCCCGTGAACGGGTGACTGTTTTTCGGTCACCGCGTCCTGAGTAGGTCCGTGCGGCGCGGGCGGTTCCATGCCACCGGTACCCGGCGGGTCATCAAGCGGCTGTGTCTGCGTCGAGGAGATATCCCGAAGCACGGTGGCGGGCGGGGTTTTTGAAGATTTCGCATTCGCGGCTTCCCGCGCGCCATCGGTGAGCTCGGTGACGCAAAGCGACGTGTCTCTTCGCTTACCGGTTGCGTTGCCAACTGGTTCCGCCGGCTCCGTGACAAGCGAGTCTTCGATGACGTTGGTTTCTGTTTCTGTTGTTTCGTCGTCCGAATCCGGGATCTCCGGGTCCTCAAGCGCCGCTAACGCGGCGGCGTCTTCGTCCTTGCCGCTTCGAGTGCTAAACGGGAGCTCCCCGAGCTTATGATTGCAAAAAAAAGTGTCAGTCTTGTACAAGCAAACAGTCGGCGGGATTTGGTGAAACACGGTAAGACGTACCTTGGCGTACTTCGTCAAGCACTCCTCCAGCCACCGGTGCGAGACGACTTTTTGTATTTTGGTTTCATTCGCCTTGGCCCACTTCGCGCCTTGGAAGTCGTAACAAACCAAGTGCGTGCTTCTTCGGTCCAGGCTGCGCATGTACTCGCCGCCCAACAAACCCACGATGGTGATGAGCTCGTTCCGCCTGTCACCGGTGTACCCGGTCACGCACACCTTTACGTCGCGGAACTCGGGCAGCCCATCAAGGGACGGGGGGGGCTTGAACAAAGCGCTGTCGTCCACGGACACCAGCGCGTTTGATTTCAAGCACTGCTCGATCCAGAACCATGTCACCACCCTACTGCCCACGCGTGTTGCGGCACAGGAAACGTCGTGGTCGGCGCACCCGGGAGGGCCGGTCTTGGACAAAATCGCGTGCGTCACGCCCGCGCCGTGCACTGGGGACACCACCGCGCCCGCCCGTTGCATGGCCTTGATGTACTCGTGCACGGTCGCCACGTCTCTGTCCGGAACAGGGGGGTGGAAGAACGTCAAGCCCGCCATGAACGGGTCGCACGGCTCATCCGCCTGCAGCGACGGGGCGAAGGATGGGATGGACATGGGGAAACAACAGGTCGGGGAGTCTGGGGATGACGCGTTGGCGAGGCCGCTTCAAATCCCTCAGAATAGGGGCTCGAGATTCAGTTGTTGGCACCCCTTTGCGAAGGAGCGTCTCGTTCCCGTCCCCGATGGAAAGTCTCGCGACGGCCGTGAAAAGCGCGGAGGGCGCGAAAAACGACGTTCGCCGGCGATATCGCGCGCGACGCGAGTGGACACGCGTGCGGTAACCTGTGGGGCCCGTTGGAAGGCTCGCGAAGAGAACTCATGCCAAAAGTAACGACGCGTCGGCGTCGGCTGACGAGTTTTGGATTCGAAATCTTGGAGAGATGAAAAAAGAAAGTCAGTCTCGTATGGGCAATCAGTCAGCGGAATGTGGTAAATGGGGAATATTTAACAAACCACTTTTTTTTGAATTTTTGAAAGCCACGACTCGCTCGTCGTGGCTTCCATTGCGACACACACGCGGGGAAGGAGACGCACGCGCGGACCCCCCCACCTCGTCGCATCCGCCGTCGAGCCCTTCGTTCGACTACGTTGAGCACCTCGCCACCGTTCGCGAGCCCTACCCACTCCACCCCCCCGGACCCGCAACGTCCGATGGCTGAAGTCGCAATGCCGCAGGCGCCTTTGGCGCCCACCGACGAGAACGTCGCGCCCTCGAACATCGCGGCCGTTAACCCGCTTTTGGCGGGCGCGTGCGACGACGACGACAACGAGCTCACCGAGGCGCAGAAGGCGATCATCGAGGAAAAGCTGCGGGCGTTGCAGGCGCGTTTTAAGGCGTTCGAGGAGAAGACGCTGAAGCAAAAGATTGACGAGCTCGTCATGGCGAACGAGGGGTTGACGAACGCCGAGGCGGAGATGACGTTGAAGGTGTGCGGCGGGAACGAGTTCGAGGCCAGTGACCGGCTATCCAACGAAGACGAAGACCACGAGCAGTTCAGGAAGAGCATCAAGAGGATGGTGCAGACGGAACAGCGGAGCGCGCACCTCGGCGTCAAGGCGCGCGCCAAGGTTGAGCTCACGCTGGCGAAAAAGCGAAAAAGGCTCGCCCGACGCAGGGACGACTACGCGGACGACGACGACGACGAAAGAAGCGACCCCGAAAGCGACTGGGAAGAGTCTGAGTACGAAGACGAGCCGCTCGAGATTGATGAGCCCCTGCAGGAAGTGCAGTTCGGGGTGCGGTTCGTGCGGCACAAAAAAAGCCACAAAGTGGGGGGCCGCCTGAAGCTGGACGACGCGCTCGCGAACCTCGCCGCGGCGCAGGCGGCGCAAGCCGCGGCGCAGAAGAAAGCCGAGGAGGATGCGGCGAACGGCGGGGTTGCCGAAGGTGACGCTGAAGAAGGCTGTGGCTCCGAGGGGGCCGGCGGTGACGCTGCGGGCGCTGCGGCTGATGGTACCGCTGCCGAGGGTAACACCGCCGGCGCCAATGCGTTGGCCGGCGCCGGCGCCGCGCAGCGACTCATCGACGACCTGATGGACGGGTGGAGCGACGCGCGGAAAAAGGCGTGGAGCAACCGGCTTAAAAACGAAAACCAGTACTACTACCGGTTCAACGAACCTGGGGAGCCGCAGGCGGAGGGGAAGTGGACGTCGGCGCAGCACACGCTGTTCATGGAAACCCTGGAGTCCGTGCGAAGCGGCGCCGCGGGGTACCCGATGTACCAGTGGGGTTCGTTTTCCAAAAACATCCCGGGGCGGGTTGGGTACCAGTGCAGCAACTACTACCGCACGCTGATTAAAAACGGCGACGTTGTGGATAGCAACTACATGGTGGACGAGAGCGGGCAGATGCGGTTCAACTTCAAGAACAAGGGGTTCGAACGGGTGAACAAGGAAACGGGGGATACCGAGGTGCTCGCGGCGAAGCCCAAGAAGGTGTACGTCCCCAAGCTCAAGAAAATCAAAGCCCCGAAACCGCCGCCCAAGCCCAAGCCGAAGAAAGCCAAGAAAGCCAAGGATGACGACCGCGACGACCGCGCGTTTCGATGCAGCGTAAAGTTTGACAGCACGCGCCGAAGCGGCCGCAACGCGGGGTCCACGAAGAAGTACGCGGATGGCGATGGCGACGGCGAGTCAGGGGATGACGAAGACGAGACGCCCGTGTTGCCCAACTTCGTGGACCCGCTCACGAAGATGCAGATCCAGGAACCCGCCATCTCGCCGTACGGGCACGTCGCCGGGTACGAAACCTGGTGCAGGGTGTTGCGGGCGGAGGACGGGAAGGACACGTGTCCGTTCACGCGGCAGCCGTTGCGAAGACGCGACCTGATGAAACTGACGCACGAGAACTTGGCGGAGTACCGGGGCAAGATGGTGGATACACAGAACGCGTAAGCAGAGGCGCGCGGAGACGAGGTGAGACGACGACTTACTACTTTTTTAATACGCAGCGACAGGTGCACTCATGTCTAGAGGTCTCTAGACCTTGTCTCACTCAGTCGGTCATAGACTCTTAGACACCAGATGTACACACAAAGTGTACTTCTGACAAAATCTGCTCCAAATATCCATAACTGTTTTTCCAATGCGGCATCTGAGTCCTTCGTCTCATCGCGCCAGGCACTGTCCCTGGCGCGGGTATTTTTACGGTGCGCATCCCTGATGTCGCACCACTCGTCGCACCACTCTACACCCGCGACCGACGCCGAGGATGACCTGTCTTGGACGAGCTGCAGCGGTTCCACGTGGGAGCGAGTGTTGGATGGTCTGAGTGCAAATAATTCCAACGCGGGTGTGCCTACTACTCGGGATGAATGCAGGGAGGACGTGCAGCGTGCGTCCCGGCGTTTGCGGACCGCGACGATCCGCGCTGGCTGCATTGGTGCCGCGCTGAAGGGCGGCCTCAACCTGTTCGGCCTGCTCGCGCGCGCGGGTGCTCGTCGGCCTCGACGCAAGGGCACACTTTTGGTCGCTTCTTTCGATGCCGCCAAAGACACCGCCGCGTTCGCGTCCTTCCTCGGCACGTTCGCGGGGGTGTACGTCCTCGTGGACGAGGGTTTGGCGGTTGGTTGCGGTAACACGCGGAGCAAAACGTGGAGGGCCGCTGTTGCGGGGGCGATCGCGGCGCCGGCGCTGTTGCTCGCGGACGCAAGGCCGAAGAATGGTGGATCGACGAATGGTGCGTCGTTCGGTGCTTCAGGTACCACTCAAAAAATGACAAAAAACACCACCAACGGCCATCACGGTTTAGCCACGTACCTCGCGCTAAGGGCGTCCGTGCTTTTAACGCGGTCGATGCTGAAACGCCGTGAGCACGGAACCTTGAGTCCCACCGCACACCTTGTGTTGACTCCGTTCGCGTCGAAACACGCGGACGTGCACCTGATGTCCGCCGCCGCGGCCGTGATTCTTTCGTGCTTCGTGATGAAACCGGCGGCTCTGGTCAGGGCGTACGCGAAGTTCCTCGATAGGCACGGAGGCAAAAGTGTGGCGCACTACCGAGCTTTAGGGGACTTGGTGCTTACTCGAAACGCGCCCGACATGCGGGCGGTGCTGGAACAAGCAGCCGTGGCTTTGAAAAACCCGCGGTTGCTTTTGACGGTACGCGAAATGGACGACCGGGCGCTGATGGCGAGCCGGCCGTACTTTTGGCGGGCGATCATACACCCCGGGCAAAGCTCGTTAAATCACTTCATTTCGTTTTTACTCAACGCGATGCCGCGGTCGTTGGCGATATACGCGCCTTTGTATTTAGTCACCACTGGGTTGGTGCACCGAACTAAATTGCTCGACCCGAAATTCGGGGGGAAGATTTTAACAAAAGCCGCAGTGGGTACCGCGCGAAGTGCCGCGTTTCTGTCCGCGTACTGCGCGCTGGCGTGGGCGGGGCCCGATTTCGTGCAGTCGTGCGTAGGCACCGCGAATCGGTGGACAGTTCTGCTCGGCGTGCCTCTCGCGGGTGCGGCGACACTGATTGAAAAGCCGAGCCGGCGGCAGGAGCTGAGCGTGTACTGCGCGTCGAGGGCGGTGGAGTCTATGGGCGTGTGCCTGGTGAGCTGGGGGGCGGTACCTTCGGTTGTGCAAAACAAAGTTCGCGTGGACGTGCTGACGTTCGCGGTAGCGTCAGCGGCGATCATGCGGTGCTACGCCAACGAAAGAGACGTGTTCAAAAGCAAGTACCTCAACGTGCTTGATTACGTTTTCGGGAACAAGGGCCACGGACGGCGAAGGGTAACGCACGTGGGGAGCGCGTACCAAATAGCCACGGCGCCGGCGGGGATGACGTCGCCGCCGACGTCGCCAGCGCGAAAGGAAAAGTAGAGGTTTGGTTGTTTCAAGAATCGTCACTCGTAATTATTGACGAATTCAAATGGGAAGCGGTGCCCCATTCGTCATTGCCCAGTTAAGCACCTCGAGGTGCCCCCTCTGAACTGCAACTGAGCACGTCCTCTCGTCCCAAGGGCAGCCGTTCGCGTGCGCCCACTGCAGCACCTCGAGGTGCCCGCCCTTCGCCGCATACTCGCACGTCCACTCGTCCCACGGGCAGTCGTTCGTGCGCGCCCACTGCAGCATCTCGAGATGCCCGCAATGAGCCGCGTACGCGCACGTCCGCTCGCTACACTCACAGCCGTTCGCGTGCGCCCACTGCAGCACCTCGAGATGCCCGCCCTGTGCCGCCTCCAAGCACGTCTGGCGGTCCCACGGGCAGCCGTTGGCGCGCAACCACCTCAGAACCACGAGATGACAGCCCTTCGCCGCCCACGCGCACGTAAACCTGTCCCTCGGCCAGCCGTCAGCCACTCCTGCAACTCCTCGAGATGTCCACCCCTCGCCGCTGCCAGACAAAGGTATTCTTGACGCGACAGGCGACCTCCCCGTTGCAGGCGCTGCAGCGCGTTTACACATCCGAGCTGCACGGCACGCTTTTCGTCAAGCTCTTCAAACTGAAGCCCGTCGACGCCACCGCGTCGCGCATCAAACGGCTCACCGCTGGCAGCCGTGCGAGATCTGCGGGGTCGTCGAAATGCTCAGATCTGAGGATGTGCTCGACGACGAGGTGGTCGGGAAGGCCCGGGATGGCTTCGCCCGCGTTGGCCGCGTTGGCCGCGTTAGCATCGCGGCGCTCCCTCTTTTTCTTTCGCGCGCGAGCTTTCTTGCCGGACATCGCGTTGGAGGATGCTTTTGTGTGCGCGTTGTGTGCGCGTCGTTGTGTGTCGTGGCTTCCGAGAACCGCGTTGCAACGACGGAAGTCCCGACTGCGTGCCCGAGGAAGAAACCAGAGGTGTCATACTTCTGAAGAAACTGCGGCCTCGTGCCACCCCCAGCCACTGGCGGGTGCGCAGGTTGCACGGCGCGCGCCCCCCTCGCTCGCGTCGGGAGATGTTGTTCGCGGCAGCGCGCTGCGAGGGCGGGCCGCGGGGGCCGAGGCCGCGCCCATCCCCCGGTGGCGCCGCGAGGCTCTCCGCGCGGGGCGGATGCGCGGGGGGCGCCGCGGTCGGGGGGCGCGGCGCGTCGGCGGGTGGGCTAGCCTACTCCGTCCGCGGGGTCGCCAGGCTCGGCGGCGGCGTTGACGCGCGCCGCGCCGCCGCCGCGACCCGCGCCCTGGTCTCCGGCGATGCCCGCGATGGCTCTTCGTACGACGACAAACTCGCGGCCGCCCGCGCCGCTCGCGCAGTGAAGCCGATGCAGGGGGGCGGCGAGGGAGGGGGGGCGGCTGGCAGCGGGTCGCGTGATGCGAGGGGAGGCGGCGGCGCAAGGCGCTGGGGTCGGGGAGCGGGGGGTGGCGGGGGGCGAGCTGCCGCCATTGCGCTGAACCGCCTCATCACTCAGGGGGAGTCCCTGGAGGGGCTGCTTTGCCTGATGGCGGAAGAGCTCGGTAACCTCAATGACGTGAACGTGGCCACCACGTTCAGCAAGCTCGGCAAGCTCGTGAGCTCCAGGTCGTTTCCGCGCAACATCGCGGCGGACGACAGGTTTCGCGGGTTGACGGTGTTAGCGCGCGACATGTGCGCCGACGGCCGGCTCCAGGCGCAAGCCGTGGCGAACATCACGCACGCCGTGGGGAAGATGAGCGCGGCGGGGAAGCTCGCCGCCAACGACGCGGATGTACAGGACACGCTGGCGGCGCTGGAAGGGCGGGTGGTGCTCGTGGCTTCGCACATGAAGCCTCAGGAGGTGTCGAACACGGCGTATGCATTTGCGGCACTGAAGCGAATGCAGGGGGCTGAGACGCGGGCGGCGCTTGAGGCTGCGGTGATGCGGGTGGCTCCGGACATGAAGCCCCAGGAAACGGCGAACGTTGCGTGGAGTTTCGCGACGCTCGGGCTGATACCGGGGGCTGAGGCGCGGGCGGCGTTGGAGACCGCGGTGGTGCGGGTGGGTCCGGACATGACTCCCCAAGCCGCGGCGAACGCTGCGTAGAGTTTCGCGACGCTCGGGTGGGAGCCGGGGGCTGAGGCGCGGGCGGTGCTGGAGGCTGCGGTGGAGCGGGTGGCTCCGGATATGACCGCTCAGCACGTGTCGATCACACTGTGGAGTGTCCTTTCGCTGGCCGCCACGCGAGCTGTTCCGCTCCCCGCGTGCTATCCCTCTCTGTGGCAGGCAGCCTGTGGATTCGAAGAGCGTTCGTTCAATCGTGTCCAATTTTCAATGCTGTTTCACGCGCACCTGATACACACCGAGCTGGTCGGCGGAGTTGCGCGGGGTGAGGTGACTTTCCCGCCGTGGATCATGCACCAGGCGCGCGAGGCATGGATGT
>Ga0115003_10004310_pt1 | contig 10978 bp, 11 predicted proteins | sample ArcticOcean_MG_C_7_FD_88736 | JGI IMG/M metagenome (GOLD analysis project Ga0115003, IMG submission 88736) | Marine microbial communities from western Arctic Ocean - ArcticOcean_MG_CB11_88 | ecosystem: Environmental > Aquatic > Marine > Oceanic | place: Arctic Ocean: Canada Basin | collected... | reverse complement strand
TGAGCACCACGACGAATGGCGTGACCACGGTGGACGCCACGGTAGCCACGGACGGGGGCGAGCAGTTCGTGATCAAGGATTGCGCAGGAGGGGCGGATGCGGTGATGGCGGATGCGAGCGTCTACGGCGGCGCCAGCGGACGAAGCGACAGAGGATATAGCGACCCTGGGGCGACCATCGATATCGACGCGGATGACGTGATTGACGTGTAGTGGGGAGGTTAGTTTTGGGGTTTTTTGTCATAAAGGAAGTGCTTGTACCAACACATGTCACGCTTTGCATGGTGCTCTTCACGTCGTCTTCACCCTTTTTGTTTTTTCTAACCGCCAGGCTGTCACTTTTTGACACGAAAAAAAAAAACATTTTTGGGGTATGAATCGCCCTCTCCTCTGCTCCTCACCGTCCACACACATCTCGTCACGCGGCGCGCTTCCACGCACTTCGCTTCACCCACCGTCAAGATGCCCAAAGCCGCTCGAGGAAAGGCTGATGCCGAGCACGACGATGCGATGATGGCGGATGACGATGTGCGTACTCGCAGATCCTTCCGGAAGAACCCCCACAATCCCGCCTACTCGCCAATTAATCGTCGTCGCCTCGACACCCACACCAACCTTTCTGACCTTCGCCCCGCCCCCCATCTCCGCAACACAGGCGTACGCGGGCGAGCTTCCCGACGACGAGGAAGGCGGCGAGGAGGAATCGGAGGTGCGTTGATTGCGTGCACGCGCGATCGTGGGGGTGGCCCGTGTCATCCCCAGCCAATTAGCCTCCACTCGTCATGATGTGCATTTTCGCTCTCGAACCCTAAGCGCGCGCGCTGCGTCAGCCACGTGAGCTCGCTCTAAAAGCGCTCACGCACGAAAAGAGGCCTGAAAAAGCGTGGACATGACTCGACAAAGAGCGTGGCATGACTCAGAGCATGGACATGACTCAACAAAGAGCATGACATGACTCATCACCACGAAGATTGAAAAAAGCACAATCGGCCTTACTCTACAAAAAAGGCAAAAAGAAAGGGAAAAAAAAAACATAAACGAAAACCCCCGAACTTAAGCCACGAGTATAAACAAAAGCGCGCGAACAAACCATTCCCTTCCCCCCTCTTTTTCTTTCTTTTTTTTAAAAACAGGAACTCCTCGCCATGAAGGCCCGTCTTCAGGAAATGGAGGACGAGGCGAACAAGCTGAAGGAGATGCAAACGCGGGTGGAGCTTGAGATGAACGGCGGCGGCGGCGGCGGCGGCGGCGACTCCGAGGCTGGCCAGGAGGCGCGCGAAGAAGCGGACGCGCGGTCCGTGCACGTCGGCGGCGTGGACTACGCCACCACGCCTGAAGAACTGCAGCAGCACTTCCAAGGGTGCGGCACGGTGAACCGAGTCACGATTCTCACCGACCGGTACGAAAACCCGAAAGGGTTTGCGTACGTGGAGTTTCTGGAAACCGACGCGGTGACCAACGCCATCGCGCTGACGGATTCCGAAATACACGGACGGAAACTCAAGGTCAACGCGAAACGCACGAACGTGCCTGGCATGAAAGCCGGCGGCGGCCGCGGCGGAGGCGGGAGGGGCGGCAGAGGAGGAGGCGGCAGAGGGTTCAACCCGTACATGAACCCGATGATGATGATGATGAACCCGTTTATGATGGGCGGCCGAGGGGGTGGCAGAGGCAGAGGCAGAGGCGGCGGCCGCGGCGGCAGAGGCAGAGGTGATGGAGCGGGGAGACACGCGCCGTACTAAATATGTCTGGTCTCTGAGGTTTTTTCGGATATCAAAGGGGGAGATATCCGGGAGTAACCCGATCCATCAACGTACAGCGTACGTCGCGCGCGAAGTGAGAAAAAAACTTTTTAATAAAACAAATCTGTCCATATCACCACACATTACGGATACTCACTGTTGCGGCGGCCACTGCGCGTACCCCCCCGGCGGTTGCGTCTGGGACTGCGTCCCGTACGCAGGTGCCACGCCGGGCTGAGCTCCGTACGGAGCACCCTGTTGCGGTTGCGCCGCGCCCGGAACAGCGTACCCGCCGCCCGCGTAGTACGCCTGGTACGCCGCGGCGTGCTGCTGGTACGGCGCTCCTAAACCGTGGTACGGCGCGGCCTGCTGCCCGTACGCCTGCGTCTGCGTCTGCCCGTACGCCTGCTGCGTCTGCGCGTACTGTTGCTGCGCGTACTGCCCGTACACTTGTCCGTGCTGCCCGCCCATCCCGCCCATGCCTCCCCCGCCGAACCCGCCGTTGCCGTACCCGCCCGCCGTCTGTTGCCCGCCGTGCCTTCCGTGCGCCGCGTGTGCCCGCGCGCCCTGGTTGCCCCCGCCGTGTACCGACCCAAGCCCCCCCCCTCCCCCGGCCGCGAACTTCATGTAAACCGGCCTCTGTTGCGGGAACCCGGGGGCGTTCAAGACGTACTTGCCGTCGATGAAGTGAATCGCGCGTTCCGCGCTAGGGACGTCGTGGAACTGCACGAACCCGCTGCCTTTGTGTGACCCGTCGTTTCGTCGCAAGATCTTGACATCCTTTATCACCCCGACGGTGGAAAAAACCGCGCGTATCTCGTCGTCGCCGTACTGCGCGGGAATCGAGCCGACGTATAACTTGGGCGAAGGCTCGCCTGATTGTAAAAAAGAAAGTGGTTAACGTCTCGTATGGGCAATCAGTACTTCGTTTTGTGTTGGGTGGGAAAGGCCCTTACCGTACTGCGGGCCCGGTCGCGGGACGGGCGGCCACACCCCGGCTGGTGGGGGTGCGGCGCGCTTCGCGGGCGCTTTCCTTTCCTGCAAACTCACGACTAACCACCGCAGCGTAACGGGAATCGCGCTGCCGTTTGGCCGGAGCGTTCCGTGTTTGCCAAACGTCTCCATCGCGTGCTGCGCTTTGTTCGCGTCCGCGAAACTCACAAACGCGGTTCGTGTGTCGTGGAACATAAGCACGAACACGTCTTTGTCGAGCTGGCACTCGTGGCCGAAGTACGCGGCGATGTCTGTTTCCGTGGCCCCCATTGGAACGCCGACGACGGCGAGTTGGTGTCCGGAAACGACGCCTTTGTGTCGCGTGACTGCTTCGATTACGTCCTCGTCCTCGCGCTTCCGTTTCTCGCCAATCCCGCTTTGGTGTTCCGCGTCGACGTCAGGGTCCTGTCCGCACCACGCCAGCGCCACGGGAAGCAGTTGCGTTTCTTCGAACCGGTACACCCCCGAAAGCGCCGCGCTCGCGGTTTCCGCGCCCTCGCGATTAGACATGGTCACGACGCACGTTTCGGTCGCCCAGGTTCCGTCCGCGTACACCGCGGGCATCTCCACGTGGTGTACCAACCCGTACGTGCCGAACACGTGTCGCATCGCGTCCTGGTTGATTCCGGGAGGGACGTTTTTCACGAGCACGGAGGTTTTCTTGGGGTCGAACAACACGCGCTCGTCCGGCCACAGGGTTTTGCGGCGCTGAGATTGTGGAAATAAATGTCAGTCTTGTATATCGCGATGTATGGACAAACAGTCAGAGGTAATAGTCCCTTCTGGTACGAGTATGGGGAATCAGGGAGGCGGAATGTGGTGGGTGGGAAAGGCCCTTACCAGCTCGACGGTGGTCGCGTCTTTTCGCGCGGTAGCGTCGTCCCGCATCTTCGCGACCGCGGCGGCCGCGGCGGTTTCGGTGCGAAACGTGAGCACCGCGGCCGGTGTGGAACCTCCGGTCAACTGTGTGGTGTGGATGGGGTGGTTTTTCTGCAACAAGTGTTTGTGCAACAACTGCGCGACGAGCGGCGCGTCCGCCGGCGTTACCAAAACGTCGTGTTCGCCGCCGTCCGTATCCGTGGTTTCCGTTTGGACTTCGTCCTTCTCCTCCGGGTTTTTCGTCTCCGTGGCTAACGGGGGGGGAGGGGGTACCTCGGTGGTCACCACTGTGGTCGGCGCGGGGGGGGGAGGGACCTCGACGGTTTCAACCGTGATTTCCGTCGCGGGAAGGCCAGGCGTGCCCGTCTCCGTTTCCTTGGTCGCGGCAAGGGCAGGCGTCTCCGTTTCCGTTTCCGTGGTCACGGCGGGAAGGGCAGGCGTCTCCGTTTCCGTTATCGTGGTCACAGCGGGAAAGGTAGGCGTCTCCGTTTCAACAGCAGGCACCTCGGCGGCTGGCGAAACGTCGGCGCTTGCGGAAGTCGGCGCTTCGGTGCGTGGCGAAACATTTTCCGTCTCAACTGAAGGCACCTCAATGATTGGCGAAACCGCCGCATCCGTGGATTGGCCAGAGGCGGCGACGGCGTCGGGTGCCTTCGCGGAGGCGCGAGTTTCCACCAGCTGTGGTTGGGAGTGAAACGGGGGTCACGCGGTCAGAGATTTTGTAAAACACGTCCGGATGGCGCGATGCGACGCGGCGATGCGGCGACTGAGGTGTTCAGATCGAGCGGTAGAATTGAGATTCGGTCAAGTCGCACCTCTTCCAAACGTTCCAGAAGCGTGGGCTTGGTTCCCTTCGCGTCGATCCCCGCGCCTTCCAGAAGAACGCGGATATCGCCAACTTTCAGGGCCTTGCGCTCCTTTTCGGTGGCCGGGATCTCCATCGGATACTGGGGAGCGCGGCCGATCGTGCGCCGAAATGTGCTTTGGCCATGTCAAAAAAACCCTCCTCAAAAGACGACTGCTTTTTTTTCGTCGAAATCTGGTAAGCACACTCGCGAACTCGCCGCGGAGTCGAGGTCACAGTCAGTGCGCCACCCCGCCACGGCCGTGGTGTGCGGTCCCACACCATGCATGGGTGACCTTGAATGGTTCCAGTGTGGGTACCTGCCCCGGCGGTGGGACTCATCAGGGGGGGACGATACGCGCGCGACGTTAACACCGTGTTTTCCGCGAGATGGCGACAACGACGACGACGACGACATTGGCAAGTCGCGGCCTTCCCTGACCACCGTGTTTCCCGGCGGGTGGGGCTTCGCGCTGGGTTGCGAAAAAGACGGGACGTTGTGGAGCTGGGGTGCGGTGCGTGATTACCTGTTTCCGGAAGACGATAGCGAGACGGAGGATGACGGCGGGGCGAAGCGGATGGTGCGAGGCGTCGCCCCCGCCGCGGCGGGCTTCGCGACGGTTTTCGCGCTTACCAGCGCGACGACCACGACAAACCGACCCGGCGAACTAACGCGAATCGGCTGGGGCGCCGCATGGAAAGTCGGTGCAAATGACCTGCCATTTATTAAGATATCAGTGAAACAACTCGCCGCGGGGGACGAGTTCTGCGTGGCGCTGACAGAAAACGGGCACGCGTTTTCCGTGTGCGGCGAGTGCGGAACCGCGCCTACCGCGTTTACGGAACCCTTTGACTCGGAACCCATACCCGTGACGGACGAAAACGGGTGTGTCCACTTCAGCTACGCAGCAGCGGGGAGCATGCACTGCGTGCTTGTGTCCACTCTTGGCGAGGTGTGGAGTTTTGGGTGGGGCTTGTACGGGCAACTCGGGCGCGACGGGTGCGAAGACGCGACGGAACCGACGCGAATCGAGTCGCTCCGCGGCGTTGGGAAGTTCGTCGCCGCCGCCGCGGGGTACGCTCACACGGTTTGTCTAACCTCCAACGGGTCGGTGTACGCGTTCGGGGGCAACCACGATGGGCAGCTAGGTGTGCCGTTTGACAATTGTGCCTTGGGCGCCGCGACGGGAACGCCGGCGCTGGTGGAGTTCCCGTGGGACGACGAAAACGACGGTGACAAAAATACTTTCGTCGCACAAATCTCCTGCGGCGCGCGTCACACCGCGGTTGTCACCACGGAATCAGAGCTGTGCGTCTGGGGATGGAACGGCTACGGCCAGCTTGGGGTTGGGGATCTTGAGCGAAGGACTGTGCCGACGAAAGTTACCGCGAGTGGAACCGTACAAAGCGTCGCCTGCGGTCGGTGGCACACCGCGGTGGGGATATCGTCGAGGAGCTCGTGAATATTTAGTCGTAGATTTACATCTGTCACAGTACACCCGTCATGGCCCGGGCGCCCGTCATAGACACACACCCGTCATGGATAGCAGTCAAAACTGAAAAGTAATACCTAGTAATCACTAACAGTAACCCTAACCCTAATCAAAACGTATCCGTCATGTCTATGCAGTTGCCGCACATGGTTTTCGCTTTGCCGTCGCACAGCCAACACCGGTCGCCTTTCAAAAACTTCCCCCCGTAAAGATCCTCCTGGTTTTTCCCCGTCCCGTCGCACTGCCCGCACGGTTTCCACCCCGTGCCTCTGCACACCGGACAAGAGGTTTGCGGAGACTCGTTGCCCAGCCCGGCGCCGTCATCAGAGCTACCGCGGTCGAGCCCTAAGTCGTCGTTGGGCAAACAAAAACACTCAACGCTTGATGTCGTGCGACTTTTTGATTTTTTCCAAAAAGCGTCCGACGACTTCGCGGTAAACCCGCCACTCGCCTCTTTCGCCGCCGTTATCCCCATCATTTGCGTGTGATACATCGCCGAACACTCCTCGTTCGTCATGCCTTCCTTTGCGAACTTCCGTAACAAACCTACGCGGGATAAATCCCCCGCCGCGACCGCCGGGTTGTTGCCCGACACGGCGGTCGTGGCAAATCCCCCAAAACGCAAAAACTCGCGAGGATCAATCAGCGCGTCATAGTTGGCCTTGTGGAAAAACGCAATCGACGTGCGTCGCGTTGTTGAATCAGAATCACTCACCGGAGGATTCAACACCCGGTGTTTCGTACTCACCCAGTGGTCGTCGCTCCATCGCTGGAGCTGGTTTCCGATGTTCACTAACAAAGCCTGCCCACCGATCCCGTCCTCCGTACCGCCCGGAAGCACGGGAACGTCAACCCACTCGTTGGTGGAACCGTCCAACACTTGTAACCCGCCTGCTTTCGTGTTTCTTGTTTTGGAACACGACACATGATCATCATCGTCGCTTGAGGTATCAACGCCCGATTCCGCTCCAGTCACCGGTTTAAGTCCAACCCCCCTGGCGAGCACGGTTATCGTGCCGCTGTCGGCGTGTGCTTTTTTCCGGGGCGGGATTTGAGTAGCAGCGTCATCACCCCAAACCCTGGACCGCAGGGTGGGGTAGTTCGCGACTTGCAAGTTTGAGACGTGCTTGTCCGATTTTTTGTGGAAGAAATTGCGCGGCGCGCCGGCGGCGGTGGCGATTATCGCGAGTAAACGAATCGACAAAACCTCCATCTCGAGATAATAACTCTCCATGGAAGACTTGAGCACCTTATTAGAGTGTGCCGTGCCCTCGGAATCGGCGTTAGAAGTTGGCCAGACGTTAGGTACGAAAAATAGGGACCCGTCCTCGCCGGTGTGGTAATTATCGCTCGCGTCATTCATCTCATTTTTCGAAAAAGGGCCCATTGAAAAGCGCTCGCCCACGATTCTTTGTTCGGCGCTTGGTTCCACGTCCCGTGTTTCATCCGCCGGACTAACTGTCCGCACGCCATTTCCGCCTGTTGCCGTGACGACCTCTACGCCGCCGCCATCTTCCACCGAAATCACAGCAAGGTGTTCGGGGGACACTTCGTACCCTCGCGAGAGTTTCATGTCGCCTACTTTTAGGTTCATTTTTTCGTGGAACGGGTTGTCGAAAAACTCTCCGGCCGATGCAACCAGCGCATCGAAAAGCGCCGGGGCGATGCCGTGGTTCACGACGTGGAAAAACCCCACGCCGTGGAACAGCGCGTGGGTAACCACGGCCGCGCATTCCTGGTCGGTTTGGTTCAAATCCAGAAGTGGGATGTTTTTGGCGGAACGACTGGGCACGGCGTCGTCACGGGATGCGGCACCGACATTCGTACCCGTGACGAAGGTTTCGAGATGCTGGCTGGGTTTGGGCACCGTCACAGGCACCGCGCGGACACACACTTGGCGGCGTTTCAAAGAGCACCGCCCGCGGGAGGGGAGGCGAGCATCGCGGTCGAGGCCCGGGACGATTTGAACGTGTGCGGCGGACATCGTCGCCGCGTCGTGCCAAGTGTAGTACGATTGCAGTGTCGGAGTGAAAGTAGGGTTGTGATGAGGTTTCGTTTCTGGTTTCATCTGTGGCCCTTCTCGGAAGCCTCGACGCACAACGACGCACACGACACCCTCCACGATGTCTTTCGCCGCGACGCTCGGTGTGGAATATCGCGCACGTAAGAGAAAGCGCGTGTGCCGCGATGCTAACACGGCTAACGGGGGCGATGCCATCCCCCGCCTTCTCAACGACATCGTCGTCGCGCACGTTCTCAGGTCTGAATATTTCGACGACCCCGCCGATCTCGCACGGCTCCCAGCGGTGAGCCGTGCGATGCGCGACGCGGTGGCGGCGACGGGGCTTCGGTTTGAGTAGCTTGATGAGGATGACGCCGTGGAACTCGGATGTTTAAACGCGCTGCGGCGCCTGCAACGGGGAGGTCGTCTGCGGCATCACGAACACCTTTGTGAGGCAGCGGCGGGGAGCGGACAGCTCGAAGAGTTGAAGGCGTTGCGAGCGGACGACACACCGTGGGACAGGAACACGTGTTTTGCGGCGGCAAGGGGCGGAAACCTCGAGGTGATGCAGTGGGCGCGCGCGAACGGCGTTGGGCGGGCAGCTCGAGGTGCTTCAGTGGTTGCACGCGAACGGATACCCGTGGGGCAGGTGGACGTGCCAAAATGCGGCGGAGGGCGGGCACCTCGAGATGCTGCAGTGGGCGCGCGCGAACGGCTACCCGTGGGACGAGCAGACGTGCTCGTATGCGGCGTTGGGCGGGCATCTCGAGGTGCTGCAGTGGGCGCGCGCGAACGGCTGCCCGTGGGACGCGGGAACGTGCTACTGGGCGGCGCAGGGTGGGCACGTTGAGGTGCTGCAGTGGGCGCGCGCTAACGGCTGCCTGTGGGACGCAAACACGTGCATGGGTGCGACGGAGGGCGGGCATCTCAAGACGCTGCAGTGGGCGCGCGCGAACGGCTGCCCGTGGGACGAGCAGACGTGCGCGCATGCGGCGATTGGCGGACACCTCGAGATGCTGCAGTGGGCGCGCGCGAACGGCTGCCCGTGGGACCAGAGCACGTGCGCGTATGCGAGACTTGCGGGTCATCTCGATTTGGAAAATTGGGCGATAGCGAACGGCTGCTCGTTCTGAGAGAGACTGTTTTGCGCCTACGATGCGTTTTCATTGACGGTACGACGATTGAGTTTAAAAGCATCTTACACTACGAGAGTCGCATCACTGTCCGTCGTTCACCCACCTGTCCACCAGCGGTGCGTTGGCGTTGCCCGCCCCCCCCCCACCTGACCTTCGGGTGGGGTCGAGGGCTTGTGAGCCGCGCAGCGCTTGCACAGCATCCAGCCCAACCTTGGATTTCCGGGTTTTGTCCATACTAACAGGCAGCGTGGCGCTTCGATGGACGCCGCCGTGTTGATTATCACCGACGCTTTTGTCACCGACGCCGCCGACCCCAGGGCCCCCGATCCCCCGCGGCGACCGCAGCCGCTCCGGCGCCGTGGCCTGAATAATAGAACGCAGACGCATGATTTCCTTCTGGTACGCAAGCGTTGACTGCGCCATGTACGCGTTGATTTCTTTGATCTGTTCCTCCGCCATCGCAGATCGCGTTTGCAAATTTCGATTTTCCTTTTCAAGCTCCGCCTGCACTCTGGTCGTGAATTCCTTAATCGCCGCTCTTTGTTCCGTAAACGCGTTCCGCGCGTTGTGGTTTTTGGTTTCGAAAATCTCTTTTTCCTTTTCGGATAATTTAGTTTTGATCTCCGCGAGCTCGTGCGCCAGCTGCGCTCTTGTTTTGTCCATATTAGCAAGCGCGGCGAGCTGCACTTTCAGCTTTCCGTTTTCGCGACGCACGTCCTCTTCGCTCGTCGCGGGGCGGGTTTTTTTAAGCGAATCAATCGCTTTCTGTAACCGGTCGTTCTCTGCGCGCAAACGCCCGTTTTCGTTGTGCCCGCCGTTGAAATTAAACGTGTCTCGGTGGTTGCCGTTGGTGGTTTTGCCGTTTCCAGGCTCGTTTTCCGCACCGCTTCGTTTGTGTTCGCCGTCGTAAAACAGAACCTCGCCCTGTTGGCCGTCGCCGTTTCGGGTAGTCGCGTCGGCGTTCGTTTGCGAGCGGCTCGTATCGTCGTCTTCGCCGTTACCATTGTTCTGCGGCGCAAGCGGCCCCCGTCCATCCAGCGCCGCTAAACGCAACGCCTGCTGCAGCTTCGCGTTCTCTTCCTTCAAATCAGACAACTTGCTCGCCAGACCTCGCGTGTCCCCCTGCTCCTTACGTGCCTCCGCCGGCGTCGGCGGCGCCTGCAAAATCGCATCCTCGTGCGCCGCCGCAACCGCTTTTTGTTCGCCGTCCATCGGCGCGACGTCTTCGTACCGGTGTCGCAAGGCTCGGTACCCCGCGTAGAGCGCTCTTAGGTCTCGCTGCGTTTTCACCAATTCGCCGTGCAAACGTTCGGTTTCGTGGCGGTACTCCGCAACCGTCGCCGCCGCCGCGCGGTGCAGATCCTTCGCCATCGCCTGCGCCGCGTTGGAGAGCTGCGAAGGCCGCAACACGTGCGCGGAATCTGGGTCCACCTTCAGAACCTGCGCGCCCCGCTCCAACTCACCGACTTGTAGCATGTACTCGTTGATACGTCCGGTGTATTCAGCACGGCTCGTTTCGAGTTTTTCCTTGAGCTGCGCGGACTCGCCGAGCGCGCGGTCCGCGTCCACCCTCGCGCGGTTCTCGTTGGACCGCGACGCTTCCAGCGCCCGCGTCGCGCCGTCGATCTTGGCGAGCGCGGTGTCCGCCAGAATCGTGAGCCGGACGGTTTCCGTTTTGAATTTCTTAAGCGCTTCATCCCTCTCCTGAAGCGCCGCGGTGACCTCCCGGGCGGCGAGCTTGTCCTGATTGAAATAAAATAAATGTCAGTCTTGTATGGGCAATCAGTCAGTGGAATGTGGTAAATGGGAAATACTTACCGCTTTCTCCACCCGCTCGTCCCTTTCCTTGTGCGCCTCCGCAACGTTGGCGAGCATGTCCCGCCTCACCTT
>Ga0115003_10004303_pt1 | contig 10989 bp, 10 predicted proteins | sample ArcticOcean_MG_C_7_FD_88736 | JGI IMG/M metagenome (GOLD analysis project Ga0115003, IMG submission 88736) | Marine microbial communities from western Arctic Ocean - ArcticOcean_MG_CB11_88 | ecosystem: Environmental > Aquatic > Marine > Oceanic | place: Arctic Ocean: Canada Basin | collected... | reverse complement strand
GATGTTGGTCAAACAGTACTGTTAATTCTGTCTTGGCTATCTGTTGTTTTCATTTCAGGGGTAAAGTTAATTTATATTCTTAGTTTTTTTGGCATAACTATTGTTTTTTTAATAGGTTTGGTTTTTGCATTTCCTGATAAGTTTACGTATATCTTTAGACGTATTGAAACTTTTTTTGATCCAACAAAGGGTGATCGCTTTCAGTCCAGTAACGCTCTAGATGCGATTAGAGAAGGAGGTCTAACAGGTCAGGGTATGGGAGAAGGTACATTAAAAGTTCGTGTACCTGAAGCTCATACTGATTATATCATCTCAGTTATTGCCGAAGAATTCGGATCAATTATTTCAATATTTTTAATTTGTATTTTTTTATATATTTCATTTAGGATCATTAAGTTTGCTTTATCAGAAAATGAAAAATTTATTAAAATATCACTATCAGGGCTTGCTACTCTTTTGATATTCCAAACATTTATTCATGTCGGAGTTAACACTAGTTTATTGCCAACAACTGGCATGACACTACCGTTCTTAAGCTATGGAGGGTCTTCAATGATTGGAAGTGCAATACTTGCAGGTATTATACTGAACTTTACAAAGAGAAGGTTTTTAAATGAAAGGAGCTAATAAAAACAAAATTGTAATTGCTACAGGCGGAACGGGTGGGCATATTTTTCCAGCATATAGTTTAGGAAAAAATTTTGTTAAAAAAAATTATACAGTTGAAATTATAACTGACAAAAGGGGCTTAAAATATTTAAATAAGCACAAAAATATAAAATTAATTTTAAATAATTCTGCAACCATATTTAAAAAAAATATATTAAATTTATTTGTATCAATATTTATAATTTTTTTTTCTTACATAAAATCTTTAATAATTTTATACAAAGCAAAGCCTATGGTAGTATTTGGAATGGGAGGGCACGCCTCTTTTCCAGTTTGTATAGCAGCTAGAACATTGAATATACCATTTATTATTTATGAAAATAATATTCAAGCAGGTAAAAGCAATAAGTACCTACTTCCGTTTGCCTATAAAATTTTAGTATCATACCAAGATCTTATTGGAATTGACAATAAATATAAACATAAAGTGATTGTTACAGGTAATATAATTAGAGAAGAAATTTTAAATTTTAAAAAAAATAACCAATTCAAGTCTGAGATATTAAATATCTTAGTTTTGGGAGGAAGTCAGGCAGCAAAATCATTTGGAGTATTATTACCTAAAGTATTTGAAAAATGTTTAAAAAAAAATATTAAGATAAAAATATTTCAACAATGCACTGAATTACAAACAATGAAACTTAATAATATATATAAAGATTTAAATTTAAATTTTGAATTATTTAATTTTACTAATAATATTTTAGAATATTTCTCAAAAATTGAACTGGTTATAACTAGAGCAGGTTCATCCGTCACAGCTGAACTTATAAATTGTAATATACCTTTTATATGTATTCCTTACCCTTATGCAGCTGACTCACACCAAGATAAAAATGCAACTTATTTTGCAAAAAAAGGTTATAGCTTTTCGGTCAAAGAGACCGAAGTCGATAAAAGATTATTTCCTTTGATAGAATCAATTTATAAAGATAAAAAATTATTAGATAAAATGATAGAAAAACAAAAAAAACACTCTGACAAAGATGTCTTTTTAAAAATTAATAAAATAATTGAGAATTTAAAAAATGAATAGAACTCAAATAGGAAAACAAGAAATAATACATTTTATAGGTATAGGTGGTATCGGTATGAGTGGCTTAGCACAAATAATGAAAACTATGGGATTCAATGTTCAAGGAAGCGATATAAACATAAATAAAAATACAGATAATTGTAAAAAAATAGGTATTAAAATTTTAAAAGGTCATTTTAAAAAAAATATTTTAAATGCAAAAATTATAGTTAAGTCTTCAGCAATAAAAAAAAATAACATCGAATTAATTTACTCAAAAAGAAAAAATATACCTTCTTATGACCGCATAGAGATGTTGGCAAATATAATTGATTTAAAAAAAAATATCATTGTTACAGGATCTCACGGTAAAACAACTACCACTTCGCTTGTAGCAAAAATTATTTCAAAAGCAAAATTAGATCCAACAATCATTAATGGTGGAGTTATTAATTCATTAAAAAATAACGCTAAACTAGGAAAAGGTGAGTGGGCTATTGTTGAAGCAGATGAATCTGATGGTAGTTTTTTAAAAGTACCAATTAATTATTCTATCGTAACGAATATAGATAAAGAACATTTAGATTTTTATAAAAACCTTAACAATTTAATAAAAGCATTTATAAAATTTATTGAAAAAACACCTCCTATCGGTAAATCTTTTCTTTGTTTAGATGATTTTTATATAAAAAAAATATTAAAAAAATTAAAAACAAAAAATTATTTCACGTACGGATTTGACAACAAAGCTAATTATCAAATTTGTAACCCTAAATATTCATTTGGTTATACAAAATTTGATATAAAGATTAAAAATATTGGCCCAAAAAATGTACACATAAAAAATATTTCATTAAAATTAACCGGTAAATATAATGTTCTTAATGCCACTGCAGCAATAGCCTTGTGTTTTAACTTAGGTTTAAAAATAAAAATTATAAAAAAAGCATTAAAAAATTTTTCGGGCGTGCAAAGAAGGTTAACAAAAGTATTTCAAATGAATAAAGTGGAATTTTATGATGACTATGCTCACCATCCTACGGAAATAAAATCTGTACTTGAGGGTGTCAGAAAAGTTGTGTCAAAAAGAAAAATTATTACTCTATTTCAACCTCATAGATACTCTAGAATTAGAAATTTAAAGTCAGAATTTTCAACATGTTTCAAAAATTCCGATCAGGTAATACTTTGTCCTGTATATGCCGCTGGTGAAGCTGTCGACAAAGGATATAATAAAGAAAGATTTGCTTATTTAATTTCTAAATTTTCTAAAACACAAGTAATTCTTGTTGAGAATGAAAAAATTTTAAGTAAATATTTAAGTAAAAATTTAATAAGCGATGAAGTAGTCATAGGTATGGGTGCAGGCTCAATATCCAAATGGATATATAATTTAAAAAATATTTTATGAAATTAATATCAAAAGAAGTGGAAGTAAAATATGGAAAAAAAATTTTATATAACGAGAAACTAGATAATTATAGTTGGTTTAACCTGGGTGGACCATCTGAAGTTTTTTTTAAGCCTCACAATATAGAAGACATAATATTTTTTTTAAAAACAGTTAACCCAAAAAAAATTACTATTATTGGAGCTGGATCAAATACATTAATACGAGACGGTGGAGTTGAAGGGGTTACAATAAAACTAAGTTCTCACTTTTCTTATTTAAATTTAATATCTAAAAATATTATAGAAGTAGGTGCAGCTACTTTAGATAAAAAAATAGCTGATTTTGCAACAGAACATTCATTAACGGGATTAGAGTTTTTGTCATGTATTCCTGGCTCAATAGGAGGTGCTATTAGAATGAATAGCGGTTGCTACGGAGCAGACATCTCACAAATACTTCATTCAATCAAGGTAATTGATTTTTTTGGTAATGAAAAAGATATTTTAGCTGCTGATATTAAATTCAATTATCGAGAAACAAATCTGGATCAAGATTTAATAATTACTAGCGTAAAACTACAAGGTAAAATCGAAGTAAAGGAAGAAATTAAAAAAAAACAAAAAATTCTAATTGAAAAAAAAAAAAACTCTCAACCAAATCAAATAAAAACCTGCGGTAGTACTTTTAAGAATACAAAAAATAAAAAGGCATGGGAATTAATCAAAGAAACCAATTGTCAAAAACTACAAATTGGTAATGCAAAAATATCTGACAAACACTGCAATTTTTTTATTAATGACGGTAAAGCTACTGCAAAAGATTTGGAAGACTTAATTAACAAGGTTAAAGAAAAAGTTTATGAGAAAACTAAAATAAATCTGGAACTAGAAATTAAAATAATTGGTATCAATAATTAAAAAAATGAAAAAAAGAACAATTTTAGTTGTGCAGGGAGGAATCTCTAGTGAAAGAGAAATAAGTCTCAAATCAGGTAAAGCTTGTGTGAAAGCATTAAAAAAATTAAAAAATAAAGTTTTATTATTTGATCCTGCAAAAGATTATTTAAGTAAAATTAAAAAATATAAAAAACGTATAGATTTAATCTTTAATGCTTTACACGGGAGAGACGGAGAAGATGGTATAGCTCAAAGCTATTTTGAATATTTCAAAATACCCTACACTCATTCAGGTATAACTCCTTCGATGAATGCAATGGACAAGATAATTTCAAAAAAAATTTTTAAAAAAAATAAAATTTTAACGCCAAGTTATACGGCTTTAAATTCCATTAATTATAAAAATTTTTTAAAACAAAAAGTTTTTACAAATTCAAATTTTAATTATCCAATGGTTGTAAAACCTTCTAATGAAGGATCAAGTATTGGTGTAGAGATATGTGAAAACTTTAATGAATTAAAAAAATCTGTAAAAAAATTAATTAAAAACTATAAAACGTTGATAATTGAAAATTATATTGCAGGTAAGGAGATTCAGGTCGCAGTTATTAACGGTAAAGCTTTAGGAGCAATTGAACTGAAACCAAAAAGACTATTCTATGACTATAAAGCCAAATATTCTAAGTCCGCACTTACAAAACATATTATGCCAGCTGATATAAATAAAAATAATTATAACAAAGTTTTGAAATTGGCAGAAAAAGCTCACCGTGTTTTAAAATGCAAAGGAGTGACAAGATCTGACTTTAAATTTATTAATAATAGGTTTTATCTATTAGAAATAAATACCCAACCAGGCATGACAAGCTTATCGTTAGTGCCAGAAATAGCAAAATATGCAGGCATATCTTTTAAGAAGCTTGTAAAAAAAATCATTGATGATGCAACTATTAACAGATGAAAAGACCATTAAAATTATATTTTCTTATATTCATTTTTTTTATTTTATCTACCTACAATATTAAAGATAACAAGGAGAGTTTTAGTATTTTTTTCCCAATAAAAGAAATTTTAATAACAAATAATATTGCTACTAATTTATTTGAATTAAAATCTGATTTAAATTTTCTTATAAACACTAGCTTATTTTTCTTGAACGAAGAAAAAATTTTAATAACCTCTAATAAGCATGATTTTATATCAAGCATTCAATTAAAGAAAAAATATCCAAATACTTTGAAAATTAAGATTTCTGAGAAAATACCAGTCGCAACACAAATAATGGGGAAGAAAAAATTCTATATAACCAATGACAACAGAAAGATAAATTTTATAAACCTCCAAATCTACAATGATCTGCCTTCAATTTTTGGTAAGCACAAAAACTTTGACATCTTCTACAATGAACTAAAAGAATATAATTTTAAAATAAGTGAAATTAAAGCTTTTTACTATTTTGATGTTGGTAGATGGGATATTGTTCTTAAAAATGAAAAGATTATTAAATTACCCAAAAAAAATTATCTGAGTCTTTTATTAAAAATTAATTCCATGTTATATGATAATAGCTTTTCTAAATACAAGATCTTTGACTTTAGAGTAAAAAACCAATTAATTTTACAATAACATGCAATTAAACGAACCTTATCTAATTATAGATCTGAATGATGATAAAATAATATTTTTTGTCGTCTCATTTAATGACAAAAAAGATTTTAAAGTATTAAAAAAAATTATTTTAGAAACAACAGGAATTCAAAATGGTAGAATAGTCAACATTGAAGCTGTAAGTCAATTACTCAAAAAGACTATCAGTATAATTGAAGATGAGGTAAATTTTTTTTTCTCAAATACATCTGTTATAATTAATCCAAACCAAATCAACTGCTTAAATGTTAGTGGGTACAAAAAGTTAAATGGATCACAAGTCTCAAGTGATGACATAGCTTATATTTTAAATGATATAAAAAAAATTATTTTAGAAGGAGAAAATAATTATTCTTTAGTCCACCTTTTTAATTCAAACTTTTCTTTAGATAGTGATAATTTAGAAAATTTACCTATTGGTTTGTTTGGTGAATTCTATAATCAGAATATGACTTTTTTTTTAGTGAATAAAAATATTCTAAAAAATATAAAGTCTGTTTTCAATAATTGTGGATTAAACATAGAAAAAATAGTTCTAAAATCTTTTGCTGAAGGAATTTATATCTCATCAAAGAATCAGTCAGACAAAAACTTTACAATTTTTAGACTAGAAAAAGATAGAATTAATATTTCTTTATTCAAAAATAAGTCATATGTTTTTACTGAAGAATTTAACTTTGGTTTCAATTTAATCATTAAAGACATATCAAAATTATGTTCTCTTAAAATTGTAGAAGTAGAAAAATTCATGCAAAAAATTGAATTAAAAAAAGTTTTAGAAAATAATAACGAAATTTATTTAGGAGAAGAATATTTTTACATTTCTCCTTATAGAAAAATAAAATACCAATTAATTTTAGATATAATCACGGCACGCACAGAAGAATTATTAGAAATATGCTACAAAAAGAATACCAACATAAAAAATCTCAAAAGTAACGATAAACTTCACGTTTATATAGAGACGTCTGAATATGATAAAAACATTCAATATGCTTTAGAAAATAGCGAATTCACCACTTTAGAATGTGTTTTTTACAACAATAAAGAACAAAGCTCCTTAGGAGGCGTTAAAGGTGCCTGTGAACTAATTGGTAAAGGCTGGGAAAAAGAAGCAATTCCAATAACTAACAAAAAAAAATCACTAATCTCAGAATTTTTTTCAAGATTGTTCAACTAGTTTTTTAGTATTTTTTTGAAATATTAGTTGTTTTAAGTATGTCAGCGTTGTTTTGTATAAGAGTTGTGTGTTGCATTTATTTCAAAAAACAATTTTAAAACAAATAGAATTCAAGGGGATCGGACTCCACAGCGGTTTGGAAAGCAGAATAAAAATAATACCTGCCGACGAAAATGAAGGTATAAATTTTAAAAGAACTGATCTTGAACAAAACAATATTATAAAAGCAAATTTTGAAAATGTTTCTTCAGCTAAGCTATGCACCACAATTCAAAATAATTTTAAAGTAAATGTGTCGACCGTTGAGCATTTACTAGCAGCTCTTTATATTACGGGCATTGACAATGCAGTGATAGAAATTAATGCTCCTGAAGTGCCAATCATGGACGGATCCTCTAAAGAATTTGTAGAAACTATTTTAAAAACTGGAATTAAAGAGCAAAAAATAAAAAGGAAATATTTAAAAATTTTGAAAAAATTTGAAATTAAAGATAATGAAAAATTTATTTCAATAGAGCCAAATGAAAATGGTTTAAATGTTGACTTTGAATTAGTCTATTCAAACAATGTTATTGGGAAACAAAGAAATCAAATTAATTTTTCTGATAAAGATCTATCTAATGTGTACACATCAAGAACGTTCTGTTTATTTGAAGATGTCGAAAAAATAAAAAAAATAGGTTTAGCTAAAGGCGGATCTTTAGATAATGCAATAGTTGTAAAAGATAATGAAATTTTAAATTCCACAGGGCTTAGAAACAATAAAGAATTCGTAAACCATAAAATTTTAGATCTAGCAGGTGATTTTTTATTATCTGGTTATAGAATGCTAGGTAGTGTAACTTGCGTTCAAGGTGGCCACAGTTTAAGTAATCTTTTTTTAAAAACTTTGTTAAAAGACAGATCAAATTATTCTATGATTGAGTTAGAAGATTCAAAAACTATAAAGTCATATTTTAAAACATCAGCAAACAAGCTAGCAGTTAACGCTTAGAAATCTTTAAAATTTACCTACTTAATTTAATTTGATATAAGCAAAGAAATGTATCAAAAATTAATCTATCCATTTTTAATACTTTTTTTATTAATGTCTTGCTCTAAAAAAGAGCTAGAGTTAAAAAATATACCGGCTGATAAAGAAAAATCTTTTGAAATTTACAAAGAAGCTGTTGAAGCAATGAATGATGGAGATTTTTTATACGCTTCCAAAAAATTTTCTGAAGCAGAAGGGATTTTACCTCAAATCGAGTTTTCTGCAAAAGCGTCACTAATGTCTAGCTATTGTCTTTACTTAATCAATTTTTATCCAGAAGCTACTGCTAACTTGGAGCGCTTTTTAACTCAATATCCTGCAAATAAAAATGTAGCCTATGCGCATTATTTAATTGCACTTGCTTTGTATGAACAAATCTTAGATGAGAAAAAAGATATCAAAATACTCATTAGATCGAAAGAAAAAGCACAATATTTTATACAAAATTTTCCAGACACAGATTATGCACTAGATTTGAAATTTAAATTAAATCTTATAAATAATCAACTTGCTGCAAAAGAAATGTATATTGCAAAATATTACATAACTAGACAAAAATGGATACCAGCTATTAAAAGATTAAAAGATATCGTCGACAACTACTCTGAAACAGTTTTTATTGAAGAGGCTTTGCATCGACTTGTAGAGGTTTATTACACAATTGGTCTAACAAACGAAGCAAAGGCAGCAGCAGCAGTTTTAGGTTATAACTACAATTCAAGTGAATGGTACGTTCAAACTTACAAAATTTTAAATAAATCTTACAGACTACCCAAAAAATCTGAAATCAAAAAAAATAATGGACTAATAAAAAGAATAATTAAAAAAATACTTAATTAATTTTTTTTTTAAAATTAGAATTTATTTGCTCAAGAAACTCATTAGTAGTTAAATACTTTGCTGATTTATTTATTAATATAGCTAGATCTTTAGTCATAGATCCACTTTCTACAGTTTCAACACAAACACTTTCTAATGTCTCTGAAAACTTAGTCAAATCGTTGTTGTTATCTAATTTACCTCTATGAGCTAAACCTCTAGTCCAAGCAAAAATAGACGCAATAGGATTAGTGGAAGTTTCTTTTCCTTGTTGATGCATTCTATAGTGTCTTGTTACCGTGCCATGAGCAGCCTCAGCTTCAACCACTCTTCCATCAGGTGACATTAAAACACTCGTCATTAAACCTAGCGAACCAAAACCTTGAGCAACAGTGTCAGATTGGACATCTCCATCATAATTTTTGCAAGCCCAAATATATGCACCATTCCACTTCATAGCACAAGCAACCATGTCATCAATTAATCTGTGCTCATATGTTATTTTTGCAGTTTTAAATTTTTCAGAAAATTCTTTTTGAAACACTTCTTCAAATAAATCTTTAAATCTCCCATCGTAAGCTTTTAAAATAGTATTTTTAGTTGACAAGTAAACAGGCCAATTCCTTTGCAAACCATAGTTCATACAAGATCTAGCAAAATCTCTAATTGAAACATCTAAATTGTACATTGACATTGCAACACCGGGGCCAGGAAAATTAAAAACTTCAAATTCTTTTTTTTCTTTTCCATCTTCAGAAGTCCATTTAACTTCCATCTTACCTTTTCCGGGGACTAAGAAATCAGTTGCTTTATATTGATCTCCAAAAGCATGTCTTCCAATCACAATTGGTTTTGTCCATGTAGGAACTAATTTAGGAATATTTTTACATATAATTGGTTCTCTAAAGACCGTCCCACCCAGTATATTTCGTATCGTTCCATTTGGAGATCTCCACATTTTTTTTAAATTAAATTCTTTTACTCTTTCTTCGTCAGGAGTGATCGTTGCACATTTAATGCCTACGCCATATTTATTTATCGCATTTGCAGAGTCTATAGTTATTTGATCTGAAGTTTTATCTCTATTTTCTACACTTAAGTCGTAATATTTTATATCTATGTCTAAGTAAGGTGAAATAAGTTTTTTTTTGATAAACGACCAAATAATTCTAGTCATTTCGTCGCCATCTAACTCAACGATTGGGTTTTTTACCTTAATTTTGGACATATGTATTTTTATAAATATGAATTGATTAAAATGATTTTTTATACATATTAAGCTAAATTATCAAATTTAAAAATATGTTAAATACAGTTTTACCAAAAATACACAAAGAGGGTTACCGTTTTCTTGCTATAGCCATAGTAGTTACTTTCATTTGTCTGCTAGTTTCAAAAGCTTTAGGGTTAATTGCAATTTTATTAACGGTATGGGTTTATTATTTTTTTAGAGACCCTGATAGAATTTCCATCCAGGATGACAGTTTTTTAGTAAGTCCTGCAGACGGTTTAATTTCCAATATTTCAGAAGTAGACGGGCCTATAGAACTTTCTTTAGAAAATAAAAAATTTACTAAAATTAGCATTTTTATGAATGTTTTTAATTGTCATGTTAATCGAACACCTGTTTCAGCGAAGATAGAAGAAATACTTTACAAGCCAGGAAAATTCCTGAATGCTTCACTTGATAAATCTAGTGAAGAAAATGAGAGAAATTATTATAGGCTAAAATTAAAAAACGGTGAAGAGATGGTAATTGTTCAAATAGCGGGATTAATAGCTAGAAGAATAGTAACTGAAGTTGAAGTCAACCAATCTATTGAACAAGGTGAACGGATTGGAATGATAAGATTTGGAAGCAGAGTAGATGTTTATTTTAATAATAGAAAATTGTTAGCTAAATTAGGACAAAACGTAGTTGCTGGTGAAAGTCTACTAGCAGTTAAATAAAATGGAAGAAAAAAATCCTTTTAAATTTGTATCATCAAAAAAATCTAGATTTATTTTACCCAACCTATTAACATTAATTGGTGTTTGCCTAGGTATTAGTTCAATAAAATTTGCACTAGATCAAAATTATAACTTGGCAGTAATATTTTTAATTTTTGCTGCTATTTTAGATACATTAGATGGAAGAATAGCTAGATTAATTAAAGGAACTTCTGAATTTGGAAAGGAATTAGATTCACTCACAGACTTTGTTAGTTTTGGTATAGCTCCAGCTTTCATATTGTACTTTTGGGAATTAAAGAATTATGGAAAAATAGGATGGGCTATAACTTTAATTTTTTCCGTATGTTGCGTATTAAGACTCGCAAGATTTAACCTGACAAAAAT
>Ga0115003_10004302_pt1 | contig 10990 bp, 13 predicted proteins | sample ArcticOcean_MG_C_7_FD_88736 | JGI IMG/M metagenome (GOLD analysis project Ga0115003, IMG submission 88736) | Marine microbial communities from western Arctic Ocean - ArcticOcean_MG_CB11_88 | ecosystem: Environmental > Aquatic > Marine > Oceanic | place: Arctic Ocean: Canada Basin | collected... | reverse complement strand
TAGTGGGTCGGCGCACCTTTGGCGTATAGCTCACTTCAACCAATAGCTGCACCAGCCGGTCCAGCGCTTCTTGGCGATTTTTTTCCTGGCTGCGAGTGGTCTGTGCCTTGATCACAATCACCCCCTCTTTGGAGATACGCTGATCACTTAGCTTTAACAGCCGGTGCTTAAATAATTCCGGTAACGATGATTCCTTCACATCAAAGCGCAGATGAATCGCCGAGGAGACTTTATTGACGTGCTGCCCGCCGGGACCCTGAGAGCGCACCGCGGACAGCTCAATCTCACTGTCGGGAATCGATACGCCAGGGGTGATGTACAACATGGCTAGGCCGTGGCCTCAATAAATTCAAAGCGGGCAATAGCTTTGCCATCCCGCTCTATGGTTTCTGTAAACATCGCCAGAGGGCGAACCCAGAGACTGAAATCACCATAGAGGGTTTTGTAGACAGCCATTATTTCCTCTGTCTCACTGTGCCGAGCAACCCCGATGACTTCGTAGAGGTTACCTTTGTAGTGCTTGTAAATTCCAGGGGCCAAATTCATATTAAGATCTTTCAATTATGTGGGTGGTAATATTAAGTTTAGTCGACAGATTCAACTGTAGCTCGTCACCCAGCGCCAGAGGGCCGACGCCCGCGGGGGTGCCGGTTAGAACAGTATCTCCAGGCTGTAGCGTGAAAAACTGGCTGATATAAACCAACAACGGTAACACTGGCGTGATCATATCCGCACTATTGCCGTCTTGTTTTAACTGGCCATTTTGACGCAGCTGAATTTGCTGATCCTGTAACTCAAAAGCGGGCACCGTAACAAAGTCGGATAGCGGGCAAGCATCGTCAAAGGCCTTGGCTTTTTCCCAGGGCAGACTTTGCTGCTTCAATTCAGCCTGCAAATCGCGCAGGGTTAAATCCAGACCAATGCCGACACCGGCTATGGCATCGGCTGCCTGCTGTTCAGAGCAACGAGTTAGAGGCTGACCAATCAACACTGTCATCTCCGCTTCAAAGTGACAGGAGCCCCATGCAGTGGGAATCTCGACCGGCTCGCCGAGATCCGCCAGCGCCGTGCTCGGCTTAATAAACAGCACCGGTTCCTGGGGAACCGGATTATTCAGCTCTTTGGCATGATCCGCATAATTTCTGCCGACGCAGACAATTTTGCCCAGGGGCAGTGACGCGGGAACGCCATCGACAATATGAATGTAAGCTGACATTGAGTTTCCTTAGAACAAAATAAGCGGGCGACATAAAAGGGCGGGCTAACATTACCAGGCAAGAGCCCAAACCGATTAGAAGATAATTGACTTGTTATCGTTGAGCAGCAGCGCGCCTTTAACCACCCGGTAAATCGCCCACAGCGTAAGAATGCCCCAGACCAGCCAGCCCAACAGTAGTATCCAGGAGATCAACCCCACCACCCACCAGAGTAATCCACACCAAAAGGTATTGAGCTGCCAGCGAAAGTGGGTTTCCAGCCAGGTACCTCTGATGCTGTCGTACTTAATATAATTGACCATCATCGCAGCAATCCAGGTCAATCCACCAGTAACGAAACCGAAGCCCTGCAAGATATAGACAAGGAACGCGAGATTTTTGCGCTCGGCTAACGAGGGATCGAGAAATTCCGAATCGGTAACATTCTCATTGGTGATCATGGGATTTACTCTTCTGGCTTACAGGCTTGCGGCAGCCTTAGCTGATAAAAGGTTAATTAACGGTCAAACAACTTGCCTGGATTCATAATATGGTTTGGGTCGAAGGCTTGCTTAATACTACGCATCATATCCATTTCGACTGCCGATCGGGAATAGTGTAGGTAATCTTTCTTCAGTAACCCAACCCCGTGTTCAGCGGAAACACTGCCTTCATACTTGGCCAACAGCTGACCGATTTCAGTGCTGACATTAGCACATTTGCGATGGAACTGATCTATCGTTAGCGCCCTTGGCTTGAGTATATTGAGATGCAAATTGCCGTCGCCTATATGGCCGTACCAGATAATCTCAAAACCCGGATACTGCTCCATGACCAGCTGATCAACCTCGCCAATAAAATCTGCCATGCGCGAAATGCGCACAGAGATATCGTTTTTATAGGGCTGCCATTGCCAGAGAGTCTCGGATATATCCTCGCGCAATTTCCACAGACTTTTTGCCTGAGACAGACTTTGACTGATAACCCCATCCAACACCCAACCTCTACCCACACAGTGTTCAAACAGTTCCATGGCCTTATCCACAACCGCTGGGCTGCTGTGCTCGAACTCCAGCAGCGCATAAAAAGCGGTCTGGGTCTGAAATGGCACCGCATGACCCCGGTGCGCGACCACCTTATCCAGAGCCTGCTGAGAGAAGAATTCAAAGGCACTGAGATCCAGATCGCGACTAAAGCAGGTCAAGACATCGACAATCTGAGCAAAATGCTCAATGCCCAGTACCATCACTGACGATTCCAGCGGTGCCCGAGCCAACTGAATCGTCGCCTCACAGATCAGCCCCAGAGTTCCTTCAGAGCCAATAAATAGATGGCGTAGATCGTAGCCGGTATTATTTTTCGCCAACCCTTTATTGAGTTCAATAATATCGCCGGCGCCATTGACCACTTTAAGGCCAGCCACCCAGTTGCGAGTCATGCCGTACTTGATCACTTTGATGCCGCCGGCATTGGTGGCTATATTGCCGCCAATCTGACTGGACCCTGAAGAGGCAAAATCCACCGGATAAAACAGTCCCCGCTCTTCGGCAAATTGCTGTAACCGCCCAGTGATCATTCCGGCGCCCACTGTGACACTGCGATCCATAGAGTTAAATTCAATAACTTGATTCATCCGGTCAAGGGCCACCACCAGCTCGCCGTCCTTTGCCACGGCACCACCGCTGAGGCCAGTCCTTCCACCAGAAGGCACAATCGCCAAATTACACTGATTGGCAAAGCGCACAATAGACTGAACCTCATCGACAGTTCCCGGCAACACCACCGCGCAGGGTGCCGCTTGCCACAAGCTGGTGCGATCGACACCAAAGCGCTGTAAATCGTCTGCTTCGAGTAATACTCGCGACTCGCCAACAATTGTAATTAGCTGCTCAATAACATGCGGTGGCAACATCTTGGTTAATCCTGTTTATCAATAGTCACTTAGATAGAAGTAGGCCTGCGTTTTTGAGCCCTTTCTCGAAAACGGAAATAATATCATCGAGCTGTCGCTTTAAATTCATTTCGAGAGTTTAAAAAGCGTTTTTAGCCTCAAAGAAGCTCCCATAAAAATAACGCGCGGAGAACAAAAATCCACTAGTGGCACCATTTCGGCCCTTAACCTTGTCCCAAATCATGAAAATTGGTTAAAAAATGATCAAAATAGTGGTTTATTTGATTAAAGATCACTCAAATATTAGCAAAAGCAATAAAAACCCAATACACTGCGCGGTCTGAATTGACGGTTGCACACTTTAGTGTCTGTTGAAACAGTAATGCCTTGATAGGATGTGTTTTACATTTAGTAAAATCAGAAATTGAAAGGTATAGGCTAGCCCCGTTACGAGGCTGGATATTTTAAATGCCTTAAACGGTACACAATTTTTTTATAAGTGAGGTTAGTTATGTCGGATAGAGTTTCTGGCACTGTTAAGTGGTTCAACGACAGTAAAGGTTTTGGTTTCATCGAGCAAGAAGGCGGCGGTGACGTATTTGTTCACCACAGCGCAATCCAAGCTGATGGTTTCAAATCTCTGAAAGAAGGCCAAGCGGTAACGATGGAAGTTACTCAAGGTCAGAAAGGCGCTCAAGCTGAGAACGTAGTTGCCGATTAATTTCTGATTATGCCCTAGGGTAAATTAGTAAATTATGAGAAACCCGATAAGAAATTATCGGGTTTTTTTATGCCTTGAAGAAAGTACCCGACAAACACAGGACTTACCTGCGCACTGAGCTCGACTCAATAGACTGGGTTCGACGGACCAAAGCGAGGAAGCGCATACCGGGAGCGAGGAAGCGCAAGCAGAAGACAAGCTAGCAAACGCCTATGGAGAGCAGGGAAGCGCAAAAAGAGCCAGCGAGAAAGCGCACATAGAGAGCAAGAAAGCGCACATAAAAAGCCCCAGGCAAAAAAAATCCCGCCAACCGGCAGGACTTTTCGACAAGCTACAGGCCACTTACTTAATCTTGGCTTCTTTGTAGATCACATGCTTACGGATAGTGGGATCATACTTCTTGATCTCCATTTTCTCAGGCATATTGCGCTTGTTTTTATCTGTAGTGTAAAAGTGTCCAGTGCCAGCACTGGATACCAAACGAATTTTTTCTCTCGCTGATTTAGCCATCAGTAGTCTCCTTAGACCTTCTCGCCACGAGCTTTAAGCTCAGACAAAACTATTTCAATACCTTTTTTGTCAATGATACGCATACCTTTAGTAGATACGCGAAGCTTAACAAAGCGTTTTTCGCCTTCAACCCAAAAACGGTGGGAGTGAAGGTTTGGCTCAAAGCGTCGACGTGTTCTGTTTTTCGCGTGAGATACATTGTTTCCAGCCATTGGGCGCTTGCCTGTGACTTGACATACTCTGGACATTTCTACTGCCTCTGATTGCAATTGTGATGACCGAATCGTAATCCGCTCAACACGTGAATTCTGAATATCTAACCCTAGTTGCAGGACCCTCCCGCAAAGGGGCGCAATTTATACCAGAAAGGCCTATCTGAATCAAATCAAATTGCCGGATTAGACGGTATTGAGGGATTTAATTGGCATAACCTCATAATTTGCCACGCTGGGCCAGAGAGACGACCTCTCCACGACCAATTACCAGATGATCGAGCAAACGGATCTCAACCAGATTAAGCGCCTGTTTTAGACGCCGAGTAATATCAATATCAGCCTGACTGGGCTCAGCCGAACCTGATGGATGGTTGTGGGCGACTATCACCGCCGCGGCATTTTTGCGCAGGGCGCGCGCCACCACTTCCCGGGGATGAACACTGGCGGCATCAACGGTGCCCTGAAACAGCTCATAGGTATCAATTAGCTGATGCTTGCTGTCGAGCAATAGCATCATAAAGACTTCGCGCTTGTAGTCGCGCATTTGCACCGAGAGATAGTCGCTAACCTTTTCGGGACTGATGAATACCGGCTGGCCTTCGAGCTGCTCCTGCAAGTAGCGGCCGGTCAATTCAATCGACGCCTTAAGCTGAACATACTTTGCAGTACCGACACCCTTGGCTTTGCAAAAGGTTGAATGATCAGAGCTGATAAGTGGCCCGAGACCACCAAACTCTTTGATCAAATTGCGCGCTAGATCAATTGCGGTGATTCCCGGCAGTCCAGTGCGCAGAAATATCGCCAGTAACTCGGCGTCAGAAAGTGCCGACGCCCCCCGAAGAATTAACTTCTCTCGCGGCCGTTCGTTCTCCGGCCAGTGGCTTATAGCCATAGTAAGTCCTTATTTATTGCTACAGAATTCCTTGTCTTAATGCTATCTTACAGCCTTTATTTGAGCTGTCCGGACGATTAATGAGTACCCTTTCAAACAAACGAATAATAGTTGGCGTCAGTGGCGGCATCGCCGCTTACAAGAGTGCCGAACTTGTCAGGCGACTACAGGACGCTGGCGCTGAGGTGCGGGTAGTGATGACCCCTGGCGCTGAAGAGTTTATTCGGCCGCTGACATTGCAGGCTCTCTCGGGACATCCCGTGCATGCCGACCTGCTCGACCCTGAGGCTGAAGCCGGCATGGGCCATATTGAACTGGCGCGCTGGGCCGACCTGGTTTTGATTGCACCAGCTACTGCCGACTTTATTGCCACCATGGTTCACGGCCGTGCCAACAGCCTATTAAATGCCATCTATCTGGCGACACCGGTAGTAGTTGCCGTGGCCCCGGCAATGAACCAAGGTATGTGGTCGCACCCGGCGACTACCGCTAATATTGAGCTACTCAGGCAGCGCCAAGTGAGAATATTGGGCCCCGACAACGGCGTCCAAGCCTGCGGCGATATTGGCCCAGGACGCATGCAGCAGCCAGATATGTTGGTGGAGCAGGTTGTCGCCTGCTTTGCCTCACAGCAACTGAGCGGCAAGAAAATGGTGATTACCGCCGGACCCACTCGCGAGGCGATTGATCCGGTGCGCTATATCAGCAATCACAGCTCGGGGAAAATGGGTTACGCCCTGGCCGAGGCGGCCATTGAAGCTGGCGCAGAGGTCACCTTGATCTCGGGGCCAGTGAATCTTCAGCCGCCGGAACGCTGCACTCTTATTCCAGTGATTTCTGCCGCCGATATGCACAGCGCCACCATGAGTGCCTGCGCCAATGCCGAGATTTTGATTGCATCAGCGGCCGTGGCGGATTATCGGCCGGTGACCGTGGCCACCCAGAAAATCAAAAAACACGCCGACGCCATGACCCTGGAAATGGAAAAAAATCCGGATATTGTCAGTGCCGCAGCCAGTGAATACAGCGACCTATTTGTGGTGGGCTTTGCCGCCGAGACCCAGGATGTGGAGAGTTACGCCCGCGGCAAACTCGAGCGCAAAAATCTCGACGCCATAGTCGCCAACGATGTATCGCGCAGCGATGTGGGTTTTAACAGTGATAACAATGAAGCTTGGTGGATCAGTGCAGATACCAGCAAGGCCTTTAGTATAAGGAGCAAAACGCAACTGGCTCGCGACATTGTCGCCGCTATAGCAGAGCAGCTCGGTTAACGAGAGTCACGCCAAGTACGCCAGTTGTAATTGAATAATGGATTTAAAAACAGATCATCTCAGCGCCGCTGACATCCCAGAATGGGTGTTTCGCGACTATGATATTCGCGGCCTCGCCGATACCGAGATATGCCCCCAGTTCGCCCTGGGTCTCGGTCGAGCGCTGGGGTCTCTGCTGCACGACAGTGCAGCGGAAAACCTATCAGAGAATAAAGTCAGCCCCTCAGTTTATATTGGCCGCGATGCGCGACTGAGCTCTGCGAGCCTAGCGAGCGCCTTAATCGAGGGCTTAGCTTCCTTTGGCTGCGATATTATCGACCTTGGGGAAATCACCACACCAGCGCTGAATTTTGCCGTCCACCACGGCGACCGCGGCGGCAATGGCATTATGGTCACTGCCAGCCACAATCCAGCTACCTATAACGGCTTTAAAATTATTCTTCAGCACCAGGTGATTTCTGGCGAGACCTTGCAGCAGCTGATACCAATGCTGCGCGACCAAAAGCTGCGCAGAGAACAATCCCTTAAAGAACCGACCACCGAAGCCCCGGGAAACATTAGCCAAGCCGATATAGTCACGCCATACCTCGACCATATTGTCGACATCAGCAGGCTGAGCAAATCATTTAAGCTGGTGGTCGATGGCGCCAATAGCAGTCCCGGACCTATTGCTACACAGCTATTTGACCGCCTTGGCTGCCTGACCTTTCCACTCTATTGCGATATCGACGGCTCATTTCCTAACCATCCGCCAAACCCGGCAGACGAGAACAACCTTGCGGATCTGCGCCACCATGTCACAGCACATCAGGCCGACCTCGGCTTGGCGTTTGATGGCGACGGCGATCGCGTGGTGGTTATCTCAGGTCGCGGTCGAATTATCTGGCCGGATCAGCTGATGATGGTGTTCGCCCGAGATGTACTCGCCCAACAGCCCGGCGCCGATATTATCTTCGACGTTAAAAGCAGCAGTCGACTAGCAGATATCATTCGTCAGCACGGTGGCAATCCGGTGATGTGCAAGACCGGTCATGCCCATGTGAGAAAGCAGGTGGATGATAAAAATTCCCCCCTGGGCGGCGAATTTAGCGGTCATATCTTCTTTAATGATCGCTGGAGGGGGTTTGATGACGGACTCTACGCCGCAGTGCGCCTACTAGAGATTCTCTGCGAGCGGGGGCAAACCTTAGATCAAGTTATCGACGAACTGGAGACCAGCGTCTCCACCGCGGAGATTTTGCTGCCGATAAGTGAAGATGAGAAATTTGAGCTGATGAAAACCCTGGCTGCCGGCTGCCAATTCCCTCAGGCTCATGTCATCTGTCTCGACGGATTACGTGTAGAATACCCCAGTGCCTGGGGGCTGATTAGAGCGTCAAATACCTCCGCAAACCTGACCCTGCGATTTGAAGCCGACGACGAAGACGCCATGGCCGAGGTCAAGGCAGTGTTCCGCAAGGAGCTGTCGCCCTTTATTAACAACATAAAAGAATATATTTGATATGTCATTAACTAGCACAGAAGCCAAGACCACAGCAGAAGTGATCGCTCGCACACTACCCTATATCCAACGCTTTTCTGGCAAGACCGTGGTGGTGAAATACGGCGGCAACGCCATGGGTGATGACAAACTCAAGCTCAGCTTTGCCCGCGATATAGTGCTGATGAAAGCGGTGGGCATCAATCCAGTCGTGGTTCACGGCGGCGGCCCACAGATCGGCGAGTTACTCGAGCGCCTGTCAATCGAATCGAAATTTATTGATGGTATGCGTGTCACCGACAGCAAGACCATGGATGTGGTGGAGATGGTGCTCGGGGCGACCGTTAATAAAGAGATCGTCAATATGATCAGCGCCGCAGGCGGCAGAGCCTTTGGTGTCACCGGCAAAGACGGTCAGCTGATTAAAGCGAAAAAGCTGGTGGTCTCCCATAAGACACCAGATATGTCAGCGCCGGAAATTATCGATATAGGCCAGGTGGGCGAAGTCGCCTCAATCGATACCAGCGTGATCAATATGCTGGTGGATGGTGGATATATCCCTGTGATTGCTCCCATCGGTGTGGGCGAAGACGGCTCTTCTTACAATATTAATGCCGACCTGGTGGCCGGTAAAATGGCCGAAGTACTGGGGGCGGAAAAGCTGGTGTTGCTGACCAATGTCGCCGGACTAAAAGACAAGAGCGGTGAAATTCTCACCGGCCTGACCACCAATCGCGTCAATGAACTGATTGCCGACGAAACTATTTACGGTGGCATGTTGCCCAAAATTCGCTGCGCCCTAGATGCCGTTAAAGCGGGCGTAAACAGCGCCCATATTATTGATGGTCGAGTGGAACACGCAGTAATGCTAGAAATCTTTACCGACGAAGGCGTCGGCACCCTAATAACAAACTGTGACAACAGTGAAGAGGAAAACGCCTAATGGCTAAAAAACCCGGTACCCGCGCCCAAGAAATTCTCCAAGCCCTAGCTCGCATGCTTGAACATTCAGGTGGTGGACGAATTACCACTGCGGCACTGGCCGCTGAAGTGGGCGTTTCTGAAGCGGCTCTCTATCGACACTTCCCCAGTAAAACCCGTATGTATGAGGGGCTGATCGACTTTATTGATGAGACAATTTTTGCCCGGGTGCGCGGCATCGTCAGCGACGAGCCAGACCCGATTAATCAGTGCTACCGAATCCTCAGCTTGGTGCTGGCATTCTCGGAGAAGAACCCGGGTATCACACGTATTCTGAATGGCGATGCGCTTACCGGCGAGACTGAACGACTGCATGATCGTGTAGCCCAGTTTTTTGACCGCTTGGAATCACAGCTTAAGCAGATACTCCGTGAAGCAGAAGTTCGCGATGGTTTAAAACTGCAGGTGCCAGTGGCCACTGCAGCCAACTTAATGCTCTGCAGTGCCGACGGAAAAATCAGTCAATTTGTGCGCAGTCAGTTTAAGACTCCGCCAACTCAGAACTGGCAGGAACAGTGGCAGCTTTTGACTGCCGCCATGTTTGAGTAACGGTTTAGACAGGCTGTTAGCTTTAGAAATGTTAGTGCAGCGCGACGTTATCGGCGCTGCACTAATAGTGTTTTTAGCTAAACGCCGTACTGCTCTCTGTAACCTTCAATCGCAGCGATCAACGCATCGTTCTCAGGCTTGGCTTTCAGATAGTCGGTGATATCGCCAATATCGACAATGCCCACCACTGGGATGGAGAAATCTCGCTCCACTTCCTGAATCGCCGACAGCTCAGATTTACCCTTTTCTTTGCGATCCAGACCAATCACTACACCGGCCGCTGAAGCACCCGCACTTTCGACAATTTGCATAACTTCGCGAATCGCCGTGCCTGCGGTAATCACGTCATCAATAATTAAGACTCGACCTTCAAGAGGTGCACCGACCATAGTGCCACCCTCGCCGTGATTCTTTGCCTCTTTGCGGTTAAAGCAGTAAGGCACATCGCGACCATGGTGATCGGCGAGGGCGATTGAAGTGGCTGCCGCTAAGGTAATCCCTTTATAGGCTGGGCCAAACAACACATCAAACTCAATACCCGACTCGACGATAGCCGCGGCATAGCTGCGACCCAATTCGGCCAGAGCGCGACCTGTATAGAATTGCCCTGCATTGAAAAAGTATGGCGAGACGCGACCCGATTTAAGAGTGAACTCGCCAAACTTGAGTGCACCGCTGCGCAAGCCATTGTCGATAAACAGGGTTTTGTAATTATTTTCAGTTGTCATAATATTTTTCACTGCTATTGGTTTTAACTTATTGTCTTTAACTTATTGCTCTAAGATTACTTAGCTCTTTATTGAGCTGTTCATTACTGAGCTAGGGCCATCTTCTGCACACGCACCAAGTCAGCGATACCCTGCTTGGCGAGCGCTAACATTGCGCTCAACTCTTCTTCACTAAAGGGTGCTCCCTCAGCAGTTCCCTGAACTTCGATAAAGCCGCCCTCGCTGTTCATCACCACATTCATATCGGTTTCAGCTTTGGAGTCTTCGGGATAATCTAAGTCCAGTACTGGCGTACCCTTATAGATACCTACAGATACCGAGGCGATCATAGTTAACAAGGGATCATCGAGAATCGCTTTTTTACGTTGCAGGTGACGGATCGCATCGACCATGGCCACACAGGCGCCAGTAATGGCAGCTGTACGAGTACCGCCATCAGCTTGAATCACATCGCAATCAATATTGATCGTGTGCTCGCCAAGTTTTTTCATATCCACGGCAGCTCTCAGTGAACGGCCAATCAAGCGCTGAATTTCCTGGGTGCGGCCACCCT
>Ga0115003_10004298_pt1 | contig 10993 bp, 12 predicted proteins | sample ArcticOcean_MG_C_7_FD_88736 | JGI IMG/M metagenome (GOLD analysis project Ga0115003, IMG submission 88736) | Marine microbial communities from western Arctic Ocean - ArcticOcean_MG_CB11_88 | ecosystem: Environmental > Aquatic > Marine > Oceanic | place: Arctic Ocean: Canada Basin | collected... | reverse complement strand
TTCTTTTTTCTTTTTTTTCTTTTTCTTTTTTTTTTTTTTTCTTTTTTATTAGTATTTATATATGATTATAAAATTAAAAAATCTCTTAATAATAGATTTTGAAAACTTTATGTTGCGTTTGAATGATCTTCATCTTCTAAATTATTATAAAATTCTTCAATTAAACTATAGATATCATCATTTCTAGAGATAGAATCCTCTATTAACGTGTCTAATACATTTCCCAAATCCACAAAAATTTTTTTTATTGTTATTTTTAATATATCAAAATCTTCTTTAAATTTTGGATCATCTATATTTTTAATTTTAAATTTTTTTATATTATTTATTATAGTTTCTAATTCTTTTAATATTGGTTTTTGATCATCAAAAAAATTTACAATTTTATTCTTAAAAAAATCTCTATATTTCTTTAAAGTTCTTAAATTACTTTTTTTAAACTCAATTATTGTATTTTCTTTTTTTTTATATATTTTTACTTGTAATGCTATTTTATTTTTTATATCATCTGGTAATTCTTCATAGTTTTGGTCATATATTTTTTTATTTTTTTTTCTTTTTCTATAAGTTCTTTGAATTTTTTTTATAGCACTACTTTTCCTTTTACTACTACTTTTCCTTTTACTACTACTTTTCCTTTTACTACTACTGTTTTTTAATGTTGCTCTTAATGTTGCTCTTGATTTTGCTCTTAATTTTGCCATTTCTATTAAACTTAGTGGTCGATTTTTTTTATCCATAATTATATTATTATATATAAATAATTATATTTTATAAATATTGATTATTAAATTCTTCAAATGTTAAAATCTTTGTATTAGCTTGTGATTTTGCTTTTTTGATTTTTCCTTTTTCAACATCTTTTGAACCTACTATTAATATTGTTGTTTTTTTTGTTAAACCTCCTTCTATTGTTGCTCCTAATTCTTCTAGTTCTGTTGCAAATTCTTTTTTTGTTTTATTTACTCCTTTAAAATCAGATAGAACTATTATTTCATCTTTTAAAGTTTGTGGTTTTTCTGGTTTATCTTCTTTTTCTTTAGATTTTGATTTGCTTTCTTCTTTTTCTTTAGATTTAGGTTCGGTTGATTTGATTTTTAATATATTTGATTCTTCTAAAAATTTTTGAAATAGCGGTAATGCTTCTACGAATTGTAGAGCTGTTTTTTCACCCAAACCTTCTACTGATTTAATTTTTGTTATTAGTTCTGCTTTTTCTTGTGTTTGTATTGTTTGTATTGTTTGTGTTTGTGTTGTTGTTAAAATATCTGGATGCGCTTTCAATATTAATTGAATTCGTTTTTCCGCAAAACCTCTACCAAAAATATTTGATGCTGATGCTATTTTTGCTAAAGAAGAAATTTTTACTTGTTTTTGTATTGAATTATGGATTTTTGTTGCCATTTTATCTTTAAAAGTATCTATAGATTCTATATCTTCTTTTGATAATGCTAAAATTTGTTGTATAGTATTATGATTTGCTTTTATTAATTTTTTAACATTGCCCTCTCCTAAACCTTCTACTTCTAATGTTTTGAAAAATCCTGTAATATTTTTCAAAAGAACAGTTTCATTTGTTTCTGGATTTTTTAATACAAAATCGGTATTGGTTTTGTTAAATGCATATTCGCTTTTGGGTAGTTTTGGTAAAATTGCTTCATCTGCTGGTGTTAATACTTCTAAAATATTTGGAATTACACCACCTGATCTATTTAATTTTATTGTTGTTCCCAAACCTATTTTATTATCTAATACATATTTTGCATTAAAACAAGTTGCATATGTTACTGTTACGCCATCTACTTCTATTGGTTCAATTTCTATTTTTGGTTTTAAATAACCATCTTTTGATGCTTCATAATGAACATTAACTACTCTTGCTTCTACTACTTGGTCGGTAATTATCATTTTGAATGCAAATGCATGGTCTGGATTTTTACTTTGTCTTGGATATACTTTATCTTCAATATTAATTATTCCATCAATAGTATATTCATAATTTGCTTTATAATTTGTTAATTTTTCTGATAAAAATTCATTTGTTAGTTTTGTTTGGCTAATATTTTTTTCGTAGCGAACTATATTGATATTTGGTTTTAAACTTTCTAAAAATTCAAATTGTTCGGATGGTTTTAGCTCTATTGGAACTATTACTTCATATGCTACAAAATCTAAATCGGCGATTTTAATTTCCTCTATTTTTGTTAATTTTTTTTTATTTACTAATCCTGATACAAAATTTCTTGAATTTTTATAACTTTTTGAATATTTATTCTTAAATACTTCTTCTTTAATAATTAATTCACCTCTTATTGCCATTGGTTCTTCTGTTTTAGGTGGTAGTTTTAATAATGGTATTAAATGATCTATTGATTGACCATATTTTCCATTACCACGGGTATAAAGATGTGGAATTGTTTCATTTGTAGTATATAATGCACTTACTCCATCTAATTTTGCAGAGATTACAAAGGGGTCACTATATTTTGATTTGAATTTTGTTAAAGCATTTGTGTCCGGTTTTATTTTATCCATTGACCACATTTCATATGGAAGTTTTACTTTATCTTTTGTTATTTCTAGTGCCGCGTGTTGGTCTTTAGCAATATTATTATTTGGATATTTTTCTAACATATAATCCCTTAAAATATCATATTGGTTATCACTTAATAATGGTTCTGAATCTGAATCATAATAGGTTTTGTTTATTAATTTTATCATTTGTGTTAGCTCATCTTCTGAATAAAATGTTAATTCTTTTACTTTATTTTTGAAATCTTCTATATTTTTAATTATTGATTTTTTTGTTGATTTAACTTTTAGTGTTTTATTTTTTGGTTTTGCTTCATCTTTTGATTTTAATGTTTTTGCTTCTGGTTTTTTTACGGGTACTTCTTCTTTTGGAGGTACTTCTTCTTTTGGAGGTACTTCTTCTTTTGGAGGTACTTCTTTTTTTGGAGGTACTTCTTCTTTTGGAGGTACTTCTTCTTTTGGAGGTACTTCTTCTTTTGGAGGTACTTCTTCTTTTGGAGGTACTTCTTCTTTTATTGGTACTTCTGGTTTTGGTGGTACTTCTGTTTGTGGTGGTACTTCTGGTTTTGGTGGTACTTCTGTTTGTGGTGGTACTTCTTCTGCTGATTTATCTTTTAAAACTACTGCATTTCCATCTTTGCGTTCGTTTGGTTCTTTATAAATCATATTTAAATAATCAAATATATCTTTTTCTGATTTAAAAGTTGGATTTGTAATTTTTTCTGTTTTTTCTTTTGCTTTGTTGATTTTATGTAATCCATGTTCATTTAATGTAAGTTGTTGATTTAATGCGTGTTGTCTCATTGCTGTATTAAATTCTTTTGAACCAGTAAAATATAATATTGAGAAAGCATATTCTTCTTGTGTTGCATATAAAAAGTCAACTCTTCGTGCTTTTGATTCCGGAGTTAATTTTGCAATAACCATTGATTTAGAGTCTCCATTTGTTAATTGAGCAACAATAATATTTTTTTTGACCAATAATTTAATAAAATCATAATAAATAAGTTTGTTATTATTATAACTTGTAAATATGAAATCAATATCACCTGATTCTGGTTTTCCTCGTCTATAACTACCAACTATTTCAAATTTGTGATTTGTTAATGATTCATCGTTTGTGTTTAATAGCTCTAAAAATTCTTTTTTGAAAAGTTTTTCAAATTCTACTATTTCTGCTCTTGGTATTCTTTCGTTTGTTTCTTCAAAATAAATTAATCCTTTTTGTTGTTTGTCATCTAAAAGTGGAAGGTTTTTCTTTTTTCCACGTATTTTTTCATCTTTGCGTTTTTTTAGTTCTTCAATAGTAAATATATTTAAATCTATTATTTCTTGTGATCGTGCATCTCCTATTCCGTGAATTTGCATAAATATTTCTTTGATTTTTTCTTTTTTATATTCTTCTATACCTTCTGGATATTTTTCACGTAATGTAATTAGATTTTTTACTTGTTTAGTTAAAATAAATTCGTTTAATTTATCAATCATTGCTTTTCCTATTCCTGGTAAATCTTTAATTTGTGATGAATCATTTAATTCGTCATTTAAATTCTCAATTATTTCAATTGCTTTTGCATAACTATTTGCTTTGAAACTATCTTTTACATATTTTTTATTGTAAAACTTTAATTCTTTTAAAATTTCTATATAGTCTTTTTTGTAATCTATTGTTGTCATTTAATATAGTTTAAATAATTATTATTAATATTTTTTATTAATATTTTTTAATTTTCAATTTTAATTTATATATATAATTTTCTTTGCTATATATAAATTAATATGGTTTTTAAAATGTTTAGTACAGGATCTCATACAAGAAAAATGAATGGAAAACTTATTAAAGATGATAATTATAAATTGAAAGTAAATCCTTTTAATAAAGGTTTAGTTTATTTGAATACTAAACAAAAAAAAGGTAAGAAATATTACAATTATGAAACTAATTTTGATGATAAAGAAGATTTTATGAAACAATTTAATGAAAATGATAGATCTTTATTTAAAATGAATAAAAGATTGGGACAACAAACTATAAAAAGAAAACCTTATGTTAAAAGAAAATTTGAACAAGGTAAGAAAAAATTTGATAAAAAAATTCATGGTTTAAAACAAACATTAAAAAAAATTTATATCCATAAAAATAATCTAGCTAAACGTTTAAAAAGGAAAATTAATACAGCTAAAAAAGATAAGGTTAAATATGTTAATAAACGTAATTAGTTAATTCTCATAAATTTTTATAAATATTTGAGAAAATTGGATTATTTTTATTAATTTCTATTTTTTTTAATAAATCTTCTTTGCTTATTAGATTTTTATTTAAATTATTTAAATATTTATTATTTGCATAAAGTATATTATTAATATAATAAATATATTCAATATAAAATTTGTGATTCTGATTTTTTTTTAAATCTTTTAATAATATTATAAAGTCATTAAGATTGTTTAATTCTTCAAATTCAAATAGTATAATTTTATTATTTTTCTTAATAAAATTATTTATTCCTTCCAATTCATAATCATTATAAATAGTTGATGCATATAAATTATTTCCACAATCTATTAATAAATTTTCTGTTTCCGAATGATTATTATTGTTTTTAAGATTTATATTTAATGATATATTATAACTCATTGTTTCTTACTTATAAATTTTATATATTATATTTTATATTTTCTGTATTATAATAAATATTAAATATTAAAAATATTATTAACAATTTAATTAATAATAATATTTAATAATGTATAGCCTATATAGCCATGAGTATTTAAATAATGTTGATTATTTTGTAAAATGTTTTTTTACTAATACTTCTAATTATTGTATAACTTATAATAAACAAAATATTTTACAAGCTAATAATGATGACGATGATGATTTTATAACAAAATTTGATTATAATTTTTTAAATATTTCATGTTTTATATTTTTTATAATATCTTCTTTTTCTTGGTTATTATTTTTTATAGGAAACATACATCTTAATATTAATGAAAAATTTATTGCTTATTATACTGATAACGTTTTTAGTCTTGATTATGATATTTTTTTATTTGAATATTTTGAAGAATTTGATGATTTAATAAATAGAGATTTATCTGAAAATGATTTAAAAAAATTAAAAAATGATTTTATTAAAGTTAATAATAGGTTTGGAGAGATTATCATAAATTATGATTATGTTAATCAAGGGTTTAATTATTATTGTAAGCAATCCAATAGCTATAGCTTTGAATATTTAGAAACTATTAGCAGAATTTATGTTGTCAATTATGATTGTAAAAATGTATATGTTTGTGAATATGAAGATGAAGAAGAAGAACAAGAAGAAGATAATACTAATAGTAATGATAATTTGAAAGAAGAAAAAAAAGGTGTATTTTTTAATAGAAAAAAAAAAAATAATTCTTATAATATTACATCTATTAATAGTAAAAATAAAGAAATTATTTCTAATAAATATAAATATAAAGGTAATATTGAAAAATTTGCAAAAATTTGTAAATTTCATGATTATAATATTATTAAAAGTGAGTTAAATTATGAAATTATTACTGATGCTGGTTTTTATGATTATAAAATTGATTTTTTTAAATTAGAAAAAAATAAAAATAATAAAATTATTGATAACAGTAATAATATTATAAAAAATAAAGATTTTTTTTTAGACTTATTAAAATCTGGTTCAAATACAAACATAGATTCAAATGAAGAAGTGTTTGAAAATTTAGAAACACAATCTAATATCTCGGATTTTTCAGATATCTCTTCGTTTGAGGAGCTAAATATGGATGATAAAAAAATAAAAAAAAGGTTTTTATCGTTTAAAGATTTTAAAAAAAAATTATAATATATAATGAAATTATAATATATAATGAAATTAATATTTTACTTTTTAATTCTTTTATTGATTATTATAGAAGTAAGTGCTCAATATTTATTTAAATTAAGTTATCTAAAAAAAAGTAATTTAACAAAAAGTAATTTAACAAATAAATATAATAATGTCAATTATTATTTCATAATTGGTTTTATATTATATTCTATAAGTGGTTTTTTTGTGTATAAAGTTTTAGAATATGGGGATCTTGGAGTTATTAATGTTATATGGCATTTATTACACTTCTTTTCTTTATTTTTTGTTAGTTATTATTTTTTGGGGGAAAAACTTACTAATAAAAAAATTATTGGTTCTATATTTGGTATTATTAGTTTATTTTTATTGATGGGTGAATCACATCATCATTGATTCTCTTTTTTAAATTCTAAAAATCCTATTGACTTTTCTAAACAAAATGATGATTCTAATTGTTCTTTAGCAATATTTAATGCTTCTTTTTCTATAGGATTTAATGAATTAATATATTTTGTTATTAATTCTTTAATAACGGGTGATGGTGATTTATTATCTTCTTCCATATTGTGTTTTATAATATAAATAATATTAATAATATTATATAAAAATAATATAAAATTATTTGTAAATTTTTTTTTTAATTATAATTAAAACATAATAATAACTTTTTATTGTTTATTATTGTAAATTGATTTTCTAAACTTGAATTAGCTGATGAAAAAGATTTAATTATATTTGTTAATTCGTTATTAATAGTATAATTATTATTTATTAAGAAGTCATAAACTTGGGTTATATCTTCAATGGTGCAATAATTAAATTTATTATTTATAAAATTAGTTATATTTGAACTTGAATTTGAATTTGAATTATTATTTAAAATATTTTTATTAATTACATAACTACAATAATTTGTATTAGCATTATTTATTGTTGATACATTTTTTATAGAAATTAGTTTTATATAATTCTGTAATGGTCCATTTGGAATATTGTTTAATGTTAATATTTGATAATAACTTGTATTATGAAAATCATAATAATTTTCTAAAAATAAATTTGTAGTATTCATATTTATAATATATATTGTATTATATTATAAACAATATAATGATATATGAGGAAAATTATGATATTGTAAAGGAAAAAAATGGGAAAAAGGAGGAAAAGGGGGAAAGGAGGAAAAATAAACAAAAATTTTTAGGAGAAGGAAGTTATGGATGTGTTATTAAACCAGGGTATGATTGTTATGGAAAAACAAATATATCTAAAAGGGTTGCAACAAAAATAACCGAAATCAATTTTGCTAGTATAAATGAATTAAATATATCTGAAATTATAAAAAATATTAAATTTAATAATAAAAAAATATATTATTATCATTTTGTTCCTATTATAAAAAAATGCATTGTTAAATATAATATTTTAAAAAATTTTGAAATGAATAAATGTACAAACTTTTTAGATAATATACATGATCCTTTTGATTTTAATAATAATTTATTTAAAAAAGAATTTTTTTTATTTACTTTAAAATATATTAATGGTTTAAAAATTAAAAAATATTTATTAGGCAAAAATTTTAATGATGAATACTATTCAAATGCAAATGCTATTACTAATGTAAATAATGGTTTTAATGAATATAAAATATTTTTTAATAATTATATTAATAGCTATTATTATTTATTAAAATCTATTACTTTAATGCAAGAAAATAATATTATACATAATGACCTCTATAATAGAAATATTATATTTGATTTTAAAAATAATAAACCATTAGTTATAGATTTTGGTTTAAGCTATAATAAAAATAAATTTTATAAAAATGTTAATAAACAGACTATTGATATTAAATATATAAATAAATTTATTTTTCATTATAAAGAACAACATTTTGATTACAATAGTGAAAAAAGATTTGTTTCTTTTATAATTGATAATGAAGAACATTATTTTACTAATAAAGTTTTTAAAAGTTATCAAAAAAATGAATTGACTAAACATATTATTGATTTTTTTATTAATGATATAATTAATAGTATTAAAAAAACAAATTTTGTTAATTTTATATTTGAAAATAATGAATTTGATTATTATAAAAAATCATTAGAAAAATTTTATTATAAATTTTTAGATAAAAAAAAATATGATACATATTTTAAAATTGTAAAAGAATTATTACCAAGTGTTTTTGAATATACTGATTTATTTTCTTTAACGCTTGAATATATTGAAATATTATTTTATTATAAAAATAATGATAATTTTAATAAAAAAAATTCAAATGGTTTATTATATGTTTTAATACAATTATTTAAAATTATCATATTACCAGATGCCGATCAAAAAATTAATTCACAACAAATGATTTATATAATTAAATTTATTATGAATAAAATTAATACTTGTGTTATTAATAGTGATTTTAATAACGAAATTATATTACAAGAATTTTATAATGAACTTAAAAAACATAATATTAATGTTGAGTTATTTAATAATAAAGAATATGCCTACTTTGATTTTAAAAAAGATTTGTTTAATATTGATATTATAAAAGACATAAAAGACTTAAATATTAAACTTTATAAATTTGATTATTGATTATTAATTATTGAATTCTTACTTTTTTTGTATTATTATTTTTATTAAAATTTCTTGTTTTTTTATAATTTCTATTTTTCATATAATAAATTTTTTCTTTTTTTTCTAATATAAAAATTAAACTATTTGTTTCATTAAAATATGGATTTTCATTATTTTCACTATTATTTGAAATATTGTTTAAATTTTTTATAATATTTAAATCATAACTGTTATAATCATTATTAAATATTGTGATATTATTATTATAAATTTCTTCTAAATGTGTTAGTGATAAATTTAAATTAAAATTTAATAAATATTTTATGACACTGTCTTTGCTTTCGTATTTTTTATTTATTATTTTAATAATATTTTTTATATAATTATTATCTTCTTTTTTATAAAAAAAAATATGTTTTTTAACTTTACACTTATCTTCGTGTGGTAAAATAGATAATATTGTTATTTTATTATTTTCTAGATAATCTGCATCTATTGATGTATCTATTGATATATCTATTGATGTATCAGTCATTTAAGATAATATAAAAAAATTTTAAATATTATGTAAATGAACCAATTTATTATATAAAGTGTATTACTAATTTATATAAATCCATCATCTGAACAATCATTATCACTATATACAGAATTATTATCGTTGTCAAACATTTCTTCAATAATATTGTCTTCGTTGATTAATTTCTCTAATTCTGATTTATAATTAAAATATAATGATAAATCTCCATTCAATTCTATATCTTTATCTCTAAAATTGTTCCAATTAGATATCATTTTATTTAATACTAATATTATTTGTTTTTTTTCTATTTTTTCTTTTAAAAATTGTTCATTATATGGTGGTATTATTGTATTTTTTTTATTATTTCTTTTTAAAATTGTCCATCCGTTATTAGATAATTCAGTTAAAGTAATTGGTTTTTTAATTTCTTCTTTTTTTATTTTTGCTCTTAATAATGCTGATGCAAAATTACTATGAATATTCATATTATATTATTTATAAACTTATTATTATTAAAATAATAGGATTATTTTTAATATTTTCTTTTATAATCATTTTAAAAATTAAAAAATTTCTTTTCAATTTTTTTTCTTTTATTATAATAATGTTGGGTATTAAATACCGTAATTCTAGAATTAATAATAATAAAACAAATGTTAGTTACAATGTTAATAATTATTATAATAATGGCGGGGGAGCTTCTACCATGAAAAAAAAATATGGTAATAAATTTAATAATGCAGGAGCACATGGAGTTAGTCAAGGTTCTACTTTTTCGTTAAATGGAAATGCAAACCATTATTATGTTGGAAATCCTAATAGTAATTTTAGTCTTGATCCTTTTAGTAATATTAGTATGACCAGTAATCTTGGTCTTAATAAAAATACCAGTGTAAGTGTTAAAAATACTAAAGGGTTATTTCAAACACGTCTTAAATCTGATAATAAAATTGTTTGTAATCCTGTTAATTCTTTTGACTGTTATAAAAAAGTAAATATTAAATTACAAGAACATTATGATAACGATATTTCTAATGTTAATACAAATGATTCTTCTTTTTGTAATGTTGTTTCTAGCGCTGGATTTAATAAACATTTTAGAGCTGAAAATAAAGATTCTAGTAGTAAAATAGAAAGAGCTAAATGTGTTGTTGATAGAAGTAATTATAAAGAACAACTTAAAAATGCGAATACATATATTAATAATTCTAAAGATTGTAAAAAATGTAATATTACCAAAGATCTTACAGCTATTAATGCATATGTAGTTGGTTATGATGTTTATATGTTAAAAAAGAAAAAATGTTGCTCTTATAATCCTCCTGATTCAAAAGTAATTGTTTGTTAGATTTTTATTTTTTTTTTGGACTTATGTTTTCTTTGTTGCTTATGCTTTTGTTTTTGTTTATGTTTATGTTTTTATTTTTTTCTTTATTTATAAATTTATTTCCTGCGCTTTCATGATTTAATGTTATGTTTTTGG